>JACCDI012068748.1_pt1 | contig 20901 bp, 7 predicted proteins | sample 7442791 | NCBI WGS metagenome assembly JACCDI01 (sample SAMN15323434, study PRJNA562643) | freshwater metagenome | isolation source: river surface water | place: USA:Blue River Watershed | collected 2017-08-15
AATTATTAATGTGGGAAATTGGAAAAACCCTTGGCGATTCTGAAAAAGAATTTGACAGAACGGTGGAGTACATTTACGATACGATTGATAGTTTGAAAGAATTGAACAGTCGAAGTGCTCATTTTAGTAAAGTGCAGGGTATTCACGCCATGGTTCGTAGAGGACCTTTAGGTGTAGTTTTGTGTCTTGGACCGTATAATTACCCTTTGAATGAAACCTTCTCTTTGTTGATTCCTGCTTTGATTATGGGTAATCCAGTGGTTTTTAAACCAGCGAAACACGGTGTGTTATTATTATCACCACTTTTAGAAGCGTTTAGAAGTAGCTTCCCCAAAGGAGCCATCAATATAATTTACGGTAGAGGTAGAGAAGTGGCTTCGCCAATAATGAAATCTGGAAAAGTGGGTGTTTTGGCTTTGATTGGAAACAGTACCTCAGCGATTGCGTTGCAAGACCAACACCCCAATAAAAACAGATTGCGTTTGATTTTAGGATTGGAAGCAAAAAATCCTGCGATTATTTTACCAGATGCCGATTTGGATTTGGCTATTCAAGAATGTATTACAGGTTCGTTGTCATTCAACGGGCAGCGTTGTACCGCTTTGAAAGTATTATATGTTCATGAATCGATTGCACAAGAATTCAATACGCGTTTTGCTGCAAAAGTAGATGCTTTGGCTTTTGGCAATCCATGGGAAAAAGGAGTGATGTTGACGCCTCTACCTGAAAAAGAAAAACCTGCTTATATTCAAGAATTGATAGACGATGCGAAAGCCAACGGCGCACAAATTTTGAATGCAAAAGGAGGGGAGCATAGCGACAACTTTATCTTTCCAGCGGTTTTATACCCAGTAAACAAAAATATGCGTGTGTACCACGAAGAGCAATTTGGTCCTGTGGTGCCAATCATTTCGTTTAAAGACATTCAAGAGCCGTTGAATGATATGGCCGAATCGAATTACGGTCAGCAAGTGAGTTTGTTTGGAAAAGATATCAAAACTATCGCACCGCTAATTGATACTTTAGTGAATCTAGTTTGTCGAGTAAACTTGAATAGTTCATGTCAAAGAGGACCCGATGTATTCCCGTTTACAGGTCGTAAAGATTCTGCTGTTGGTACGTTAAGTATCCACGATGCGTTGCGTTCGTTCTCAATTAGAACTTTTGTAGCTTCTAAAGACAATGAGTATAACAATGCCATCTTACAAGAATTATTGAATAGTAAAGAGTCTAACTTTATCAATACGGACTATATATTATAATATTGATTGCTGTTTAATTGAAGCGTCCTATTTTATTGGAATAGGACGCTTTTTTTGATTTGATTGTAAATAGCTGAATTTTAATCTAATATCACTAAATGTTGGTATGTTATTATTAATTAAATTAGAGTTAATTTGCAAGTTATACATGTTGAATAAAGTACATGTTACTTGTTCTAAATATTTTCCTTTATGAAAAAATTATTACTATTATTGTTTTTTGTAACCTCGTTTACAATTAATGCTCAAACTTCTCCTGTTGTTTCAATTGCTTCTAATGTTGACAATTTTGCAGAAAATGGATCTTCAATAATCACAGCTACTATTAATCAAATCAGCTCAACTGATATTGTCGTGCCATTAACAATTTCTGGAACATCAAAATGGGATGTTGATTATACAACAACTTTTCCTTCTAAGGGAGAAGAGTCATTAATTGGTACTTTTGCAAATATTGGTTCAAATAAATTTGTACAATTGTCAGATGGTAGATATGTTTTTGCCAGTGGATCTACATTGCATATTTATAATCCAATTTCTAAAGTACAAACCTCTCGTCAAATATCTGTTTGGATTGAAGAAATTAAATCAGTAGGGACTACTATATATTTTAGAAATTATAATTCTGTATATAGTTTAGATTTGAGTCAATCTAATTCATCGGAGGTTACGATAGTGTCTAATTTAGGACAAGATTCAAGAATTCCAGCTTTTGATGTTGTAGGAACTACCGTTTATTATTATTCAGCTAATTATATTACGAATGTAAAAAAAATATATTCAAAAACAGGAAATTCTACTCCTGTTGAAGTATATGATAATGGTAATGAAAATGACATTTTATCATTTTCATTTGAGCCTTCTGGTTCTTTTTATCTTTTTAGTAATAACCAGAGTATTAAAAAATTCGATGCTAATAAAAATCTTTTAGTAACATATACTGCAAATGGAGGGATCTTAGGTACCAAATATTTTAATGACAATCTTTATGTAAAAGTGATTGAGAACAACGTTATTAAAATAAAAAAATACAATAGCCCATCAAATACCTTATTAGCAGTTAATTATGCTGTTGCTAATACAAAACCCATTGTAGACTTCTTAATTAATTCAACAGGTAACATTCAGATCTTGCGTCAAGATGACAATATTTTTGAGGTATATAATTACCAATTGTATCCTCAGCTTAAAATTCCAGCTGGAAGTACTACAGGAACTTTGACTTTAACAGGTATAGATGATAGTTCAGATGAACCAAATGAGACAATTATAGTAACACCTGGTACCGTTTTGGATGCAACTCTAAGTGTTACAACACCTTTGACCTTAACTATTACAGATAATGATGAAGTACCTAGCATTAATTTTGTGTTGTCAGCACCTAAAATAATAGAAGGTTCAACTACTAATGTTAGCTTAACTGCAATACCGTCTGTTGTTTCAGGATATGAAATACGAATTCCATTTACATTAGGAGGAACTGCTACTCAAACATTGGAATATACAGTATCGGCAACTGAGATCGTAATACCAGCTAATGCATCAAGTGCAAGTATAACCGTATCTACAAATGGTAAGAATGATACAACTGTTGAGATTATGGAAACTATTAAGTTTACCATGGGTACATTAGTTAAAGCTACTACCGCTATTTCAGAGGTAATTTTGAATTTAGAAAGTGATGATAATCCTATAATTACGGGCATTGTTGGTGCTCCAATTACTTTTGCAGAAAACGAATCTTCTATTATTACGGCTACTATAGATCTCCCAAGTTCAAGAGATGTGATTGTACCAGTCGCATTTACAGGAACAGCTATATTAGATATGGATTATACAGGAAATTTCCCTTCGAAAGGAGAGGAAACATTATTAGAAACTTTTATAAATAATGCTTCTACAAGATTCGTTCAATTGTTAGATGGTAGATATGTTATTGCAAATGGATCAACTTTAACAATTTATGATCCAATTACAAAGACTAAAACTACACGCCAAATATCAACATGGATTGAAGAAATAAAATCTATAGGTAATATTATATATTACAGAAATTGGCAATCTGTATATAGTCTTGATTTAGGCCAATCGAACTCATCAGAAGATACAATAATATCAAATTTAGGTCAAGATACAAGTATTCGATCTTTTGATGTTGTAGGATCAACTGTTTATTATTATTCGGAAAACTACAATACAAATATTAAAAAACTATTTTCAATAACTAATGGAGGTGCTCCAATTGAGATATTTAATAATGTCAATGGTAATGGAATCGAATCATTTTCATTCGATGCATCTGGTTCATTTTATCTCGCAAATAGCTGGAGTATTAAAAAATACGATACTAATAAAAATTTAGTTACAACCTATAATTCAAATGTAGATATTAGAAGCACTAAATATTTTAATAACATATTGTATGCAAGAGTTAATGAAGGAGGTGTTATCAAGATAAAGAAGTATAACAATACAACAAATACTTTAGTAGACTTAAGTTATGTTAATACGAATACAAAACCAATTACAGATTTTTATGTAACTCCAGCAGGAAATTTACAATTATTCCGTCAAGATAGTAATAACAGGGAGTTGTATACCTATCAATTAGTTCCTCAGCTTAAAATACCCGCAGGAAGTACCATCGGAACATTAACAATAACAGGATTAGAAGACCTCTCTAGCGAACCAGATGAAACTATTATTGTAACACCAGGTATAGTTATCAATTCGAGTTTGACTTCTGCTACTCCAATTACACTGACTATTACTAATAATGATGAATTACCAACTATAGCCTTTACGTTATCAGCTCCAAAAATTGTTGAAGGATCGTTAACTAATGTTACTTTGACAGCTACACCTTCTGTTGTTTCAGGAAATGAGATTCGAATCCCATTTACGGTTTCAGGTACTGCAATACAAAACACAGAATATACTGTTTCAGCTAATGAGATTGTAATACCTGCCAATGCAGCAAGTGGATCTGTATCGATATCTACTTTGGGTATGAATGATACTGCTGTTGAAATCATGGAGACAATAAAGTTTACAATGGGAACATTGGTAAATGCTACAACTACTACAACAGAAGTAATATTGAATTTAGAAAGTGATGATGATCCTACAATTACAGGTATTGTAGCCACTCCAACTACTTTTGTAGAGAGTGCTTCTTCCACAATCACAGCTACAATTGATCTTCCAAGTTCAAAAGATGTAGTTGTACCTATTGTATTTACAGGTACAGCTGGATTAGATCTAGATTATACTGGAAATTTTCCATCTAAAGGAGAAGAAACATTAATTGGAACTATTTTAAATAATGATTCCTCTAAATACGTTCAATTGTCTGATGGAAGGTATGTTTTTGCAAATGGCTCAAATATAACCATATACGATCCAGTTACTAAAACACAAACATCTCGACAATTATCTAGATGGATTGAAGAATTAAAATCGGAAGTAAATACTATTTATTACAGAGATTGGAATTCTGTTTTTAGTTTGGATTTAGGTCAATCAAATTCTTCTGAGGTACCAATAGTTTCTAATTCATTACAAGATTCAAATATACGATCCATTGATGTAGTAGGGACAACATTATATTATTACATACATAATTATGCAACTAATACTATAAAAATATATTCTAAAATAGGGCTCAATGATCCAATTGAATTTTTTACTGCTTCTGGTTATGATCTTGGCTCATTTTCAATTAATTCTGATGGCTCTTTTTATCTAACAAATAGTAGGAGTATTAGAAAGTTTGATTCAGCAAAAAAATTGGTAAGTATTTATAATTTAGTTCCTGTTTCAGGTAATAACACAACCAATTCTGCAATTATTGAAGCTGAATTATTTAACAATTCTCTTTATGCAAAAGTAAATGAAGGAGATGTAATTAAAATAAAAAAATTTAATAGTACAACCAATACTTTAGACGAATTAACTTACGATGTTACCAATACAAAACCAATAATTGATTTTTCATTTACCTCACAAGGTAATTTACAATTGCTTCGTCAGAGTAGTAATAACAGGGAGTTATATAATTATCAATTATTTCCTCTGCTCAAAATTCCTTCTGGGAGTGTTACGGGAACCTTAACTTTAACTGCTACAGATGATAGTTCTGATGAGCCAGATGAAACAATTATTTTAACATCTGGCACAGTTGCTAATGCAGTTCTATCTTCAAATTCATCTTTTACTTTAACTATTACTGATAATGATGAGGTGCCGACAGTTAATTTTGCATTATCTGCACCTAAAATTGCAGAGGGTTCTACAACAGATGTTATTTTGACTGCAACTCCGATAGTTGTTTCTGAAAAAGAGATCCGAATTCCATTTACCCTAGGAGGAACAGCTACAATCACAACTGAATACACTGTTTCAGCTAACGTAATAGTAATACCAGCTAACGCTTCAAGTGGTTCTATAACGATATCAACAAATGGCAAAAATGATACTGTTGTTGAAGTTATGGAAACGATTAAATTTACTATTGGAACAATAGAAAATGCTACTTCTACTACAACTGAAGTTGTATTGAATTTAGAAAGTGATGATGATCCAATAATTAATAATATTGTAGCTTCTCCAACTACTTTTGCAGAACATACTTCATCTACTATTACCGCTACTATAAATCTTCCAAGTTCAAAAGATGTAATTGTTCCAATTACATTTACAGGAACAGCTGGTTTAGATACAGATTATACGGCATCTTTCCCTTCTAAAGGTGAGGAAACATTGCTCGAGACTTTTTTAAATAATGGAGCTACTAGATATGTTCAATTGTTAGATGGAAGGTTCGTTTTTGCAAATGGCTCAGCTATTATTATTTATGATCCAACTACAAAAGTTCAAACCACGCGTCAATTATCAACATGGATTGAAGATTTAAAATCAGTGGGGAATACTATTTATTATAGAAATTGGCAGTCTCTTTATAGTTTAAACCTAACAACTACAAATGCATCTGAAAACACTATAATAACAAATGTTGGTCAAGAATCAGGTATTCGTACTTTTGATGTAGTAGGATCTACGGTTTATTATTATATTGAAAACAATAATACTAGTACTAGAAAAATATATTCAAAAACTGGAAGTGCTGCTGAAGTTGAAGTTTATGATAATAGTAATAGGGATTATATAGAATCGATCTTATTTGATACCACAGGTGGCTTTTATATTTCAAATCCAAGTGTTGTTAAAAAGTTTAACTCTAATAAAGAATTGGTTAACACTTTTAATACTTATTCTAATTTAGGCAACCTAACAAATTTAGAAATCAGAGGTGCTAAATTGTTTAACAATTCCCTTTATGCCAGAGTTAATGAGAGTAATATTATAAAAATTAAAAAGTATAATAGTACAGCGAATGTTTTTGAAGAATTAAGTTATAATAACACTAATTCAAAACCAATTGTAGATTTTTCATTAGACCCAGCTGGTAATTTACTGATGCTTCGTCAAGACTCTAATAATAGAGAGTTATATAACTATAATTTGAGTCCTCGTTTAAAAATTCCTGCGGGTAGTACTTCAGGAAGTATCACTTTAAATGGTATTGAGGATAATCTTAATTATGAAGGACAAGAGACTGACGAAACTATTATTTTGAATTATACGAATCCAATTAATAGTTCATTCCAACAAGCGCTTTCAACTCAAATGGAATTGAATTTATTGAATAATATAATTTCATTAACCCCAGTTAGCTCTCCATTCGTAGGTTTAGAAAATGGAGCAGTTTCTTGGGGAGATTATGATCAAGATGGTGATCAGGATGTTGCAGTTATGGGACAAAGTCCAACCGGTGCAGTGACTAAAGTATATAAAAATGATAATGGAAATTTTGTAGATACCAATCAAAATTTCGTTAAGATGTATGCAGGAGATATTGCTTGGGTAGATATTAATAAAGATGGTTGGTTGGATCTAGCTGTTTCTGGATCAGATGGTTCAGGGCCATTAACCCAAATTTATATCAATAATGAAGGAACTAGTTTTACTAGCACCATCGATTATGGCCTACCACAACTTTTTTCAACTAAAATGGCTTGGGGTGATTTGGACAACGATGGCGATATTGATTTAGCAATTACAGGGGTAGATGCAACTGATAAATTCCAATTTAATATTTATTATAGACAGGATAATGAGAATAAATTTACGCCTGAATCCAAGACAGTCAATACACAGTCAGGAAACTTTGGTGGATTTAATTCAAATTACCAAGGTGTCATTGATGGTGATATTAAAATTGTGGATCTAGATTTGGACGGTGATAATGACATTGTATATAACGGTTCTAATTCTGAAGAAATGCCTTTCAGTACAATCTTGTACAATACTTATATCAAGAATAATACGAACAATTATAATAATAATCCAATTTATGGAAACACGTCATTAACATTAAAAAATTCTGTAATAGAAGTGGCTCGGATTGGGACAGAAAACAGGATGAGTATCTTGGCTAGTGGAGTAAACCAAAGTGGAAATATAGAGTTGTACAGTAATGAACCATTAATGAATACTATTGGATCTGCGAGTGTTAATTCATTTCCAAAATTAAAAAATGGAGATATTTCAGTGGTTGATTTTAATAATGATGGATACAACGATATTTTATTTACCGGTGAAGATGCTGATGGTGCTTCTCAAACTAAGTTGTATTATCAAAATAGAGCAGGTAATTTCACTATTGCTCCTTTAAACTTAGAGGGTTTACGAAACTCTACAGTTAACTGGGTAGATTATGATAATGATGGAGATTTGGATCTATTTCTAACTGGTATTGGTACTACTGGTGCAAAAACACTTTTGTACAAATCAGATGTCAAAAACAAACGTAATACCGCACCTGCCATTCCATCTGGATTGATTGCTGAGGATTTAGGAAATGGTAAAATTAAATTCCAGTGGACTCCACCAACAGATGATTATAGTGCAAGTTTAGGCTATGTAATTCGTCTTGGGAATACAACAGGAGGTACCGAATTGTCCAATACTGAAAGTAATTTGATAACAGGTAATCGATTGATTACTAAACAAGCGCCAATTTATACTAGTTTTTACGAAATGCAGTTAGAACCTGGAAATTACTACTGGTCTGTACAAGCAGTTGACTCTGGATTAAAAGGTGGTGCTTTTGCAGCCGAGAGTACATTTACATTAACCTACGATTGGAAAATTTTAAATCAGGGTGGTATTATTGATAGAAGTATAAGTGGTATTCAAGCACCTATTGTTAAGTTAGCTGACTTAGATAATGATAATGATTTAGATCTAATTTATGGAAATTCGTTGCAATCAGGCTCTCAAATATTAAAATTTGATGGTAAAAAACTGGTTGTTCAGGACAATACGACTGTAGCTAACATAGGTAATTTTAACAAAATAACCAGCTCAGATGTAGGCGATATTGATGGTGATAATAAAGTTGATATTTTAATTAATCATTTAGATGGAAGTACAAATAAACTAGTGCTTTTGACTTCTACAAATAATGTATTGCAAGTAGGAGCAGGATTGTATAAATCTAAAACTAGAATGGTCGATATTAATAATGATGGTAAATTGGATATCGTTATTTTAGGATTGTCTTCAAATATTGCAGCCGGTGCTATACCTAAACTTTGGATCTATGAATACGATAAGTCGACTACTCCTCCAAGTTTTAAATTTAAAGATGCATCTTCCGATATTACTCCCTTAAGTAGTGCCTCTTTTGATTTTGGTGATATAGACAAAGATCAAGATTTGGATTTAGTTATTACAGGATTTAGTCCTATCAATGGACTTAAGAGTATTATCTATGAAAATACTACTGTATTAGGGGGGGAATTTAAATTAACTGCAACCGATAATAATATTGTTGCGATTAAAGAAGGAACTACCGATTTGATTGACTTTGACGGAGATGGTGATTTAGATGTGGTTTTAACTGGTTCAGGAGCTACGAGTGATATTTTTGAAATTTATATGAATAAGTTGAATGAAGGAGTTAAGGTTTGGCCACGATTTGATAGTGGATTAACGGCCATTCGAAATGGTAAAATTGACTTAGGAGATTTCAATGGTGATGGTTTCAGCGATATTTTATATTCTGGAACTACATCTGGAGGTGGAAAAATTACTAAATTGAGTGAGTACAATAAAAATACACAGAGTTATGCCGATAGTCCTTTTGATGTGAGCGACTTCAATTCTGCAGAAGTTGAATTTGGAGATTTAGATGGCGATAATGATTTGGATTTTGTTATTGTGGGCACTAATAAAAATTGGAGTTCATCTAACAATTTAGTCGATAAATATATTTTCAGAACTTATATTAACGTTAGAAATGATTCTGCCAAAGTTTTAGCATCTAATGTAACTGGAAAATCTTCAAATGGATTAAAAAATCAAAGTGGCAATGCATCAATTAACAATTATGTTGTTAATGAAGCGCCATCAACACCTATTTTACCTGCTAATGCAACTAAAGTTGTTTCAAACATTACTACAGCTGCCGGTAAATACCCAGTAGAATTAAATTGGAACTCATCAACAGATGATCACACACCAAGCCCAGGACTTACTTATGCAATTAAGATTGGAACAACTGCTGGTGGTGAACAAATTATGAGTGCCAATGCAAATAGTGATGGAACTAGAAAAGTGTCCACAAAAGGAAATGCAGAACACAATTCAAAATGGAAAGTTAGTTTGCCAGTTGGTAAGTACTATTGGTCTGTTCAAGCTATTGATGCTGCTTATTCTGGATCAGCGTTTACGGATCCTCAGGTCTTTGAAGTAAGTGCTACAGGGGTATCAGTAAATAGTTCTCCAGTTGCAATTTCTGATCAAATTACCGTTGTAAAAGGAGGAACAGCAACTAAATTAAATTCTAATGCTACTAGTGTATTGACTAATGATACCGATACAGAGAATAATACGTTAACTGCTATTCTTGTAAATAACGTTACCAATGGTACATTGACTTTCAATAGTAATGGAACATTTACTTATGTTCATAATGGATCTGATACTACTACGGATAGCTTTAGCTATAAAGCTAATGACGGTACTTCAAATAGTAATACTGTTGTTGTTACCATATCAATCGTTCCTTTTGCAGTTGACTTTAATAACTTTTTGATTCAAACTAAATCGGAAACTTGTGCAGGAAAAAACAATGGTGAAATTAGTATCAAGGCTACTCAGAGTTTTAATTATACTGCTACGATCAATACTATAAATTACAATTTTGTAAATAATTCATTGATTGTACCGAATTTAACTCCAGGGGATTATAATGTTTGTATCAATATAACGGGTCAATCGTTCCAACAATGTTATAAGTTAACAATAGGTAAAGGTGGTTCGTTGACAGGAAAAACATCGAGTGTTTCGTCTAATAAAGTGTCAATAGAAATCACAGAGGGTAGTGCACCGTTTGAAGTAGTGTTGAACGGTAAATCACAATTTACTACAGAACAAAACGTATTTGATCTAGATGTAAAATTAGGCGATGAAGTAATGGTCAAATCTTCAGTAGCTTGTGAAGGAATTTATTCAACAGTGATTTCGGAACTTCCGAATAGTATTATGGCGTATCCAAATCCTACTAAAGGCTTATTTGAAATTACGGTACCTACCGAAATGAAAGAGATCTACGTAGAATTGTATTCAATCAACGCGGTATTGATATCTAAAGGTTTCTATCCAGTGGTAAACCAAAAGTTACAGTTGCATTTAGACAACCAAACGAACGGAACGTATATCGCTAAAGTATACACTGCTATACCTACAAGTTTAATGATAATCAAAAATTAATTATGAAAAATAATATATTTTACGGAGCCCTAATTTATTTAGTAGTCGTGTCATGCAGTGGAGGTGGTGGAGAGGATACTACTACAACGCCTCCACCAACACCAACTCCTCCGCCAACAAACGAAGTTCCTAATACAGCACCTTCCGTTCCTGGTTTGGTCAGCCCAACTCTTGCTCAATTGTGTATCAGCAATACAGTTGTTTTTGGATGGAACGTTTCTGTGGATGCAGAAAGTAATCCTATCGTGTATCAGTTACAAATTGCCACAGATAATGTGTTTACTCAAAATGTGATTACTAAGGAGATTTCAACTCCAACTCATACAGAAATACTTGAAAAAGGAAAAGCGTTTTACTGGCGAGTGAAGGCAACGGATAGCAAAGGCGCAGCAAGTGCTTACTCAACGGTGTATAGTTTTTTTACCGAGGGTACTGCTTTAACTAACCACGCACCATTCTTACCACAATTAGTAGCACCTGTTGCTAATGCCATCATTACAGGTACAACAACGACCTTAAAATGGACTGGCTCTGATGTCGATGTGAATGATGTACTTACTTATGATGTGTATTTAGGAACTACGGCTACACCAACCACTAAGGTGGTTGACAATAAAACATCCATCTCTTATGATGCCACTTTACTGCCTGCAACGATCTACTATTGGAAAGTAGTAGTTAGAGATGCTAAAGGAGCAGAAACCCAAGGCCAGGTATGGAGTTTTAGAACCAATTAATCGTTCATTTTTATACCTAAATTCTTAATTAATTGATAAAGTTTGAATTCAATTCTTTTGTAAACACAGGCTTTATATCAAAATAGTTAGAATATACATTAACGGAAAGAATTGAATTATTACTATTATTTACTCAAGCTATTTTACTAGAATTATAGAATAGTAAAGAGTCTAACTTTATTAGTAAGGACTATATTTTATAAGTCTGATTGCTACATAATTGAAGCGCCCTATTTCATTAAAATAGGGTGCTTTTTTTATTTTTCATGTAAATAGCTGAATTTTAGTTAAATATCACAAAAAAAAGCTAGGGTTTGTTAAATAATATTAAGTATTTTTGAAATAAATTCGCAAATCTGATTTGTTTTAAAGGGCAAAAAAATATTATTTATGAAAAAAATAGTACTACTTTTTTTAATTTTTTATTCGATATCCTATTCACAAAACAATTTTAATGTTACTATAACAGGTTTAAAGGCTAATGACTCAGCAAGAATTATTATCCAGAAATCATCTGAGACCATTATTAAAAAATGGGTTAAACAAAGCGGATCTTCATCAATTACTTCAAATTTCAACTTATCAAGTGGAAAATGGTCTGTAAAATTAGACGCAAAAGGATATTCTTATCCTTCACAAAAAGTGGTAACTATTCCTACAGATATATCTGCAAGTATAACTTTGACACCTTTGCTAAATAGTGATTATACATATACATGGGAAGATGATGAAAGCGCTGCAGGACACGCAACTGAAAGATATATAAATGAACCAGCAAAAATAGTTGTGTTGAACGATTCTATAAAAGTACCAACTGATTTTTCATCTATTAAATTACGAACTGAGTTCGGAATAATTCTTTCTGATGAAATTGAGCCATGGTCTTCTGAAGATAGTTATAGATTATATAAAATGTTTTCAAATTTACCCGGATATCAGTATCGTGGTGAGGGACAGATTGTAGATCCAGAATCAGGAACTAACATTAGAGGGGTATTCAAACTTACCAAAGATCAACTACCAAATGACTTAATTATTACTAAAATAAATGGGATTGATTATGGAACAGTTAGTCAAAGTGCATTTACCTATGCAGAGCCTCAAATCGTTACTATTGACGGAATTAAGGGGAAGTTTTTTTCAAAAAGATTGTATCATGTTGTTGTAAATTTTATAACAGATTTTGCTAATAATGAAAATACAGTTAATTGGTTGGCTAAAGAACGTTTTGGTATTGAGTTTATGAAATCTGATCAGCGAACAGAGGATATTATGGGTGAAGACTCGTCTAATTTTCAGGAGTTTTTTAAAAGTGAAAAACTAGAAATTCTTGCTATGTTTGAAGAGTTGCCAAATGGAATGCAAAAACAGGACGGTTTAAAATATTTGGTAAGACGAATAAATGGACAAGATAATCCTGTTTATCCTGGTGCCGCTGCAATTGCATGGGGCAGCCGAAGCACCATTGAATTTATGTCAAAAGCTTTTACAGAGATTGAAGAAACGCGCAGATTAATACTTCACGAAAAAGCCCATTTTTTATGGTTTTATGCGGTTGAACAATCTGTTAAAGATGCTTTTGCAGATGTAGGTGGATGGTTCCTCGATCCAACTAAGCCAAGTGGATGGTCTACTTCAAATACTACAGAAGCTGTTTCTGCGTATTCGCATTTACTAAGTCCAAGTGAGGATTTTGCTGAATGCGTAGCTTTTTATTTAACTAATCCTGAAGCTCTTATGTCTGTTTCGGTTAGAAAATATGAATTTATAAGAGACCGTATTATGCACGGTACTCGATACATTGCACAAATTCGTGAAGATTTAACATTTACAGTTTATAACTTATTTCCAGACTATACTTATCCTGGGAAGGTTACAAAAGTTCAAGTAAATGTAGTTGGGACATCAAATGAAGATAAGAAAGTGACTATTCGTGCTACTCTAAATTCAAAAGATCCGTCAAAAGATGGAGCTAGTGAAGCCTATATTCGATTTGCATCAAGCATAGGAACTATTCATGATATTCGACTTAATCCTGAAAATGGAAAACAGCAAGATTCAGTTTTAGTAGGTACGACCACTTTTAGTAAGTTAGAAAAAAGTGGATATTGGGGACTTTCCTATTTCCGGATTACAGATCCAGTAGGTAATATGCGTTATGAGAACACCTCCACATTAGGGATGAAACTCTATATTGAGAATCCATTAGAAGACATTTTACCACCAAAATATAATTATGATTTTGATTATGAAGTGGTTGAAGGAAAATTTGAAGAGGGTGGTTTTGCTGCTGTTCCTAGTCCTACAGGTAAGCAAATGAAAGCTCTTAAGGTTAGTTTTTCCCATTATGACGCTAGTCCAACTTCGAGGGGTTATGCCCGTTTAAATGTACCTAATAATAATATGTCAGAAGTATATAATAGAGATATACAAGGTGGGGCAATTATTGATGCTTCAAAGGGGTATGACAATGGATTTAATTCAAACAAGCATTTTGAACTTTATTTACCTATACAAGACTATTATCAAAAAGGCTGGTATTCAGCTACTTATTCTTTTGCGTCAGATATAGCGGGTAATACGGGAGTTACCTATCATGTTAAGGATACAGCAGATTTTCACATTGATTTTGATAAACGTTTCGAAATTTTTAAAGAGGTTAGAGATAGTATATATATAGAATCTAAATACCCAGATTATTTAAAACCAGAAATAGACATCAATAATATTAAAGTTTCAGCACAACCTACTAATGTACTGGCTCCAGACGGAGAAACTAGAGTTGACATTTCTATTTTAGCTCGAGATTTATCTGACTTCAAGGGACATGAATCTGGTGTATATACAGTAGAATTTACGATCAAAGATCCATTAGGTGGAATTCATGGATATCAAACAGGTAATGCAACAATGAATAATCCCGATTTAAACTATCATAATAGCAATCCTCAAAATGATAGTGAATGGCGATTGTATAATTTTAATTTAACCCTGCCCAAGGGATCCCCGCCCGGTAAATGGGGAATAGCCTCTGCTCAAGTTAATGATCGTGCTGGAAATCGAAAGCAATATTCGTTTGTAGAATACGTTAGGTTTGACATTATTAAATCAGATGTAGTTTTAACAAGTCCATTAGATATTAAAATCACAGATAAAATAGTTAATTCTAAAAATGTTGAAAGCATAACTGCAGAAATGGCTTGTGTACCTTGTAAAGGAAAAAATTATGTCTACACTATATATAGTTTGATGGGAGGTAATGTTGTAAGAGGTGAAGGTGTATTTGTTGAGGATAAAATTTCAGTTGCTGGTATTAATACAAAAGGTGTGTTAGATGGGGTTATAAAGTTGACTGTTCAAGTAACAGATAGCGAAAAAAGACTAATAGCTACAAAAACTACGGAGTATACTAAAGACACTGTGCTTCCTAAATCGTATTATTTAAAAACAAACCTCGAAAATACGGGTAAAAGCAATTTAGATGAGTTTACCGTAGCGATTGTGACAGAAAGTGTAGATTTAAATGGGACATATAAAGTCTTGTTTGAACAAAATTCTACAACCAGTAAACAATTTGATATTAAGAGTTCATCCACTTCAATTCCTAGTATTTTATTTGAGGGAATAATCAATCAAAATGAAATTGTGTTGAATAATGTAAATATTAGTAGTTTAAAAGACGGAGTATTTTCATCTTCAATACTGATAACAGATCCAAATGGAAATGAAGGAGTACCAATTAAAATGTATTTCTATAAACTAGATGGTAAATTATCAATATTGAATAAAACTACTCCAATTAATGATTTTATTGAAGTTGAAGAAGGTAAAACTTCAGTGGTTTTAAAGAATGGAGCTACTAATTTGTTATTTAATGATTATAAATTAAATACCAATTTAACACCAATTATTGTTGCCAATCCAATTAATGGAACAGTAACTCTTAATAGTAATGGTACTTTTAGTTATGTTCATAATGGATCTGAAACCACAAAAGATAGTTTTACCTATAAAGTTAATGATGGAACATCGGATAGTGATATAGCAACTGTTTCAATTACAATTAATCCTGTAAATGATGCTCCAGTAGCTATGCCTGATCAGATTACAATTAAAAATGGTGAGACTGCAACATTACTATCTGGAGGTGGAACTTCTGTATTGTCAAATGACACAGATGCTGAAAATAATACTCTAACAGCTGTTCGTGTTACTAATCCGGTTAATGGAACTTTAACACTCAATAGTAATGGAACATTTACGTATGTTCATAATGGTTCAAATACTATTACTGATAGTTTTACTTATAAAGTCAACGATGGAACTATAGATAGTAATATTGCAACAGTGAATATTAGTATTGACGCGTTTAGTTTACCATTCGATAATTTTACTATTAGTACTAAATCAGAAACATGTGCTGGAAAAAATAACGGTGAAATTAGTATTAAGGCGACTCAGAGTTTTAATTACACTGCTACAATCAATACTAAAAATTACAATTTTGTAAATAATTCATTGACCGTACCGGATTTACCACCAGGGGAGTATAATGTTTGTATCAATATAACGGGTAAAACATTCCCACATTGTTATGTTTTAACAATTGGTAAAGGTGGTTCGTTAGCAGGAAAAACATCAGGTGTTTCGTCTAACAAAGTGGCAATTGAAATTACAGAGGGTAGTGCACCGTTTGAAGTAGTGTTGAACGGAAAATCACAATTTACTACAGACCAAAACGTATTTGATCTAGATGTTACTGTAGGCGATGTGGTAATGGTTAAATCAGCAATAGCTTGCGAAGGTATTTATTCAACAGTGATTTCCTATCTTCCCAATAGTATCAAGGCGTATCCAAATCCTACCAAAGGCTCATTTGAAATTACTGTTCCTACCGAAATGAAGGAGATCTACGTTGAATTGTATTCAATCGACGGGGTACTAGTATCTAGAGGGCTATATCGAGTATGGAATCATACGATCCAATTGAATCTAGACAGCCAAACGGGCGGAACTTATATTGCTAAAGTATACACTGCTATACCTACAAGTTTAATCATAATCAAAAATTAATTATGAAAAAAAATATACTATTCTGCATCGTGTTTAATTTTTTATTACTCTCTTGTGGCGGAGGAAGTGAACCCGTTTTAGAACCCCAAAATTTAGCCCCATCCATTCCAAGTTTGGTTAGTCCAACCCTTGCTAAATTATGTATAAGTAATTCTATTAATTTCGAATGGACTGCTTCCACAGACGCTGAAAATAATCCAATTGTATATCAACTTCAGATCGCCACAGACAATCTGTTTACTCAAAATCTGATTACTAAGGAGATTTCAACTCCAATTCATACAGAAACACTTGAAAAAGGAAAGTCCTATTACTGGCGTGTAAAGGCAACAGATAACAAAGGCGCAGCCAGTGCGTACTCTACGGTATATAGTTTTTATACAGAAGGTAACGCATTAACCAACCACGCACCATTTTTCCCACAATTAGTAGCGCCTGTAGCTAATGCCATTATTACGGGTACAACAACGACTTTAAAATGGACCGGCTCTGATGTCGATGGGAATGATGTACTTACTTATGATGTGTATTTAGGAACCACAGCTACACCAACCACTAAGGTGGTTGATAATAAAACGGCAACCTCTTATGATGCCACTTTACTGCCTGCAACCATCTACTATTGGAAAGTAGTGGTTAAAGATGGTAAAGGGGGAGAAACCCAAGGCCAAGTTTGGAGCTTTCGAACCAATTAATCTCTCATTTCTATGCATAAAAAAACTCCTGAGAAGGAGTTTTTTTGTAAAACTTAATTTTTTAATTAATAACGAGGAAGTTTATATCAACAGTTGAAAACGAATTGGAATGAAATATTGTAAATTCGTGATTACTAGCAACAACAGAAACAATTGCAGATCCACTGGGATTCTTGGTAAAAGAACACAAAATTATAGAATTAGTAGTAACATAGTTATTTTTAACTGTAATAGTATTTGTACCACTATTAACACTAAATCTTCCAGACATAGCATGAATAAATGTTGGATTTGCACCTGAAGTTTCAATTCTTCCAGAAGAACTATCTACAATTTCTTTTACATTTACTTTTCCTCCTACAGTTATATCATTTGTTACAACAGCACTAGCTAATGTAGTTGCACCAGCATTTAAAGTTCCACCTAATGTTGAGTTTCCAGTTACACCTAAATTGCCAGATGCATTTATGTTAGTTGCATTAATAACTGCCGCAGTAGTTGTACCACCAATAGATGTATTACCAGTTACAACAGCACTAGCTAATGTAGTTGCACCAGCATTTAAAGTTCCACCTAATGTTGAGTTTCCAGTTACACCTAAATTGCCAGAGGCATTAATATCTGCAACTGTAGTTGTACCACCAATAGTTGTATTACCAGTTACAATAGCACTAGCTAATGTAGTTGCACCAGCATTTAAAGTTCCACCTAATGTTGAGTTTCCAGTTACACCTAAATTGCCAGAGGCATTAATATCTGCAACTGTAGTTGTACCACCAATAGATGTATTACCAGTTACAACAGCACTAGCTAATGTAGTTGCACCAGCATTTAAAGTTCCACCTAATGTTGAGTTTCCAGTTACACCTAACGTACCAGATGCATTTATGTTAGTTGCATTAATAGCCGCTGCAGTAGTTGTACCAACAACATTTAGATTATTATTTAAATTAGTAGCACCAGTAACACTTAAAGCACCTCCTATTGTAGCATTATTGCTTGAAGCTAAAGTAGTAAAAGCTCCTGTACTTGCTGATGTAGAACCAATAGGAGTATTTTGAATACTCCCTGCATTTAAATTTCCACCTACGGTAGCATTAGTTGTAATAATAGCACTAGCAAGTGTAGAGTTTCCTGCATTTAACATATTAAATGTTGGAGAAGCCGAGGGTGCTACATCTTGTCCAATTGAAAAAGTTGTTCCAGTTAATGTTACACCAGTTCCTGCAGAATAACTTGTTGTAGATCCCCCGCCAGATCCTAAACTGGCAGCATAGTAAGCAAATGGAACGCCCGTAAAAGGTTGGTTACTAACTAGTGTGAAGTTAGCGCAGGATCCAGTTTCATCCAATTCTACTTTGAGTGATTTTGGGCCTGAACCCCAACTAATTGCAGCTAAATTTGCAGCAGTACCTCCTGTTTTTGGTCTAGATCCATCTCCAAAAACAACATTGACCATTCCAAAACTATCAGTAGTTGTTGTTATTTGTTCTTCATAGTCAATACCCGCTGGAGATGTTATGGCTAAACGCAAACAAATCGATGCGTCCACCAAAGGGGATTTTGGATTGTCGGCCCCTGGAAGTTGGCCTGCAACAGAACTCATAATCACTGCTTGATAGGAAATACCACTTTGTGCACGACCCAAAACAGCCATGAAAAAGAAGAGTAAAACAAGTATTTTTTTCATTTTAGTATAGCATTAATCACAGCAAGAATTTAAGAAATAATGTACACCAAATTGCAATTGGTGCGTGCTAAATCCTAATTTTTGATCTGTAAAATTGGTTAGATTAAATCCTCTGCCGTAGTTGTAACCAAAACTGATAAAACCATTTTCCGAGAGGTTGTATTTGATTTGAATCCCTAACGAAGGGGTTACTACAACTCCTGCAAATTCTTTTTCTTTGGTCAAATCGAAAACACTGGCATCGATTGTTTGTTGTCCATTAATTAAGGTACTTATATTGAATCCAATGGTAGGAACTATATCAAGATCTTGAGAGTCGAAGAAGGAATAGTAGTATCTGGTTTGAATTCCCAAATAGTTAGTCTCCCACGAATAGCGGCTAAACGAATCCCCTCCAATTGAGTTGTATTCATTCAGTGCCAAGCCCAAACTGTAGACGGCATTTTTATTTTTTGTTTTGTTCGTAAAACCCACCTCAAAAAAAGAACCACTACCTCCTATAATATTTGGATTAGTAGATCCTGATGAATTTTTAAAATTATAGTTGGTAAGATTTTTTCCCGTAGCAAAAAACACTTCTTGAGAAAAACTAATTTCAAAAGCACAGAACAGTAATAGTATTACGAATAGTTTTTTCATTATTGTTTTACTATTTGTGAATAATATTGAAATGTAGCCGATTGTAAACGTACAATATAAACCCCTATAGCTAAATTTTGCAGCTCAAGTTGTAGTACAGAATTCGATATACTCTTAGTAGTTTTATATGCCAATTTTCCTGTAACATCAAAAATAGTAATAGCAATAGGCTGTAAAATCGGTTGCGAAAATTGAAAATGTATAGTAGAAAGAAATGGATTAGGATAAATGAGGGTTGAAATAAGTTTAGATGGATTGGAACTCATCAAACGATTCCACTGACTTTGTTGAAAACCTTGATTCAAATTTACATCTCCTTTGTAATTACCAATAACACTTTGCTGTCCAATGGATTGACTTATGAAAATACCATTGCTGAGTACTGTACTAGCACCTTGTGAAGCAATCGTTTGACGACTTATACTTTGGCCGTAGGTACTGATTGTGGCAATACATAAAAACAAAATACATTGTTTCATTGATGATAATTTTTCAAAAATTCAGCTCAAATATATCAATAATAAAAAACATATTATTAATTCTGCTTAATAAGTGTAAAAACTTATTTAGTATCAACTACTTATGTATACATGAACTTCATCCAATATGTTGGAATACCGACTGATTAACAACTTTTAAAAAGTGGGGCGCTTTTTTTGTACAATTAATACAAATCAGGATATTGATTGGGTCTTGCTTCACTCATCATGGCATATATTTTTTCATAGATATCATCTACAGATGGTTTTGAAAAATAATCGCCATCAGTGCCATAGGCAGGACGGTGCGCCTTTGATGTTAAGGTTTGGGGTTTGCTATCTAGATACGAATAGCCGTCTTGCACTTCAACAATTTGTTGTAAGATGTAAGCCGAAGCTCCTCCAGGAACATCTTCATCGATCACTAACAAACGATTGGTTTTGGCAATACTTTTTACAATATCCTTATTGATATCAAACGGCAAT
>JACCDI012010181.1_pt1 | contig 20897 bp, 16 predicted proteins | sample 7442791 | NCBI WGS metagenome assembly JACCDI01 (sample SAMN15323434, study PRJNA562643) | freshwater metagenome | isolation source: river surface water | place: USA:Blue River Watershed | collected 2017-08-15
CACCAATTCAGCCGCAAGTTGTGACCAACTGCCTGTTGCTGAGCCTAGATCTACGACCGTCATGCCAGGTTTTATCAATTTATCGCGTTCTTGAATTTCTTCTAATTTAAAAGAAGCGCGTGAACGCAGGCCTAATTTTTGCGCTTTTTGCACAAATGGGTCTGAAACATGCTCTTGCAACCATCGGCTGGAGCTAGCAGAACGCTTTTTCTTAGTCATGGAGCTACTCTTAATTGGTCTTCCCTGCAAGATGGCGGTACAATAGCGTAATTTCAAGCTTTCCCAATGGAAATATTATCAATATGAACTTATCAAACAAGCAAAAACAGTTTTTAAAAGCACAAGCGCACGAATTAAAGCCAATTATTCTTCTAGGCGGTAATGGCTTAACGGAAGGGGTGATGGCAGAAATCGATCTGGCCTTAGAGCATCACGAACTGATCAAGGTAAAGGTCCCAAGTATCGATCGCGAAGAAAAAATTGCGATTATGGATGCGATTGTGCGCGAAGCGAAAGCTCAGAAAGTCCAAGTGATTGGTCACATTTTAGTGATTTATCGGCCGGCCAAAGAACGCAAAATCGTGTTACCTCGCGGCTAATCAAGTTCAGAGGATTTTGATGACGCTCAGAGTCCTCTTTCTCTCGTTAATTTTTAATTTAGATAACCGGCTTCTTGCAGAAGTTTGCGAGCTTCCTCTTCGCTGTCCACTCGATGCTTAACAAATCCTTCGGGCAAATCCACCGCTGTCGCTTTTAAAAATTGCCAGCCCGATACATGGTCCTTTGGCAATAATGCGACCACGAACATTAAATGGTTACGAACACACCACTTTGAATTATCAGTAATTCCTGCAATGACATCTAGAGGACTGGCCTGCCAATCGCGAACGTCCAAAACTAAGCCCCAACTGTCACCAATAATTGGATTTACTTGGCTGCGAAAGTCACGGATATATTCCTCAACATCCCGCAAGGTCCAAACGCCAATGGCTTTTACCCAATAGGTCCGATCTTTCAAGGTTAATTCATAGCATTTTTTGATTTTTTTCATCTTGCACACCTCAAAAACAGCATACCTTGGGCGCCAACCCAGTCACAACTTAAAATCAAATTTTTTAGCAAAATTATTACCTGATGATTTATTTAGCAAACAGTTTAATATTTCCTTCTGTTGTGGAACTCTTTTTAACCCTGCCTTTTAATAAAAAAAGCGACCTAAGTCGCTTTTTAGTAGGCGTAATTGAAATCAATTATCTGACTAATTAATTCAATTTATAAATATTGAACATTGGTAATTTCGAACTCAACGACACCACTTGGCGTGGTGATATTGACGACATCATCTAATGACTTTCCAATCAAGCCGCGAGCGATCGGTGAGTTGACAGAAATCAGATTATTTTTGATATCTGCTTCATCATCGCCCACGATGCGGTAAGTCACTTCTTCGTCAGTATCCAAATTTAAGATGGTGACAGTAGTGCCAAAAATAACCTTGCCGGTATTTGGCAACTTGGTCACATCAATAATTTGGGCGTTCGCCAACTTGCCTTCGATATCCTGAATACGGCCTTCACAGAAGCCTTGCGCTTCACGCGCAGCATGGTATTCAGCGTTCTCTTTTAAGTCACCGTGTTCGCGAGCCTCTGCAATCGCCTGAATAATTTCAGGACGTTTGACTGTTTTCAGTTCATGCAGTTCATCACGCAGACGTTGCGCCCCCTGAACTGTCATAGGGATTTGACTCATCCGTTCACTCTCTTATGTAGTTCTTGCACCGACGACACCGTAGCAAATGCATTGGCAGCATTGGCTTTACAAGTTGCAAATGCCGCATTCAGTGTCGTTGTATAGTTGGCTTTATGTTGCAACGCACCACGACGGATCACTTTAGAATCCTCAATGGCTTGGCGGCCTTCAGTCGTGTTCACAATATAGCTGTACTCACCGTTTTTAATGCGGTCTAAAATATGAGGACGGCCTTCAAATACTTTGTTCACGACACGGCATGGAACGCCCGCAGCAAGAATTGCTTTGGCGGTCCCACCTGTTGCATCTAATTCAAAACCTAAACTGACCATAGTTTTAGCCAGTTCAACCACGCGCACTTTATCGCTATCACGCACTGAAAGTAAAGCCCGGCCGCCTGTTGGGATCATTGTCCCTGCCCCCAACTCCCCTTTCGCAAAGGCTTCTGCAAAAGTTTCACCAACGCCCATCACTTCACCAGTAGAACGCATTTCTGGACCTAACAGTGGGTCAACGCCAGGGAATTTGTTGAATGGGATCACGACTTCTTTGACTGAGAAATATGGTGGAATAATTTCTTTAGTCACGCCTTGTTCGCGCAGTGAACGGCCAGCCATACAACGTGCACCAACTTTGGCAACAGCAACGCCAGTTGCTTTCGAGACAAATGGCACTGTCCGAGCGGCACGTGGGTTCACTTCAATCAGATAAACTTCGTTATCTTTTACTGCAAACTGGGTATTCATCAAGCCAACGACGCCAAGTTCAAGTGCTAATTTTTTCACTTGTTCACGCATCACGTCTTGGATTTCAACCGACAAACTGTGGGGTGGTAATGAACACGCTGAGTCACCAGAGTGGACGCCGGCTTGCTCGATATGCTCCATGATACCGCCGATGATGACTTCGGTACCGTCACAAATCGCATCAATATCCACTTCAATCGCGTCATCTAAGAAGCGATCGAGTAATACAGGAGAATCATTAGAAACACTAACCGCCTCGGTCATATAACGACGTAAATCTTGGTCGTCATACACGATTTCCATCGCGCGTCCGCCTAACACGTAAGAAGGACGAACAACCATTGGGTAACCAATTTCTGGTGCTTTGGCTAAAGCTTCATCTAGGCTGATCACTGTCGCATTCTTAGGCTGTTTTAAACCCAAACGCTCAACGGCTTGTTGGAACCGCTCACGGTCTTCGGCACGGTCGATCGCATCCGGTGAAGTACCAATGATTGGCACACCATTGGCTTCTAATGCCCGAGCCAGTTTCAATGGCGTTTGACCGCCGTATTGCACGATCACACCTTTCGGCTGTTCTTTTTTCACGATTTCTAACACATCTTCAAGCGTGATTGGCTCAAAGTATAAACGGTCAGAAGTATCGTAATCGGTTGATACTGTTTCTGGGTTACAGTTCACCATAATGGTTTCGTACCCATCTTCACGCAACGCCAGCGCTGCATGCACACAGCAATAATCAAACTCAATGCCTTGACCAATGCGGTTAGGACCACCACCGATGATCATGATCTTGTCGCGTGAACTCGGTGCCGCTTCACACTCTTCGTCATAAGTGCTGTACATGTAAGCGGTGTTTGAAGCAAATTCAGCAGCACAGGTATCCACTCGTTTGTAAACTGGATGCAAACCAAAACCGTGACGTTTTTTCCGCACTTCAGCTTCTGCCACACCTAATAAATCGGCTATACGCTTATCAGCGAAGCCTTTGCGTTTCAATACGGCTAAACGCGCATGATCTAAGCCGGCAAAACCAGCGACTTTAATCGCTGCTTCTTCTTTGATGAGATCTTCAATCTGAACCAAGAACCATGGGTCAATATTGGTTAACTTGAAAATTTCTTCCATGCTCATACCGAAACGGAAAGCATCACCGATATACCAAATCCGATGTGACCCCGGCTCACGCAATTCACGAGTGATTTTCTCTTTAGCTTCTGGCGCATGAATATCGATGATTGGATCTAAACCACAAACACCGATTTCTAAACCGCGTAGTGCTTTTTGTAGAGATTCTTGTTGGTTGCGACCAATCGCCATCACTTCGCCGACTGATTTCATCTGGGTGGTTAAACGATCGTTTGCACCGACGAACTTTTCGAAGTTAAAGCGAGGTACTTTGGTCACTACATAGTCGATGCTCGGCTCAAACGACGCAGGTGTTTTGCCACCCGTAATATCGTTAGCCAATTCATCGAGCGTGTAACCTACTGCTAATTTTGCCGCGACTTTGGCGATTGGGAAGCCGGTCGCTTTTGATGCTAAGGCAGATGAACGAGAAACCCGTGGGTTCATCTCGATAATGACCATGCGACCATCAACTGGGTTAATACCAAATTGCACGTTAGAACCACCTGTTTCAACGCCAATTTCACGCAATACCGCCAAAGAAGCGTTTCGCATGATCTGGTATTCTTTGTCAGTCAGCGTTTGCGCTGGTGCAACTGTGATGGAATCGCCGGTATGGACGCCCATGGCGTCAAAGTTTTCAATCGAACAGACGATGATGCAGTTGTCGTTTTTGTCACGAACCACTTCCATCTCGTACTCTTTCCAACCAATCAAAGATTCGTCAATTAACAATTCTTTGGTCGGAGATAAATCTAAACCACGAGTACAAATTTCTTCAAACTCTTCGCGGTTGTATGCAATACCACCACCTGAACCACCCATAGTGAATGATGGGCGGATGATACACGGGAAACCAATTGTTTCTAATACGCTATAAGCTTCTTCCATCGAATGGGCTAAGCCAGCGCGCGGGCAAGCTAAACCGATCGAACGCATCGCTTTATCAAAGCGACTGCGATCTTCGGCTTTGTCAATCGCATCGGCTGTTGCGCCAATCATCTCGACGTTGTACTTCGCCAATACACCGTGACGCTCTAAATCTAAGGCACAGTTTAAGGCTGTTTGGCCGCCCATCGTCGGTAATACAGCACATGGACGCTCTTTTTCGATAATTTTTTCAACGACCTGCCAGTGAATTGGCTCGATATAAGTGGCATCAGCCATTTCTGGATCGGTCATGATGGTCGCAGGGTTCGAGTTCACGAGAATGACTCGATAGCCCTCTTCTTTCAACGCTTTACAGGCTTGCGCGCCTGAGTAGTCAAACTCACAAGCTTGACCGATGACGATTGGGCCTGCGCCCAGGATCAGAATACTTTTTAAATCAGTACGTTTTGGCATTTCTCGTCTCTTTTCCTGGCTTATTTGCTGTTACGTGCTTGCATCAGTTCGATAAAGTGATCAAACAACTCACTGGCTTCATGCGGGCCTGGGCTCGCTTCAGGATGACCTTGGAAACTAAATGCAGGTTTATCCGTCAGGTGGATCCCTTGCAAAGAGCCATCAAATAATGACTTGTGAGTTGGCCGCACATTGGCTGGTAACGTCGATTCTTCGACCGCAAAACCATGGTTTTGTGCCGTAATTAATACCCGCTTGGTATCTAAATTTTGCACCGGATGGTTGCCGCCATGGTGTCCAAACTTCATTTTTAAAGTTTTCGCACCGCTTGCCAAAGCCAATAGCTGATGACCTAAGCAAATACCAAACACAGGAATATCGGTGGTTAAGAATGTTTTGATAGCCGCAATCGCATAATCACATGGCGCTGGGTCGCCTGGACCGTTTGATAAGAAAATACCATCTGGATTCATTGCCAAGACTTCGTCTGCAGAAGTTTTTGCAGGAACCACAGTTAAACGGCAACCTCTATCCACCAACATGCGCAAAATATTGCGTTTCACACCAAAATCGTACGCAACGACATGAAACTTCGACTCTGGTGCGGCACGATGGCCTTCACCTAATGCCCAAGAACCTTCATCCCATTGATATGATTCAGTAACAGTGACTTCCTTCGCCAAATCCATGCCGGTTAAACCAGGGAAGTTACGAGCGAGTTCCAGCGCTTTCGCTTCATCAATATCGCCTGCCATTAAACACCCATTTTGCGCACCTTTCTCGCGCAAAATACGAGTCAGTTTACGGGTGTCGATATTGGCGATGCCGAGGATATTGCGTTCTTTTAAATAATCACTGAGGGAGCGTTGATTGCGGAAATTGCTAGCGAGAAGAGGAAGGTCACGAATGATGAGGCCTTTAGCCCAGACTTTACCGGATTCTTCGTCTTCATCATTGGTGCCGGTGTTGCCAATGTGGGGATAGGTCAAAGTGACCATTTGTTCTGCGTAAGAAGGGTCGGTCAAAATCTCTTGATAACCAGTCATTGATGTATTAAAAACGACTTCACCAACAGAGACACCTTCAGCGCCAATGGCTGTACCACGAAATACGGTGCCGTCTTCTAGTACGAGCAGGGCGGACATAGTCAAAATAACCTCCAAACAGCAAAAAACGGGGGAAAAATCTGCTGATTCACCACCCGTTTTGACCCAGAAATTGTGTACTCAGTTCTGCCTAGGCAAACCTGCTTATTCTAGGCCATTTGTGCCGTTTGGTCTAACTATTTTTTGCTTATTTATGAAAATAACGCTTTGACACGTTTTTTTCACTTAATTGCCCAAAAATCTATGCTAAGTCCACTAAACCCAGCACTTGTTGCATAGAATAAAGTCCAGGTTGTTTATTTTGCAACCATAAAGCTGCCCGCATCGCCCCTTGGGCAAAAGTGGTCCGACTGGATGCTTTATGAGTAATTTCTAGGCGTTCGCCAATGTCGGCGAACAGCGCTGTGTGATCACCGATGATATCCCCACCGCGCACTGTGGCAAAGCCAATGGTTTGTTGGGAGCGTTCCCCTGTGATGCCCTCTCGACCATAAACAGCGCAATCTGCTAAGTCGCGATCAAGCGCTTTGGCAATGCTATTGCCGATGGCTAACGCTGTCCCGCTTGGAGCATCTTTTTTGAAACGATGATGGGCTTCAATAATTTCAATATCTGCAGTTTGCCCCATGACTTTGGCAGCGGTTTGCACTAGATGCAGTAACAAATTCACCCCAACACTCATATTTGGAGCCCAAACAATCGGGATCACGGCGCTGGCAGCTTTAATTTGGGCATACTGGGCATCACTTAAACCCGTCACACCAATCACCATGGCTTTTTTGGCTTGAACCGCCAAGGCTAAATGTTCCAGCATCGGCTCTGGCATGGTGAAATCAACCCAAACCTCAGCTTGAGCGACTTGCTCAAGGCTGGTTTCAGTCAATAACAGTTGGTTTTTGCCGCAACCAGCCAACTCTCCTGCATCAATCCCCACGAAATTCGACCCTTTGCGCACAGTGGCAGCAGTTAAGGCTAAACCTTGCTCTTTCGCGACTGTCACTAACGCTCGCCCCATTCGGCCATTCGCGCCGAAAACTCCAATTGTGCTCATGGTCTATCTCTTTTTGTATTCAGCAAATGCACTATTGCGATAATTAATGGCGGTCATTTAAACAAAAGCTTGTGCAAGAACCAAGTAAAATGTTGCAGACTGAGGATGACGAGGTCTTAGCGTTAAACTATAAACACTAAGCACTAAGCACTAAGCACTGCATCGGAGCAACTCTGGCTTCGATGATTCAGTAATATGATGTTCGAACACAAAAAAAACGCACCTCATGAGGTGCGCGCATAGAAGATACGTTTTTGGATTGCGGTCCATTGTCACGAACTGATGCAAAAATACTAACAACAACATCTATTGAGTCGTGACAACCACACAAAAGGTTTGAATAAAGCCAAATTATTTTAATAGCGCCATCAAAGTATCTTGCTGCCGCATTAAATCTCGATACAACCGAATTTGATTTTCAGCCCGTTGTAAATTGTGGTTTGTACGATGAACAGCAAAATAACAATCGCCATTTAGATGATCAGTCAGAAAACGCACACCAATCATTAAACACATGACTTTAGCTCCAAGGAATAAACTTTGTTTCTCAGCGGCGGTAATACAATCACCGAGTCCTTGCAAATAGCCTTGTGCTAAGGCTGAAAAAATCTCAGGGCGGATCCGAACAAGCTCCGGTTTTAAACTATCTTCAGGCTCTGGTGAACAACAAGTACGCACCATGTCGCCGAAATCAAACAACCAATAGCCCGGCATACAAGTATCTAAATCGATCGCAGCAATACCTTTCCCTAAACTATCAGAATAAAGCATGTTATTGATTTTTGTATCATTATGACAAACACGGATCGGTAAATTTTGTATACAACTGGCCAGTTCATCCGCTAATCCCTTGGCGGCGAGACACTCATTAACCAGCGATTGGCAAGACGCTAAGCGCCCTGCGGCATCAAGGCTTATGGCCTGCTCCAGCTGGGCAAATCGCATGCTGAGATTATGGAAATGAGGGATCACGCTGACCAATTGATGGGCAGAAAAATCACTCAGTGCCTGCGCAAATTGACCAAACGTGAAGGCTGCAGCAAAAGCCTGTTCGGAATTTTCCACAACTTCAATACTGCGCCCACCCTCAATAAATTGCAGCGCACGCCAATCTTGCTGTTCACCCACTAAATATTGCCCGGAAATACTTGGTTGCTGACGCAACACAACCTGCGAATATTGGCCTTGTTGCTGCTTTGCCAACAAATGTTGTTCGATCGCAAGCGCGTTGCCAATTAGAGCGGCGGTGTCCGGAAAAATGGCGCGATTGATTTGTTGCAGGATGATCCGTTGCTGCTGCTCTTCGACTAAATAAGTCCCATTAATATGGCCATTGCCAAAGCGACGAACCCGCGCATTTTCACTAAAACCATAAGCAGCAAGAACTGCTGAAGTTACCATCGAGCTTTCTGCAGCCGACATGTCTTTTATCCTTTATACTTCCGTAGGCGTAAAGCTAGCTTCTTTACTCTGTTGCAAGGGAAAGCTTGCCAAAATGTTTCGCAAGTTTCACCAAATCTTGGGGATATGTCACACCGTACCAAGATTGTGAAGACAAATAAACCTCGAGTTGTTGGCCTTTGACTAAAGCAGCATCAACCACTGCGGGCAAATAACACTCAGCTTTGGCTGATGGTTTCTGTTGCAGAAACTGAGTTAAAGCTTGCTCCAAATGTGCCAAGATGTTTGGACCAAAGCCCCAAATATTCATAGAAACCGCCGAATCCTGAGCAAGTGGCCTTAAGACGCCTTTCGCATCCACGCCGTGAACTTGGCCAGACTCATCTCGAGTGATCTCAGTCCATTCAGTGACTTGCTGGAGCGTACCAGCACTGACAGTACAGACACCTCGATTCACCCCACCAAATTCGCTTAAGGTTGCAGTGATCGGAAAAGCCACCATGGCCCAATCCTGCTGAGTTTGAAAATGTAGCGCCAATAACTGCATGGCTTCTGCGCCATAGTAATCATCGGCATTGATCACTATCAGAGAGCGGTCTATCAACACTTTGCGCGCCGACCATAATGCATGAGCCGTCCCCCAAGGTTTTTGTCTTTGGGCAAGCATCTCATTCATCTCTTTGGCATTGAAGCTGTTGGCAACTTCAGGCAAATCAGTCATTTGCTGATAGACAAAATCGACTTTTAAGTCATTGGGCAAATAGGGTAATACATCAGAGACAAACAAGGGCTGCAAGGCTTCGCGGATCACTAAGACTAAGTGTCGAACCCCAACTTGATAGGCATCCATGACACTAAAATGCAATAAAGTACGGCCCGTATCCCCAATCAAAGCCAGCTGCTTGTTGCCACCAAAACGACTGCCCATCCCGCCTGCCAATACAACCAAACTTAAATTTGGTGCTACCAAATTTGCATTTCTTGACGCGGCGCCTGCTGACATGGTTATTGCTCCAGAGAATAAAAAACGCCGGACTAGCCGGCGTCAGATGAAAATCAATATATCATGCACTGTTTTGCAGGCAAAGTAGCTAAAGCTTTCAAGCGCTTAAACAGCCGCTTGCAAAATCTTGCGAGAAACATCTAAGGTGATATCGCCCCGCTCTCCTAGCTTTAACATCTGGTGTTGTTCTAGCTTTTGCACTAAAGCATCAACAGCCTCAGCTTTAATGCCATAATCGGCCATGCGCGTTGGCACCCCCATTTGCTCAAAGAAGGCTCGGGTATGGCTGATGGCTTCAGCAATTAAGCGATCTTCATCCGCATGTTGTAAGCCCCAAACTCGGCGGCCGTATTGCAACAGCTTTTCCCGCTTTTGCTCGCGTTGCTCTGTCAACAAAGCGGGTAACACGATGGCTAAGGTTTGTGCGTGGTCTAAGCCATGTAAAGCCGTAATTTCATGACCAATCATATGGGTTGCCCAATCTTGCGGGACACCCTGACCAATCAGGCCATTTAAGGCCATGGTCGCAGCCCACATAATATTGGCTCTCACCTCATAATTGTCGGGTTGCGATAACGCCAATGGTCCTTGCTCAATAAGCGTCAGCAGCAGCCCCTCTGCGAAACGGTCTTGCACTGGCGCATTCACGGGATAGGTCATGTACTGCTCCATCACGTGCACAAAGGCATCCACTACCCCATTGGCAACTTGCCGTGGCGGTAAGCTGTAGGTGACTGTCGGATCTAAAATGGCAAATTGTGGATAAACATAAGGGCTCGCAAATGACAACTTTTCTTGCGTGCTATAGCGAGTCACCACTGAGTTGCCGTTACTTTCGGTGCCAGTGGCAGGTAGAGTCAGCACGCAACCTAATGGCATGGCTGAAGTGAGTTTGGCTTTCCGCGTCAGAATATCCCATGGGTCGCCATTATAATGCACTGCCGCAGCGATAAACTTGGTGCCATCAATGACACTGCCACCGCCAACAGGCAATAAGTAAGTGATTCCCTCTTGTTTGACCAATTCAATGGCTTTCAGTAAGGTTTCAAACGACGGGTTCGGCTCAATGCCACCAAATTCAACAACCTCAAAATCGGCTAATGCCTGCATGACTTGCTGATAGACCCCATTTTGTTTAATGGAGCCGCCACCATAGGTCAGCAATATTTTGGCTTTTGCCGGCACTAACTTGGTTAATTCTTTGATTTGGCCTTGGCCAAAGACAATTTTCGTTGGATTTTGATAAGAAAAATTAAACATTGACGAACTCCACACTGGGTGACTTCACACTGGGTGACAAGATAAGCTAGATATTGTTCTTTTGCCGACAAAATCAAGGGCTCGACCTTAGCATCCCAGATCTAACAAATGAAAAGTGTGATGTTGTGGAGGCCGCACTATCGAACCCTGGATAACAGCTCTTTTTAAATTACGAACGCTTTATAGATTTGGTTGCGACTGTGGCAAAAAATCAGCCGTTCTGGCTGGTTTTATGTCATAACAGAATATTATTTGACGGAACTTCTAGACGTCCGTATATTCCCGAAAATTATTAAAAAATATAAATCCACTGTTTTACTGCTTTTTATTCAGCAGATGTTTGGCCCCGCCAATAGAAACAATGGACCATCAACCAATTATGCCGTGCGAGTTTTTTGCTCGCTGACAACTGAGGTATTGCATGAATTTATCCACTTCAACCGCCAAACTTTCAATTTTGCCGCTATTGCTCTTTGTTACCTTGTTCTTAGGGACTGGCTTGTATCTGCAGGCGCAAGGAGTTGCCTATGCCTTTTATCAGTTACCTGGGCCTGTTGCCATTATTCCCGCCATTATGCTGGCAATTTGGTTGAATAAAGAACCTCTGCAACAGTCGATTGACCGCTTAGTAAAAGGCGCTGGCAATAGCAACATTATCACCATGTGTTTGATTTATTTGCTCGCCGGTGCGTTTGCTACCGTCGCTCAAGCCACTGGCGGCGTCGATGCCATGGTCAATGCGGGTTTGAGTATCGTTCCGGCTAGTTTTATTTTGCCTGGGCTTTTCATTATTTCCGCGATTGTCGCCACTGCGATGGGCACATCGATGGGCACCATTGGCGCACTGGCACCAATTGCTGTTGGCCTTGCTGCGCAATCTGGCATCGATCCACTATTGATGGCTGGAGCTTTATTAAGTGGAGCTATGTTTGGCGATAACTTGTCGATTATTTCAGACACCACTATCGCATCCACACGCACCCAAGGTGCTGAGATGAAGGATAAATTCCGCGAAAATCTGAAGATCGCTCTGCCTGCAGCCCTAGTCACTGTTGCCCTATTCACACTGTTGAGTGAAACACAGACGAATGTCACAGTGGCAGAATTTAAACTCAGTGCAATCTTGCCTTATGTCGCTATTTTAATTTTAGCCATCGCGGGTTTAAATGTGTTTGTGGTGCTGTTGTTAGGCATTATTTTGGCAGCAGCGCAAGGCGCATTGTTTGGCGATTACGCCATTGCGCAAGTTGGTAAAGATATTTTTAAGGGCTTTGGCAGCATGCAAGAGATTTTCTTGTTATCAATGCTGGTGGGCGGCCTCGGTGAGTTTTTAAAACATCAAGGCGGTTTGGCATGGATTGCCGGTCATATCGCTCGCATGGCATCGGCGCTCAAATTTGCTGGCAATAAAGCGCAGCAACTGGCGATTGCGGCCTTAGTTTTTTTAAGCAACTTGTGTATCGCCAATAACACTGTCGCGATTGTCATCGCTGCCGATGTCAGCCGCGATTTGGCGCAGAACAATGCAATCCCAGCCAAACGCAGTGCAAGTTTACTCGATATTTTTTCATGTATCAGTCAAGGTTTAGTGCCTTATGGTGCGCAAGCACTGCTGCTCGGTGCAAGTTTTGGCATCTCGCCTTGGGATGTGGTGACCCATAGTTATTATTGCCTGGTGCTGGCAGTTGTGGCTTTGGCAGCAATTTTTCTACTGCGGTCTGATCAAACAGCGAAAGCAAATCAAGCCACCAACTAATCGCCAATAGGCTTGAATAGCCTAGACGCATGATTTGCCCAGACTCATTATTTGCCTAGACGCCTTCAATGCTGGGGCTTTACGCCCCAGCAGCTGACCAATCAATAGGCAATAAAAAACGCACAGCGAGTCCCACGCTGTGCGTTTCTATATGTGCTAACGACTATCGTGGATTATTTATTACAACTCGGCAATTTCCCCTTCGCTTTACGGGCTTCAAAATGCGTCAATGCCATCGGCATATTGCGCTCAAGCGTTGCGATGCGAGTTGCGGGTACTGGGTGAGTCGACAAAATTTGTAACGGCGCTTTGCCGCCCTGTTTTGCCATGTTCTGCCATAAATTGACCGATTGTTGTGGGTCAAAACCAGCTTTCGCCATCAATTCCAAGCCAATGACATCAGCCTCGCTTTCATGGATGCGGCTAAATGGCAAAACAACGCCGACTTGCGCACCTAAACCCAAAGCACCAGAAATTTCTTTCTTGTAATTGGTGCTCATCGCATCCAAGGCAACGTTAGTTACGCCCAAGGCCGTTTGGATCACCTGGTTGCTGGACATCCGCTCTCTCGCATGTTCAGCCATGACGTGGGCAATTTCATGGCCAATGACAGCGGCCAGCTGATGTTGATTTTCCGCCACTAACAATAAGCCTGAATACACGCCAATCTTGCCGCCGGGCAGCGCGAACGCATTCACTTCATCGCCTTCGAAGACTTCAATTTCCCACGCTGTTTGTTGGTACTTGGCTGGCGTGACCGCAATCACCGCTTTTGCGACACATTGCACATATTGATTGGCGCTTTTTTGCTTGGTGATTGCTGATTTTTCTTTTAACTCGGCAAAAGATTGAGCACCTAATGAATTCACTTGTGCTGCATCAACCAACATTAACTGCGGGCGTCCTGTGGGCGACTCGGCACAAGAGGTGGCAAAAAGTGCGAGAGCAATCGCGGAGATTTTAAATAAAGTGCGCATCGACATTCCTGTTCTTGATTAGACTGGCTAAAACAAAACCGCCAGCATTTGCTGGCGGTATTGTTAACCTAACCGGTTAAATCGTCAAAGAATTTTTTGACTCCGTCAAAGAATCCTTTGGACTTAGGCCGATGTTTCGCTTCGCTATCACCGCCCCAACTTTCATCCAATTGCCGCAGTAAGTCTTTTTGTTTGTCTGACAGGTTGACCGGGGTTTCCACCACCACTTTGCAGACTAAATCACCGACGCCGCCACCACGCACCGACTGCACGCCTTTACCACGCAGACGGAACATTTTATCGGTTTGGGTTTCTGCTGGGATCTTCAGTTTGACGCGGCCATCTAAAGTCGGCACATCAATCTCGCCACCTAAAGCAGCAATACTGAAACTAATTGGCACTTCGCACGCTAAGTTATTACCATCACGCACAAAGATTGGGTGATCTTTGACATGTACTTGCACATACAAATCACCGCTTGGTGCGCCATGCATGCCCGCTTCACCTTCACCGGTTAAGCGAATGCGGTCACCCGTATCAACCCCTGCAGGGATCTTCACTTTCAGCAATTTGCTCTTTTCGACGCGGCCTTCCCCATGACACTTAGAGCATGGTTCTGGAATAATTTTGCCGCGGCCACTACAAGTTGGACAGGTTTGCTGCACTGCGAAGAAACCTTGGCGCATCGTCACTTGACCCGCACCATGGCAGGTTGGGCAGGTTTTGGCTTGAGTGCCTTTTTTCGCACCTGAACCATCACAGCTATCACAAGAAACCAAAGTTGGTACTTTAATTTCTAATTCTTTGCCGCGTACCGCTTCTTCCAGCGATAATTCTAAGTTGTAGCGCAAATCAGAGCCGCGCTGAGCGCGTGATTGCCCCCCGCCGCGACGACCGCCACCGAAAATATCGCCAAACACATCGCCAAAAATATCGCCAAAATCAGCACCACCACCACCGAAGCCACTGGCTCCACGGTTTGGATCGACGCCAGCATGGCCATATTGGTCATAAGCCGCTTTCTTCTGTTCATCCGACAGAATTTCATAGGCTTCTTGCACTTCTTTAAACTTTTCTTCCATGGCTTTATCGCCCTGAGTTCTGTCAGGGTGATACTTCATGGCTAACCGTTTATAAGCCTTTTTGATTTCTTTGTCATCGGCACCTTTGGCGACGCCGAGAACCTCATAATAATCGCGCTTTGACATATTCTGCTTCAACTTAATGGGAGCGGATAGACAAGCGACCGCATCAGCGGTCGCTCTTCCATTTGCAGGGAAAACCGCAGCTTAATGCAGCGGCTCACCAAGAACAACGCTTATTTGTTGTCTTTTACTTCTTCAAACTCAGCATCAACGACATCGTCGTTGTTGTTGTTCGAGTTCGACTCTGCACCTGGGTTATGTTGCTGAGCGGCTGCTTGCAGTTTTTGTGCTGCTTGCATTAACGCCTGTGTTTTCGCTTCGATTTCTGCTTTATCGTTGCCCTTGATCACACTTTCTAAGGCGCTGATGGCTGCTTCAATCTCTTGTTTATCGTTAGTCGCTAAGTTCGCACCCGCTTCTTCCACTTGTTTGCGCGTTGCATGCACTAAAGCGTCAGCTTGGTTACGAGTTTGCACTAACTCCTCAAACTTTTTATCTTCTTCTGCGTTTAATTCTGCATCGCGAACCATGCGTTGGATTTCATCATCCGTTAACCCAGAAGAGGCCTTGATGGTGATTTTTTGCTCTTTACCCGTGTCTTTGTCTTTTGCCGACACGTGCAAGATACCGTCCGCATCTAAGTCGAACGTCACTTCGATTTGCGGTTCACCACGACGTGCTGGGCGAATACCTTCTAAGTTAAATTGACCTAAAGATTTGTTCGCAGAGGCTTGCTTACGCTCACCTTGTAGCACGTGGATGGTCACAGCAGATTGATTGTCTTCTGCAGTTGAGAACGTTTGTGACTTCTTGGTTGGGATCGTTGTATTTTTCTCAATCAAGGCCGTCATCACACTACCCATGGTTTCGATACCCAGTGATAATGGCGTCACGTCTAATAATAAAACGTCTTTCACATCACCTGATAATACGGCACCTTGGATTGCAGCACCCACAGCAACCGCTTCATCTGGGTTCACATCTTTGCGTGGTTCTTTACCGAAGAATGCGGTAACCGCTTCTTGCACTTTTGGCATCCGTGTTTGACCACCCACCAAAATGATGTCATCGATTTCGCCAACTGATAAACCCGCATCTTTTAATGCTTGTTTCAGTGGGTCGATAGTGCGTTGAATTAAATCTTCAACTAAAGATTCTAATTTGGCACGAGTCACTTTGATGTTTAAGTGTTTCGGGCCAGTCGCATCAGCAGTGATGTAAGGTAAGTTCACTTCAGTTTGTGAGGCTGAAGATAATTCGATCTTCGCTTTTTCGCCTGCTTCTTTTAAGCGCTGCATCGCTAATGGATCGTTACGTAAATCAATGCCTTGCTCTTTTTTGAATTCATCAACTAAGTAATTGATTAAACGTGAGTCAAAGTCTTCACCACCTAAGTGAGTATCACCGTTGGTCGACAATACTTCGAAGGTTTGTTCGCCATCAACATCATCGATTTCGATGATTGAAATATCAAAAGTACCACCACCTAAGTCATACACTGCAACTTTGGTGTCGCCTTTCTTTTTATCCATACCGTACGCAAGTGCTGCGGCAGTTGGTTCGTTGATGATCCGTTTAACTTCTAAACCAGCAATGCGGCCCGCGTCTTTCGTTGCTTGACGTTGCGCATCGTTGAAATATGCAGGCACTGTAATGACCGCTTCGGTCACTGTTTCACCTAAATAATCTTCCGCAGTTTTCTTCATTTTCTTCAGAACTTCTGCCGAAATTTGTGGTGCAGCTAATTTTTTGCCTTTGACTTCAACCCAAGCATCCCCATTGTCAGCTTTAACAATTTGGTAAGGCATGATTTTGATATCACGTTGCACTTCGGCGTCTTCAAAACGACGACCGATCAAACGTTTGATCGCAAACAGGGTATTTTTCGGGTTAGTCACTGCCTGACGTTTTGCCGGTTGACCGACTAACACTTCGCCATCTTCAGCATAAGCAATAATTGAAGGAGTTGTGCGTGCGCCTTCCGCGTTTTCGATAACACGAGGTTGGTCACCGTCTAGGATGGCTACACAGCTGTTAGTTGTACCTAAGTCAATACCAATAATTCTGCCCATAATATACTCCGCTCTTAATTTGGAACAATTTCATTGTGTTGACCAGTTAATGGGGTTGCCCTTAGAGGTTTCAAGGTTATTTCAAGAAATTTTTTGCAAAAAATGCATCTAACTGATGAATTAGGCCGTTTAACTGGGTAAATCCAAGCTTCATCGTTTTTTTGCAATGTTTCTGTGGAGAAATTTTTCCTCAAGCTCGATTGCACTTGTATAATCAGATTAACTTTTTGCTAAGGAATGTTTTTATGCCTCTGTTAGATAGCTTTACAGTCGACCACACCATCATGAAGGCCCCTGCGGTTCGCGTGGCCAAGAAAATGACGACGCCCAAAGGCGATGACATTACGGTTTTCGATTTACGGTTTTGTGTGCCTAACCAAGAAATTCTTTCTGAGCGCGGTATCCACACGTTAGAACACTTGTTCGCAGGTTTCATGCGTGACCATTTGAATGGCCAAGGTGTTGAAATTATCGATATCTCGCCAATGGGCTGTCGGACTGGTTTTTATATGAGTTTGATCGGTACGCCTGATGAAGCGCGCGTCGCAGCTGCCTGGCAAGCGGCTATGGCCGATGTGCTCACGGTGCAAGATCAATCGAAAATCCCTGAATTGAATGTATATCAATGTGGTACTTATGAGATGCATTCTTTGGAAGAAGCCAAGCAAATCGCCCAAAATGTTATTGACCGTGGTGTTGGCGTTAATCGCAATGATGAGTTGAAATTGGCGCCTGAGTTTTTGAAACAATAAGCCGATTTTTTCATTTTAAATCTACAGTCAAGACCAACTTGAGTTGGTTTTGACTGTGACTCTATCGAACCATTGCCTGTTCTAACCTCCCTGCAAAGTGCCCTTTTTATTCAACCAAAGTATTTCGTAGTTTTTCTATTGGAAACAAAGCCAATTTACTTCTATGCTAGTCGTCATTCCACTTTAACTTTGTCATGCAATCCATTGCCAGATGAACAAACTCCTGCGTTGCCTGCTCACTGCTGGTTTCTTGCTTTTTTGTGATTTGACACAGGCAAAACAACCGACATTTAAATTTGTGCTGTACTACCCACAAGTTCCACCTTACATGTATCAGCAAGAACAGCAAAAAGACGTCAAAGGATTAATTCCTGCATTAATTAACGAGTTCTTTGCCGAACAAGGCATTAAACTTTCCTACGTAATTGATAATCGTAAAGGTGCCGAACATCGACTTTATAGCGGCGATGTGGATGCGATGCTGCTGGCCAGGCCTTGGAGTGAGCACCCTGAACTGTTGCTATTTTCTGAACCAGTGATCATGCATCGAGATTATTTGTTTGCCACCAAAGCTTTTGCAAAAAATTCTCAACCCCAAGATTGGCTCAGGAATGCAAAAGTCTGTACTCGTCAGTATTATGTTTACGAAGCGCTCGAACCCTATTTTGCGACAGGAACAGCAAGAATTGACTCCTCTAGTGAAGCTGCGCAAATGCGGATGCTGCAAAGTGGCCGTTGTGATTATGCCTATATGAATGAACATGTCGCCCAGTGGTTGGCGAAAAATCAATTCTCCCAATTGCAGCTCAACCGTTCACCCGTCTCTTTCGGTAATGTCGGCTTGACGATTGCAATGCACAAAAAATGGCATGATTTATTGCCGAAACTCAATGCATTTTTGCAAAAGCAGCAAGAAAATGGCCGCATTGAGCAGCTATTGCAAGCGGAAATCAATCAAAACCCAGTCCCCAAAGCATAGATGGGCCACAATACAGAATTGAACCTCTTAGATTGAAAAGCGCCCATGGACGTAGGGCGCTCAGTTCTGCCGCATACTAATTAAATTTTGAACTGTCCGACAACTTGATTCAGTGACGTTGCAGAACTATCCAGTTGCTTTGCCTCATCAGCAAGTTCTTCTGCATGGGCCGCGGTGTTGTCAACTAATTGACTAATGACATGCAAACTTTGATTGATGTCTTCGGCAACTACAGTTTGTTGCTCTGTGGCAACCGCAATCTGATTACTTTGCTGTTGCACAACCACAATAGCATCGCTGATTGCTCGCAGCGCCTCTTGCAAACTCTGCGCTCGCCCTGCACTCAGCTCAGTTTGCGAACGGCCTCGCTGCATTACAGCTTCAGCGTTTTTGGCAATCAACTGCAGTTTCTCGACCATGCGACGAATATCATCCGTACTATCTCGGGTACGGCCCGCTAAAGAACGGACTTCATCAGCCACAACCGCAAATCCTCGACCTTGCTCACCTGCCCGAGCCGCTTCAATCGCAGCATTCAGCGCAAGTAAGTTAGTTTGCTCAGCGATGCCTTTAATCACATCAACAACAGTCCCAATATTCTCCGATTCTTTTGCCAAGCCCATCACCACTTCGACGGCCTCAGCCATGCTGCGGTCAAGCTGAGTCATGTCATCAACCGCTTGCTCGGACAAACTAGCCCCTTGTAAACCCCGTTGCTGGGCTTGATTAGCCGCCTCACTGGTCTCTTGTGCGTTGCGATTGATATCTTGCACTGTGGCCGCCATTTCCGTCACTGCCGCAGAAACTGAATCGATTTGTGACTTTTCATGTTGAATTTCTTGGTTAGTGAAATTGACAACTTGATTCAGATGATGGCTGGAGCCTTGCACCTGCTGTGCTTGTAATCTTGTGTTTTCTAAAGAGTGGCGAAGCTTACTGATAAACGTATTAAAATGATGGGCAAGTGCCCCCACTTCATCATTTTGCTGGATTTGAATGGTCTTGGTTAAATCCCCTTCACCACTGGCGATATCTTGCATTGCCGCAGTAAGCTCCGTCAGTGGTTTGGTAATTAAAGCAGAACTTAATAAAATCACACCGACGATGATCAGCAAAATCAGCAGCGCTAGAGCACTTGCCCACAATGTTGCATCAGTAATAGGCTCATCAATCAGCTCTGCTGGAATTAAGATCCCGACCAACCACTGCATCTTGGGGAAGTCGCGAACAATCGGCTCATAAGCAGCATAATAAGCCTTTCCTTGAAAGGTCACAGGGATAAACCCAGCTTGCTTGTTACGCGCAGCCTCTGCAATTGCTGTCATCCCTTGCGTCTTGGTAAATTTATCTTGGAATTCATCGACTTTGTCATTGGGTTTGATTTGATTGCCAGCTTTCGGTGAAAAATGGACCACTTGACCTAAGCTATCGAGTAAAAAAGGGATGCCCTCACCTTGATAGCTTATTTGATCAATTTTATCGCCCACTTTATTCAAGTGAAGATCTAACCCCCCCACACCCAGCAACTTGCCGTCAGGCGAATAAATGGTGCTTTCAACAACGGCAGACACAATCCCCGTAGTGAAATCGGCAGAAGGTGAGCCGACAAAGAACTTATCGTGTTTTAAGCTTTCCAAATACCAAGGCCGCTGAGTGGCAAAGTAGCCTTTTTGCACATTACCGGCATCAGGCCCTTCTTTATCAACCCCAGTGCGAGAATCCTCGCGGAAATATTCTGCGGTGCGATCTAGTGCAAAAAAAGCCGAGAGAATATTTTCATCTTGGCCACTAATAGTTTTGAAGGTGTTATTAATATCGGCATAACCGGTGAGGCCAGTGAGTTCAGTTCCCCGGCTTGGATAATTCTTAAACCAATCTTGAAATTGCGGATTGTTTAAAAAGGTTTTCGCAACCTGCGCATATTCTGCGAAAAACTGCCCCACTGCGACTGCCTCTTTTTGCACGATCGCACTGACCTGAGTTTGCACTTGTTGTTCGGTTTTATCAGCAATGGTTGTTACAGCAAGCATTGCTGCCAGAATAAGTAACAAGGCTGTAGAGCCACCGACCTGCCATAAAATCTTGTGTTTGATCGAGGTAAACTTCGTTGACTGCATAACACCCCCTAGTTTTTTCTTCATAAAATCATATAGGGGAAAATAATGCTAGTTGCAATCAACTCTGTGCAGCTAAATTCAGCCTGAAATTTATTGCTTTATAAGCTAAAGGTTGCTGATAAAAAATGATTGATAGATTTGAAATTTATTGAATGGTGCAAATTAAAACAGAGAAGATCCAACGACGACATTTGGAGAAAGGATTTAAAGCGTAAAATGCAAAAAACCTGCATTGTGCAGGTTTAATGGCGGACGCAGGAGGATTCGAACCTCCGACCGCTCGGTTCGTAGCCGAGTACTCTATCCAGCTG
>JACCDI011334423.1_pt1 | contig 20855 bp, 15 predicted proteins | sample 7442791 | NCBI WGS metagenome assembly JACCDI01 (sample SAMN15323434, study PRJNA562643) | freshwater metagenome | isolation source: river surface water | place: USA:Blue River Watershed | collected 2017-08-15
ATTTGAAACTGGAAGTTCCATTCGAACATTAATATCATACTCTGTAGGTATAACCTTATTAATTGTTGCCGGATTTGGTATTTATAATATTTTGAACATGATGATTTTCGAAAAAATGGATTCGATAGCCATTTTAAAAGCAACAGGATTTTCGGGCAAGGATGTAAAAAGTATCTTTATTTATATTGCTATTTCAATTGGTATTTTTGGTGGTCTCATGGGCCTTTTATTTGGATTTGGCTTATCAGCGCTTATTGATCAAATACCATTCAATACAGCATCTCTTCCCACTATTCAAACTTATCCCATTAATTATAATCCTAGATTTTATTTGATTGGAATTGTATTTTCATTTATCACCACATACTTTGCTGGTTGGTTCCCTGCTAGAAAAGCAAGTAAAATTGACCCTGTGGTTATTATAAGAGGTAAGTAATATGAAAAAGATATTAGAAGCAAAAAATATAAATAAGTTCTTCCATGATCCTGTGCGTATTCAGGTCCTTGAAAATTTGAGCTTTAGTATCAATAAAGGAGAATTTGTTTCACTTACTGGTAAATCCGGTTGCGGAAAATCAACCTTATTATATGTATTATCCACTATGGATACTGATTATGATGGCACTTTATTAATTGATGGCGTAGAGATGCCTAAAAAAGATGAAGGATTTTTAGCTAAAATAAGAAACGAGAAAATTGGGTTTGTATTTCAGTTTCATTATTTATTAAATGAGTTTAATGTACTAGAAAATGTAATGCTTCCCGGATTGAAATTAGCAAAATATAGCCGAGCCGAAGTGGAGCATCGTGCTATGGAGAAATTAAAAATTTTAGGCATTGATCATTTAGCATTGAAAAAATCAAATCATGTATCAGGTGGTGAAAAACAGCGAGTAGCTATTGCACGTGCATTAATAAATGATCCACATATTATAATGGGGGACGAGCCAACTGGAAACTTAGATAAAAAAAATAGCGATTTGGTATTTGATATCTTTAATCAATTAGCCAATGAGTTTAATCAAACTTTATTGATTGTTACGCACGATCCCGGTTTTGCCGAGCGTACACATCGTATTATTAAAATGGAAGACGGAAAAATAATTTCTTAAATTTAATCCAATCCTTTTCTTTTTCTAAAAGAAGAAGGATTCTCTCCAGTAATTTTTTTAAATATTTTATTGAAGTAAGATAGGCTTTCAAAGCCAGTGTCATAGCATGCTTCCGTTACATTCGCATTTTGCATTAATAATTTTTTAGCATGATTAATTCGATATTGATTTACAAAATCGGTATAAGTGAGTTTAGTGGCTTTTTTAAAATACCTGCAAAAAGCAGCTTCCGTCAAATTTACTTCAGAGGCAATATCCATAATTTTTATAGGCTCCTGGAAGTGTGTTTCCACATATTTGTATATCACATGCATTCTTTCTTTTTCTTTAATTGCCGAGTGTGCTGCAATAGGTCTGGTATGCAATAAAGTATATTCTTTACTTTCAGCAAGCAATTGAAATACTTGTATTAATAACATTAATTGTTCGAAAGATTTTAGTCCGGTTATTTTTTTTAAAAGTTCGCCTGCTTGGTTTTTTGTTGCACCGTAAAATGCAATTCCAGTTTGCGCTCTTTGCATTAATGCATATATTTTTTGCATTTCAGGTTGTTTGTAAAACGATTCCTCATAAAAATATTGTCTAAACTGTACAACGACCGTTTCAACAGTTGATTTAACACCATAGTCAAAATTTAAATGTGGGATATAAGAACCAATTAATGCCAAATCACTTCCCTCATAGGTACTAATATGATCACCAATATGTCGAATACCTTTATCTGCTTCCACATACACCAATTCAATTTCAGGATGGAAATGCCAGTAATAAATTTCATTTAAATTAGGCGTAAGCAGTATCTTAAATGAACTGCCTTCATCAGGTTGTATATTTTCTAAACTAAGCTTCATTGATACTCAAATAGCTAACATTACCCTAATTTAATAATTATTTATCAATTTAGAGCAAATAATGGCCAATTAAGGGGAAAATCAAAAGCCTAGCTCTGCAGTACATTTATCCTATCAAAACCGAATTGTAAAAATAAAATCGATTGCTATGAATAATGATCAACAACAAGGTATGGTACCAACAATGGTTCCAACGATGGTGCCTACAATGGCCACACCCAATAGTAATGCCCATAAGGATATTCCAGGAAATCCTTCAACAGCAAAAAGTAGTGCTTCCAAATTAAACGACCGATCTAACGGAAAACCACTTCGCGTATTGAGTGAAGAGGATTGGCAATTTTGGATTCACAATGGTTATATCGTTATTAAAAACGCAGTGCCTCGCGAACAAGCATTGGCAACGGCGAATTTTTTATGGGAGTTTGAGGAAAAGGATCCTAATAATAAAGCAACATGGTACACTGCACCAAGAGCTGAAATGAAAATGAAAGAATTAGCGGGTACGGGTATGGTGGAATGTTATAATAATCAACATCAATGGAATAACAGACAAATGCAAAGAGTATATGATGCCTTTGTAGATATTTGGGGTACGGAAAAATTATGGGTAACCATTGATCGTGCTAATTTAAATTTTCCAATTCGACCAGGACACGAATACAAAGCTTTTATACATTGGGACTATGATCCTGAAACAAAACCTGTAAATGTACAAGGCGTTTTAGCATTAGCAGATCAAACTGATGAAAATATGGGAGGCTTTCAATGTATTCCTGAATTATTTAGGAATTATGATACCTGGAAGTTAACACAACCGGAGGATCGTGATAGATATAAACCAGACACTACTGGCTTTACACCTACTAAAGTAAAATTAGAAGCTGGTGATTTATTAATTTTTAATAGTTTGGAGCCACATGGTATCAGAGCCAACAATAGCGAAGACAAAGTAAGAATTGCACAATATATTTCCATGATGCCGGCCGAAGAGGATAACGAAGCATTAAAAGAGTGGCGTGTAAATTCATGGAGAAATCGTATCGCACCTGAAGGTTATGCATTTCCGGGTGATCCAAGAAATTGGGAGCAAACCAAATATGACACTGCTGTATTAAGTGATTTGGGGAAAAAGTTATTAGGACTTGAAAAATGGTAATTGAACAATGTCAAAAAGCTTAAACATTTTTAAATAATTTTTATCGAAACAAATTATTCAACAAACACTTATACTACTAAGCTCAACAATGGTAACTCGATGCCTTTGTTGGGCTTAGGTGTTTATGACATGTACCAACAACAAGCGGAGCAAGCTGTTGAAACAGCGCTTGAAATTGGCTATCGTTTAATTGACACCGCAAGTATGTATGAAAATGAAAAAGAAATTGGTAATGCTATAAAAAATAGTGCCGTTAAAAGATCCGACATATTTTTAACCACTAAATTAAATAACACCGATCATGGATTTGAACAAGCATTAAAAGCTTTTGATAAAAGTTTGGAATTACTAGGAATGGATTATGTGGATTTGTATTTAATACACTGGCCAATCAAAGAAGGTCGTGAAGCTTCTTGGAAAGCAGTTGAAAAAATTTATTCCGAGGGTCGTGCCAAAGCAATTGGTGTTGCTAATTATACTTTACCTTTTTTAAATGAATTAAAGCAATATAGTACGATTGAACCTGCTTTAAATCAAATTGAGTTTACGCCTTGGTTATTTCAAAAAGAAACATTTGAATATTGTAAACAAAACGGCATTCAATTACAATCCTATTCACCCATTACACGGGGCATTAAGTTTTCTGATAAACGACTAATAGCACTTTGTGAAAAATATCAAAAAACACCAGCACAAATTATCTTAAACTGGAATTTACAATTAGGGGTGTCTACCATTCCAAAATCAGCACAAAAACAGCGATTACAAGAAAATTTTGATGCGGCTAATTTTAAATTAGATTTACAAGATGTTGAATTTATGAATACATTTAATGAAGGATTTCGCATTTGTGACGATCCGGCTATATTTTTATAACATCAATGAACTTTTTACAATAAGTAAATATCTTTTAAAAAATCACTACTATTATTAATCCTGCCTTATGAAAAAATTATTCTTTTTACTCACGTTAACAATGTTGTCTTTAACCTCTTTACATGCACAGAAAAATAAAGAGACAGAAAAACAATTAAGACATGTTGTATTATTTACATTTAAAGCAACTTCTTCTGCAAAGTCAGTAGACTCAGTTGTAAAAGCATTTAATAACTTATATGGGTCTGTGCCTCAGGTGAAAAAAATGGAATGGGGATTGAATATGAGCCCAGAACATTTAGATCAAGGCTTTACCCATTGTTTTGTATTAACTTTCTCTAGTGAAAAGGACTTAGCGAGTTACCAATTACACCCTGCCCATAAAGCCTTTCAAACTATGCTGAAACCTCATATGGACAAAGTTTTTGTAGTAGACTACTTTGTTACACCAAAATAAATTTTGCTGCTAGCGAGTTATCAAAAAAAAGAGCCTCACCATAGTGAGGCTCTTTTTTTTATTTTTTACCATCCAATACCATAATCTTCACCATGATGGGAGCTACCACCCCACATGCTGCCATGCTTCCAATCAAATAGTATTGCGTTAATTGGTCCGTTGGTTCTATCATCAAAGCTTAAAGTATAACCCATGCCACGTAAATCCTTGCGCACCCAATCTGGCACATTGTTATTCAACAACAAATTACCAGCTCTTGGTTTACGGTCTTCAATTTTGGAACCGCCTAATGATAACCACAATTGATTACTGTTAATATTTGCAGCTTCGGTTGCTTCCTGAACCGTCATACCAAACTCTACCATATTTAAAAAGAATTGTAATAAATTTTGATCCTGTGTGTCTCCACCCTGTACGCCAAATGCCATATACGGTTTTCCGTCTTTCATCGCGATACTTGGTGTTAAAGTAACACGAGGTCTTTTACCAGGAGCGACTACATTAAATGGATTGATAGAAGAGTCTAATACAAAACTTTGCATACGCTGACTCATGCCCACACCCGTATTTCCTGCAATCACCGCTGGCAACCATCCACCACTTGGAGTAATAGAAACAATCCAACCTTCTTTGTCAGCTGCTTCCACCGTCGTGGTACCTTTCCATAAACGATCCATATAAGCAGCATCAGTTGGCAATGCGGTTTCATTATATGAAACTGCATCATGCGCTGGCAAGAAACTATTTTTTGATTTACTTGAATCTGATGATGGCTTAAATCCCCTCGCTTTGATTAAATCCATATAAGGATTTTGTTTTCCTTCAAAAGGATAAGGATCACCTGGACCTGCTGTAGGATTATTAGCAACAAAGTTTATTTCACTTGCCCTTTGTTTTGCGTATTCCTTACTTAATAAACCTTTCATAGGTTGATTGACTGCAAAATTAGGATCTCCATAATAAAAATCACGATCGGCAAAACTTAAATTCATTGCTTGATATATGGTATGAATATACCTTGATGAATTATAGCCCATACTTTTTAAATCAAAATTTTCTAAAATGTTTAATGCTTGCAACAAAGCAGGTCCTTGTGTCCATTGTTGCAATTTATATACATCAATGCCCTTATAATTAGTTTGCGTAGTCGCTTCTTCAACCGGCTTCCAATTCGCTAAATCGGCTTTAGTGATTAATCCTCCTTGTTCTTGTACTCCTCTCACAAATTCATCAGCAATGTCCCCTTTGTAAAAACGATCATACGCAGCTTGAATCGCTTCCTTTCGGGATTTTCCATTTTTTAACGCAGTTTGTTCTGCATCTACCATATTTTGAAGCGTGTTTAATAAATCTTGTTGAACAAAAATTTCACCAGCTTCTGGTGCTTCTCTTTTTTGTCCTAAATGTGGCAATAACACTTTTTTGCTATAAGGCCATTCTTTAATTCTTGCTTTTCCTCTTTCAATACTATTTGCTGTTTGTGCATCAATAGGATAACCTGCAGCTAGTTCCATCGCAGGTGCTAGTACTTCCTTCAGACTCATTGTTCCATAAGCAGAAAGCATGAAACAAATACCTCCGGGTGTACCGGGCGTGGTTGCAGCTAATGGACCAAATTCAGGAGGAAAATTATACCCCTTGGATTTAAAGAATGCAGGTGTTGCTCCTGTAGGTGCTACCCCCATTGCATTAATGGCAAGGACCTTTTTGGTTTTAGGGTTATATATTAATGCCTGTGTTTCACCGCCCCAGCTAAGTACATCCCACATGGTGCAAGTAGCTGCTAACATTGCACAAGCGGCGTCAACAGCGTTTCCTCCACGATCAAATATTTTAGCCCCAGCGGTTGCTGCTAGTGGTTTTCCTGTAATGGCCATCCAGTTTTTACCATGCAAAGGTGGTTTTTGGGTTTGTTGTGCCTCCACTGAATTAGACATTGTCAGCATCAATAATACATAAAGTATTTTTTCAAAAAAGAGTTTCGCTTTTTTCATATCATTAAATTGTTCTCCGAAAATAATGTTTTAATAGCATTATATTTATACCATTGTTCAAGAATAATTCTAAAATTATTTAACTTGAACCAGAGAGGTTTATACGACTATTCAATCAGCTTATTAATTGCATTAAATAAAATAATGGGAAAACTACTAAAACTAAGCAGCTATTTTCTTTTAACCTTGATAGGTATTACCGCATTGACCGTTATAGTACTAGGCCAAAAAGACATTCCAAGAAATAAGCTAAAGCTAAAATACACCAACGAAGCTTCAAAATTCATGCCTATTATGGGAATGCAGGTACATTACAGAGATGAAGGAAACCCGAAAGATAACACACCCCTTGTTTTAATTCATGGAACATCGTCTTCCTTGCATACATGGGAAAAGGTTACTAGCATTTTAAATGATTCGAGTTATGGAAATAAAAGAGTCATCACTTTAGACATGCCCGCTTTTGGATTAACTGGACCCAATCCAGAAAATAAATACACTTATGAAAATTTTACAGCAGTCATTGATTCTTTATTAATTAAATTAAATGTGACTACCTGTATGATTGGCGGAAACTCACTGGGGGGCGGTATTGCATGGCATTACACAGTTGCACATCCGAATAAAGTGGCAAAGTTAATTTTGATAGATGCAAGTGGCTATCCTAAAAAAAATGAAAAAGGGTCTCTTGGTTTTATCATCGCTCAAATACCTATTATCAATAATTTATTACTTTATATTACACCTAAGTCATTAGTTCAAAAGAGTTTAGAAGATGTATACTATAACAAAAATTTATTGGAAGAAAGTACTGTTACGAGATACCATGAATTTTTATTATGTGAGGGAAACCGAAAGGCTACACTTTCCTTGTTTAAAAATAAAATAGCACAAAACCCTGAGCTGATTAAAACCATTCAAGCACCTACACTCATATTATGGGGTCGAGAAGACGGGTTAATAAGTGTTGACAATGTTCCACTTTTTAATCAAGATATTAAAAATAGTAAAGTGGTCATACTCGACAAAGTCGGCCATGTTCCTAACGAGGAAGCTCCGAAAGCTGTGGCAGATGCCATTTATAACTTTATTAAATGAACGCTTTAAATTTAATGACCATAAAACTAATCTAAACCATAATTTAAAATGATATCATATGGACAGTAAAAAAAATTCAAGACGAAAATTTTTAAAAAATACTGCAGCCATTTTAGCAGGCTTCTCAATAGTGCCAAGACATGTATTGGGTAAAGGATATTTAGCACCGAGCGATCAACTCACTAAAGGTATTATTGGGGTGGGTGGAATGGGCCGAGGACATATTCCATATGCTGGCACTAGGGTTGTTGCCATATGCGATGTAGACAAAAATCATTTAACCGAGGTGGCCAATTCAATTGGCGGTGGTGTAAAAACTTTTCACGATCACCGCGAACTTATCAATTTACCCGAAGTTGATATAGTACATATTGCTACACCACCACATTGGCATGGAATTATGGCGGTTGATGCTGCCAAAGCAGGGAAAGACATTTGGTGCGAAAAACCAATGACTAGAACCATTGGTGAAGGAAAAATTGTGAGAGAAGCCGTTGCTCAATATGGTCGAATGTTTAGGTTGAATACCTGGTTTCGATTTGAGGATAATTTTTACGGGATGAATACCACGGTTAGGCCTATTAAAAAATTAGTAGAGAGTGGATTATTAGGATGGCCATTAACCGTAACGGTTAGTAAAACAACAGGATTCGATTGGAAATTTTATTGGGTGGGAAAAACAAATTTAGAACCACAAGCAGTTCCTGAGCAATTGGATTATGATCGTTGGCTAGGACCAGCGCCATATAAGCCATACAACGCACATCGAACACATCAAACCTTTAGAGGTTACTGGGATTATGATGGAGGAGGATTAGGGGATATGGGTCAACATTATTTAGATCCAATACAATATTTTTTAGGCAAGGATGAAACCAGCCCCATAAAAGTTGAAGTGGATGCTGAACAACAACATCCCGATGCTTGTGGTACATTTAGAAAAATCACATACACCTATGCGGATGGTTGTAAAATAATATTAGATGGAGAAGCGAAAGACCCCGATGCAGCTTATATCGAGGGACCTAATGGAAAATTATTTGCAGGATTTAAAAGCACCATTCCAAATTTAAAAGAAAAATTAGCTTTAATGCCCGACCCTGCACCGCAGGTGACTAACTTTTTAGATAGTGTTAAGTACCGAACTCCATTTGCGCTTAATGAAAAAAATGGATTTAAATCTTGTACTTTAATTAATATGGGTAAAATCGCATTACAGTTAGGACGCACTTTAAATTTTGATCCCAATAAAGAGGAATTTATAAATGACACCGAAGCCAATTATTTAATTAATCCACCTATGCGTGGACCTTGGACCATTTAAATATTAAAGAGAAAATTTAAATATAAAACTACAAGATGAAAAAATATATTATACCTATTCTTTTAATAGCGGTTTGTTTTTTAAGTAGTAACGGAAATGTAAGCGCACAAAACACACTTACACCAAAAGCAGTAATCAAGTCATTTCCTTATCAACAAGCTAATCAGGCAAGTGAGGCATTACATTCAATGGGACAATGGAAAAATACTGATTGGAAAATGTTTTTTGAATTAATGGAAGATACAAGCCAACAAACAAAAGCCACCTACGCATTACATGCCTATGTAAATAAAGTAGCACAAGACGATGCTGTAAAAGAATCTTTTGTTAAGCTACTAAATAAGCAATCTAAAAACAGTAAATCGGAATATGCTAAAATTTTATTTCAAGAAGAATTAAAATTATTAAGTAAGGAGGATTACGTAAATAATAGACTTCGATTAGTGCAGCCTAAATGGGAGCAAGGAAATGGCAAGGCCTTTACGACCAATCCAAATCCAGTGCAACGTTTATTGTATTTACAAAAACAACTGGAAAAACCAACTAACCCAGTTCAAAAGAAAAATATCATTTGGGAAGCAAGTAAAATTTCAGGATTTAGTAGTTTCATGTTTGTTGCACAATTTTTGAATGATGAAACACTTAATACAAGTGCTGCACAGGTTTTAACCAAACTAGCACTAAATGATACAAACATTAGAGGATCCGAAGTGCGTTCAATATTAGAAAAATCATTAACGCTTTTGCGCGGTGAAGACAGTTCCATTTTAGTGCCTGCCTTAAAAGCACATCTAAAAAAAATGCCTTATGACTATGGATTTGTGACCTTATTTAATGGAAAAGATTTATCAGGTTGGAAAGGTTTAGTAACCAATCCTATTGCTAGAGCGAATATGAATGATACTGCATTGCAGTCAGCTCAAATAAAAGCCAATATAAAAATGAAAGAGGATTGGGAAGTAAAAGATGGCTTATTAAATTATACTGGAAATTTACACGGTGAAAATTTAGCGACTGAAAAACAATACGGTGATATTGAAATGTATATTGATTGGCGTATTCAAGAAAAAGGAGATGCAGGAATTTATTTAAGAGGAACACCGCAGGTTCAAATATGGGATACAAGTCGACGAGAAGTTGGCGCACAAGTTGGTAGTGGGGGACTTTATAATAATCAAAAAAATGTAAGTAAACCATTAGTAGTTGCCGATAATAAAGTGGGGGAATGGAATACTTTTCACATTATCATGAAAGGCGATAAGGTTACCGTTTATTTAAATGGAATATTAGTTACAGATAATACACCACTTGAAAATTTTTGGAATCGTAAACTTCCCTTGTTTGCTAAAGAACAAATTGAATTACAAGCACACGGTACCTTTGTTTCATATCGAAATATATATTTAAGAGAATTGCCTCCTACCGAACCCCACAAATTAAATGAACAAGAAATAAAAGAAGGATTTAGTTTATTATTTGATGGCACTAATATTAATGAATGGACTGGCAATAAAGCAGGATATTTAATGCAAGAGGGTGCTTTAGTAGTAAGTCCAGAAAATGGATCGGGCGGTAATTTATATACGAATGAAGAGTATAGCGATTTTGTTTATCGTTTCGATTTTCAATTAACCCCAGGTGCTAATAATGGAATTGGAATTCATGCTCCACTCGAAGGTGATGCCGCCTATTTAGGTATGGAAGTTCAGGTACTTGATAGCGAACATCCAAAATATGCTGAAATACAGCCTTATCAATACCACGGCTCTGTTTATGGTGTAATGCCCGCTAAAAGAGGCTATTTAAAGCCAATAGGTGAATGGAATAATGAAGAAATAATGGTAAAGGGGACAAAAATTAAAGTGACTTTAAATGGCAATGTAATTATTGATGGTGATTATGCACTGGCTTCAAAAAATGGAACCATTGATCACAAAGAACATCCTGGATTATTAAATAAAACAGGGCATATTGGGTTTCTTGGTCATGGTGATATAGTTAGATATAAAAATATGCGTATCAAAAGAATTTGATAATGATATAAAATATTTCAAACTACTTAAATTTAAGCTACCTAACTATTCCATACATAAAAAAAAGCCCTTCCAAATTTGGAAGGGCTTTTTAATTATTATCAGTAATTAAATACTAGTTAAACAAGTATCTAACACCTAATTGAATTTGGTAACGAGATGCTAAGCTTGGACTTGGTCTGTAAGCTCTTGAGAATGGAATTCTGTTAACACCATCCAAGTAAGGGAATGTGTACACAGGCGTTTTACCATCTGTATCAATTCTTTGGAACACCAACGGAGTTGTTGTAGTTGGAATATAGAATACACCCCAATCCTTATTCAACAAGTTAGTGAAGTTATAAATATCAGCTGTGAAACGGAATGTGTGCTTATTCTTACCAACTGTTACTCTAACGTCTTGTGTAAAGTTTAAATCTAACTTATGTGTCCAAGGTAATACGTAAGCATTTCTTTCAGCAAACTGACCACGACGAGTACTTAAGTAAGGGTTGTTACGAATGAAATTATCCAATTGATTCCATAATTCAGTTTGATTACGTGTATCAGCTACTCCACTAGTTGCAGCAGCGTTTACTAATTTAATTTGAGATGGATCCTTTGGAACAAACATTAAGTCGTTGTTTGAGTTACCATCACCATTTAAACTTTCATTTGCTGAAGCTGCTGATGCTACTAAATAAGAAGTTGCATAGTTAGGAGCTCCTTCATAAACTAAACCAATTGAAGTTGTTTGGTCTTTGATAAATTCTTTCTTGTATACTACACTCGCAATGATTCTGTGAGGAATATAGTTGTTTGAATATCCAATTTCAAATTCATTTGGATTTGCAGCTGTTGCTTTTGAACCCCACATTGTTGCAGCAGTAGATCCACTAACAGCAGCATCTTTAGCCTCTTGTCTTGTATAAGCTGCAGTTAAAATAAAATTCTTAGTTATTTTTTGAATTTGCAATGTTCCAGTCCAAGCATATCCTGCGCTTGAATTAGTCATGTAAATTGCATTTTGAATGTTTGGATTGCTTGCAGTGTTAGGAATACCAGCTTGAGGGTAGCTTGAAATTCTTGGGAATCTCCAACGACCATCTGACAAACGAAGTAAACCAGTTGATGGCAATGCAATGTTTTGGAAAACAGATGCATTCAATTGTTTTGTGTAAGTACCTTCAGCAGTAAATATCCAACCTTTTCCTAATTTTTTATCCACGGCTAAAGTAGATTTTAATACTTGAGGGAATTTATAATTAGGATCACTTACGTTGATATTATATGATCTACTTAAACTAGCTGAAGCAGTTGGACGATAAGCATTTACATCAGGATTAAATACGTTTCCATTAGGAGCGTTGTTTGTAAATGATCCAAACAATGCCATACCAGAGTTAGACGCTTGGTTTGAAATCCATACAAATGGAGGTGCACCTTGGAATAAACCAGCACCACCACGAAGTTGTAATGTTTGATCACCGTTTACATCGTAGTTAAATCCAATTCTTGGAGAAATTTGAACAGCCATATTTGGAGCTGCACCAGTATTTGCGCGTGTTCCGTTATAGAATTGTGTTAATGTATCTACAACTGGGTTGTACAAGAATGTGTTATAAAACTTAGTGTAGTCAAAACGTACACCATAAGTGATGGTTAACTTATCAGTTGAACGATATTTATCTTGAAGATAAACACCAGCTTCGAAATCCTTTGGACCTACTAATGGGAAAGGACCGTCACCTAATGTATAAGATAGTCTGTATTGAGTTGATCTTGTACCTAAACCATTTGCAGAATTGATGAAATCATTCAAGCTTGCAAATCGATACACACCTTGGTAGTCAGGTGAGAATCCATTTAAATATTTTTTAAATGATGTTTGAGTACCTAAAGTGATTTCATGCTTACCAGCATAAAAAGTTAAATTATCATTGAATTGATAAACATCTGTATTCAATTTATTTCCATAGGTAAATAATTCATGACCGAATGATGTAAATGGTCTACCGTTACCATCTAAGATATCAACCATTGGGAAATTAACATTAGTTGTTAATGCATTTCTGAAATCTCTTAAAGCAGTATAACCAATTTGCAATTTATTGTTCATTCTATTACTAAGCTTCGAGTTTAACTCAGCAATAAATATGTTTGCGTTGTTATTAATTTCATAACCAGCACCAAAAAAAGGTAATGCAGTTGCACCAGCTTGTCTTGTTGAAGCAGATGAACTATTTGATGGTGGAATTTGGTTAGATGATTTCAAGTAATTATACTTAATTGTAAAAGTATTATTTGCATTGATGTTCCAATCTAATTTAATTGTCAAACGCTTTGAAGCAGCTACATAAGAATAATCTTGGTAAGCACCTGGATCATAATTATATTTTGATTTCAAGAAAGAAGATAACTTTTCTAATGAATCTTTATTAGCAGCCGAAATATTTGTACCGTTTGCTGGGCTAGTAGCAGTAGACGCAGTCCAAGTAGTACCTGGAGTTGTGTTTGACTCTTGTTCACCATTCACAAAAATGAATAATTTATTTTTGATGATAGCACCGCTAGCAGTAAAACCTTTTAAATCATAGCTAAAATCTTGCTTAGGAGCTTTAATTGTATATGGAGCAGCGTTTACTTCATATCCTTGCCAATCTTTATTTTTAAAGTATTGGTAAACTGATCCAGAAGAAAGATTCGTACCACTTCTTGATACTGAGTTGATACCACCTCCAACAAAACCACCATTCTTAACATCAAATGGAGAAGTGTTTACTTGGATTTGTTCGATCGCATCTAATGAAATCGCGTTTTGACCAGTTTGTCCTCCAATATCACCTGATAAACCAAATGAATTATTAAAGTTAGCACCATCAATAGTGATGTTATTTAACTGAGTACTTTGACCACCAAAAGAACCACTATTGTATGTTGGAGTCAATTTTACTACGTCTCTGTAAGAACGAGAAATAGTTGGTATACTTAAAATTTGATTTCTATTAAATGTTTCTTGAGAACCAGTACGAGCGTTATTGAAAACTTTATCTTGTTTGTTAGATGTAACAACTACATCTTTTAACGAACTAGATGCTTCTTGTAAGCTAAAGTTTGCTTTAAATGTTTGACCTAATAACAAGTTGATATCATCTTGCTTTTCAGTTTTTAAGCCAACATAAGATACTTCTAATGTGTAAGGACCACCAATTTTTAAGTTGGTTAAGTTATATCTACCGTCAGTACGACTTGTAGTTACATACTTAGTTCCTGTTGGTTGGTGAACTGCAGTAATGCTAGCACCAGCAACACCTGTTTTTCCTACAGTGATTAAACCTTGTATTTCAGCTGTTGTTTCTTGTGCGTTTACTTTAATAGCAGCTATTAAAATAACCAACATCACAGACAAAGCTTGTTTTAAAACACTTTTCATTTTGTAAGGTATTTGTTTATAATTTGTGTAGACGAAATTAAACTAAAACTTGTTAATTATCTATGGTTTTAGTTAACAATTCATTAACTAATTGAAAGAAGTTGATTTTTATCAGAAAAACAAATCGAATACAAAATTTATATTTATTATAAATAAATATAAATCAATTGATTATATATTATATAAATAAACGTAAATAAAGCAATTTATTGAAAATCAATTAATTGTCGAATAATTTAAAAATATCTTTCAATTTTTTTTAGATTAATGCTCCAATTGGACCAATAAATCATAGATATTTTTCGCAACTGAACCTGCGTAATCCGATTTGAAAGAGACCTCGTCTATTTGTTTAACCGGAATGATACGTTTTGTTGAGCTAGTAATAAAAGCTTCTTTAGCCTCTTTTATTTCATTTAAATTGATATCACGAATTTCAAATGGTATCGAATGCGATTCGCAAACCTTTATGATGTTTTTTCTAGTAATACCATTTAGCATGTTTTGTTGGGCTGTTACTAAAACATTATCCTTGGTCACTAAGAAAAAATTCGACCTTGGGCACTCACTTAATATTCCATTATAATAATATAAAATGTCGTCCGCTCCCTGTTGCTTCATCCAAGGCTGTAGCCAAACCGCCATTAAGTAGTCCGTTGTTTTTACATCGGGTATTTGTCTTTGATATGAATAGGTAGCCAATTTTATTCTAGTTGTTGGTAAATGTAAAGTTGGCTCGGCCAAAGGAGCTTGTATTACAATTAAGTGAGGGTGCTCAATAGTGTAACCATCAGGGGCATCACCTCCTGCAATAATCATTCGAATGCCCGAATATGAAAGTTGATTTTTTTCAATAAGTTCCTTAACTATGTTTTTGATATCTTCTCTGGTTTGCGGGATATTTAACCTCATTTTTTCAGCTGAATGAAAAAAACGATCCAAATGATCATCAATGAATAAGGGCTTATCGCCGGCTACTCTTAAAAAATCAAAAATTCCATAACCACGTTGCACCAATAAATCAGTAACAGGAACACCCGCCTTTTCAATAAGTTGAATTTGATTATTCGCAAAACAGTATATACTCATCCTTTAAATATTTATATAAAACTACAATTTAGTGCGCATTGAATTTCAAATAACATTGACATTTTTCTAATTAGTCAAAAATTAAATCATTATGATAAGCTTAACATTTTTTAGAAAATATTTGATGCGATTGCATTAATCTTATTAGGAACTTTGTTGTCAAATAGATTATAAAATATAATTTTTATGAAAAACAAATCAGGTTTGAAAGCAATTTTCATGGCCATGTTCTCTTTATTATTAATCGCTCAACAAAGTATAGCACAAAGAACAATTAGAGATCGATCTCAATATAGAAACATAGCTAGATACAATCATTCAAGGAGACCTATGATAATTAACAGGTATGGCTATCAACCTAGACTCATGCCTTATGGTAGAAGAACAAGGTTGCCATTGGCTTATACAAGAATTGCTTTTAGAGGCCGCCCATTTTACTATACAAATGGATTGTATTACGCTAATTATGGAAATTATTATGGTTTGGTGTCACCACCTTTTGGATTAACCTTAGGTTTATTACCAAGGGGCTACTGGGGATTTAATTTCGGTGGATTTCCATATTATTATTATAGTGGTGTGTTTTATCGTTCCACAAATGATCGTCAATACCAAGTTGTTGAAGCGCCTATAGGAGCTGAAGTGCCTAATTTACCAAATGATGCAAAATCAATCATTGTAAACGACCAAAAACTATATGAGTATTTGGGAACTTATTACAAAGAAGTTATTGATTTGAATGGTAATCGCAGATATATTGTTCAGGGGAAGGATGGCGTGTTAAATACAGATAATATGAACGAGGTAACTGTTGAAAATAATAATTCGAATGCAAGTGCAGCTAATTATAAACCTAGCATTGGTGATATTGTTTTACAATTACCAAGTCAAACAAAGGTTGTTATCATCAATGGTAAAAAGTTATATGTAACACCCGAGAACATTTATTACGAAGAATATATGGATGAAAATATAATAAAGTACAAAGTAGTAGGTATGTAGTTTTTAGTATGAACGAAATAAAAAAGGCGATCTAAATAGATCGCCTTTTTTATACTTCTTATTTATACAATTGATTAAATAACATTTTATACGTGCTATGTGTTTGACCTCTAAAAGTAATTTCAGGTCCGTATACAAATAATTTTCCTTTCCCCATTTTAGCTTCAAAAGCAGCTACACCATCTTGAAGGTAGGCTTGCCCAAAGGCCCATCCACTTCTCAATGTTTTATCAGAAGCAAACCAAGCAAGTGGGGTAATATTTCCATTTGCTATCGCATCGGGTTGTACTCTAAATACAGGGCTATTGTTAAAATAAACATCGGCATTGTTTTTCATTCCCCAGTTTGCTTTTACGTTAGGCGAAACTGCTACCTGCAAAATACTTCCAGGAATATAAAATTTCTCACCTGGTAATACACGCTCTTTACCATTATTCATTTCTACAATTGCATTCTTTACCGGCAAGTTTAAATGGTAAGCTAAGTTGGCACTTGAACCAATGGTAACAACGCTACCACCTTGCTCCATAAATGCTTTCAATGCAGGAATAGATTTTTCTGCAGTTATTTTTCCAAGCATAGCATGATAGGTTTCCGGAATTTCATCTAAGTTGGGTTCTTTTTCATCATAGGGTGACGGAGCGCCTGCAACAACAGGAGGAATGGCGCCATCTACAAATACAATTACATCGTATTTGTCTTTTAAATTACCTGCATTAATTTCTTTAGCATAAATTAAATTGAAATCAAAATGATGTTGTTCAAAAATCCATCTTACCCAACCCGAAGGCATTGATCCACCATAGCGATCCCATAATCCAATTTTTAATTTTTCGATTTTAATAGCGTCCGTCGGCACATTGTCAATAGTAACTGCTGCAATTCCGGCTTTAGCAATAATTTCTTTGTCTTTATTTAAATCAGAAACTTCGAAATAAAATCCGTTTTTATTTTTATAAACCGATTTACCTGCTTTTAATAAATCATTAACTATGACAAAACAATTATTGTCATTTGATTTTATAGCATAAAATTTATTTGCACTGTTAGCAGTAACAAAAATTGAACTTTTTGGAGTTTGAATTTGACCATACGCAATGGCTTCAAATGGTCCATTAAAATCGTTAAGGATTCTATCAAACTCTACGCCCATAGTATATGATGGCGTCCAACCTGCTGCATCATATGGACGAACGGGTGGTCCGCCTGGATATAAAAAGTCATTTGGATGATCCTGCGGATCAAACATATCTAATACATGCGCTCTAAATGCTTGATTGGTTCTTACAACATAGGAACCAGCTTCATAATTTTTTCCATTCACAACAAAATCACTAGTTGCCTTATGCACTTTAATACCACTTTGAATTAATATATTAACAAAGGCAACTGCACTTGAACTTTGATTAGCTGGAATAATATAACCACGTGGATCTCTTAGGTTTGGCGCCTTATAAATTTTAGCAAAATTTTGATACGCAATGCTGTCTACTTTTATATCTCTTTTCTCCGCCTTTAATTGTTCATTCAACATTTCTACTTTATTGGGCGAAAGTGTCCAATTGTCTTTGTTACCTGATTCAATTGCGGCCTTACCCATTTTATACATATTCAACAACACTTCGTCCTTATACCTTGCTGCATAATTTAAAACGGCATAGTTCAAGGAGATAGAATAATCAATTGAATTTTTGAAATACCATTTTTGTGGTTCAATAGGATAAGGCAAGCCGCTATTTGGAATTAATCGCTGAGGCACTAGTGGTATTGTCATTGGTGTAGGGCTTCCAATAATCTCAGTTAATATACCAACAATATTATGATAGTATGCAGTTGTTCTTAAACCTCCATTCCACCATGTTGAATAAACCGATCCACCTTTCATCGTGTAACCTGGTTTTTGTTCTGCATTTAAACGACTGCTCATTGCAGCACCCATTGCATCTAAACTTGTTATTAATAATGGACTATACACATAATTAAATGGATCTCTGTATGGTGGGCCTGCTACCACTGTTCCTGCTGGTCCTGTTTGGTGGTGATTGTATAAAATTTGAGGCATCCACTCAATATATTGTTGACGACTCATATTTTTTGACTCGCTCATGTTCATCATAAAAAAGTCTCGATTGTTATCGTGCCCAATATATTTTTGATACAATCTTGGTAAGGCACTCGTACTTCTTTTTAAAGTATCGGCATTACGCATATACCAATTTGAAACCAACTCTTGACCATCAGGATTGGCATGTACAAATAATATAATGGTGTTTTTTAAAATGCGCTTTGTCTCTTCGTCGTCTCTTGTTAATACCGTATAAATGGTTTGAATTAACTGATGTGCACCCACCACTTCTGTTGCATGCAAGCCACCATCAATCCATACAACTGATTTTCCATCTTTTGATAATTGTTGTGCTTCCTCATCGGACAGCGACTCGGCTCTCGCTAATTTTTGAGAAATAGCTTTATACTTTGCAAGCTGCTTGATATTTGAAGGATCAGACACAATTAACATATATTGATTGCGACCTTCTTCGGTTTTTCCAATTACTTGCAGTTTTACTTTGTTGGAACTTGCAGCTAGTTTTTGAAAATACGCCTCTGTTTGAGTAAAGGTGGCTAATTGATAATTGTCTCCAATGCTAAAACCAAAATGCTCTTTTGGACTTGGAATATTTTGTGCTTGAGTTGAAAAAAAGCATGATAAAAACAATATTACAATCACTGATTTAATCTTACGCATATAAAATATTTTGCTGTAAGTTAAATAAAGGATGGGATTTTTATTGTTTTTGTACGCTTTTTTACACCAACGTATAATGACTTCAAATTGATTCTACCATTTTAATTGCATAATTACATCCCCCATGCTCCATAAATACAAAAATGGAGCTATGAATAAAATGAATAAAAACACATAAGTGACATATTTGAATAAGTAAAAAGGGTTTTTACCCTGTGGTTCCTCTTGCGCATTAATAACAAGCATAAGAAAAATAAAACTTAAAACATTTAAGTATATGCCAAAAAATGATAGAAAAAACTGGTAACCATTATCAAGCTTCTCTTTTGTGTTGATATTAATGACCGCTGACAATACCAATGAAAAGGCGACTAATAGAAATACTTTTTTTCTTTCAAAAGTTTTAAGCTGCATTTGAATTTTTTTCATTTTTTGAATTTTTATTTTTGATTTTGTCGAATGACACATGCTTTGTAACTATACACACAGGCTTCTTGGTCTTTCATAAAAATATTAACAGCTTGTATAAACCCTCCCACACCACCAATGATGCCACCACCTGTTCCTATCGCTATAGTTCCTATTAATGGAATTAAGGAACCATATAATGCGCCTAGACTTCCGCCTGTAGCACCTAAAGTGGTGCCTAAAATCAAGAAATTAACTCTATATGCCGATGCAGCTCTTGTTAAACATGCTTTGTATTCATAACAACATGCATCTGTACATTCTGGTGACCCAATATCTTCTAGCACCAATTCCTCATTACGAACAAGCAACCAGTATTTGAATTCTAATAAAGTTTCATCGACCTTGTCATTCCATAATCCATTGGTTCTTTTTTGACTTGCCGCTTCGAAAATTTCAATTTTATTGTTAACATACTTTTTTCTAGCTGCTAGGATTTGTTGTTGCTGCGCAATGGATATTTTTTCATGTTGTGCAAAATGTAATTGCTGAAATTGTATGGCTGTTTTTGAAATTTGTTCTGAAGCTTTTTGCAAATCCAAAAAAGTATCAAAATGATAAAGACGCGTCAATTCTTTTTGCGCTGATATATTATTGGGGTTTTTATTTAATGCAATTATCAAAGCAGTGCTTTGTTCTTGAATCATTAATTTAGACCTTTTATCGTTGTACACAATTTGTAAATACAAAGGGTCAAATCTTACAGTTGAATTATTAAATGCTTCGAACGATTGATCATTCACAATTTCACTTGGTAATGCTTTGCCAGGTGAAAGTGCAGTCATATCATTTGTCTTAGTACACGCAATTAAAAATATCACTAAAAAAATGGGAAAGAACTTTTTAAGCAAATTTGATTTTTTCATAACAAGATTATTTTAAACCATAATTAATTATATGGTGGATAACCTCAAAGTAAAAAATCAGCGAATTACTTTATAGCGTAAAACTACGCTGTTATTGCAACACAGCGTACAAAATATTAAATAGCAAATATGCTAAGAGTCAATGCTAAATTGGTACCTAGGATTTAGATTTTATGCATAATCATTTAAATCATCCTCATCAAAATTCATGGAACCCAAATTCATCATGCTGCCCATTAGGTCCTTAAATTCTATTTTTCCATCAATCATTTTTTTACTGATTAAGGAATAAGATGATAAACCATGTAAAACAAATTCCATTAATAAAGCTGCTTGTTTTTCATTTGCTTGTGGAAAATGTTTTTTAA
>JACCDI012092653.1_pt1 | contig 20829 bp, 17 predicted proteins | sample 7442791 | NCBI WGS metagenome assembly JACCDI01 (sample SAMN15323434, study PRJNA562643) | freshwater metagenome | isolation source: river surface water | place: USA:Blue River Watershed | collected 2017-08-15
GGATCAAAAAATTAAGTTGAAGGGGGTTTGAGGGGAAAATTGGCTAAAAAATGATACCTTTGCTCGCCTAATAAACAAGCACTATGGCTGGTCAATTAAAAGAAGTTAGAAATAGAATTAAAAGTACCCAAAGTACACAGCAAATCACCAAAGCGATGAAGATGGTGAGTGCTGCAAAATTACGTCGTGCACAAGATGCCATTACCCAAATGAGACCTTACGCTCGTAAACTACAAGATATGCTAAGCAATATCATTAGTAGTTTGGAGGGAGATATGAATTTGGCCCTTGCAGAACAACGCACAGTCAACAATGTGTTATTCATTGTAGTGACTTCTGATCGTGGATTATGCGGTGGATACAATGCCAACTTGGTAAAAATGACACGCGCTACGATCGAAGAAAAATATCCTACACAAAACGTAACCATCTGGAACATTGGTAAAAAAGGATTCGAAAGCTTAAGCAAATTAGGCTACAACACGAATGCCGATTTTAAAGATATCTTTTTAAACTTAAAGTTTGAAACGGTTCAAGCTGCTGCTAAGGCTGCAATGAAAGCCTTTGAGAACAAGGAGTTTGACGCAATTGAAATTGTGTATAGCGAATTTAAAAACGCGGCTACTCAAGTGTATAAATCAGAACCTTTCTTGCCTATTCCAAAAATGGAAAAGAAAGACAACGCTAAAAAAACAGATTTCATTTTTGAACCACAGAAGGAAGCTTTGGTGGCAGAATTGATGCCTAAAATATTGAACACACAATTATTCAAGGCGGTTTTAGATGCCAATGCAAGTGAGCATGGCGCTAGAATGACCGCAATGGATAAAGCAAGTGAGAACGCCAACGAATTGTTGAAATCATTGAAAATATCTTATAACCGTGCAAGACAAGCTGCTATTACGACTGAATTAACAGAGATCGTGAGTGGTGCTGCTGCATTAAACGGATAAGCAAAAGAATTATGGAAATAAGTCAAATCATTCCGCATATTGAAGCCTTGGTTTTTGCAAGTGATAAAGCATTAAATGCGAATGATATCACCGAACTAATCAACAATGCTTTTGGATTCTTAGAAGAGCGCATTACGCTTGAGCAGATTGAATCTGCCTTAGAAGGCATCCAAGAGAAATACAGCACTGAGTTCTACCCTTTTGAATTAAAGCAAAGCGGTGGCGGATGGCAGTTTTTAACGAAGCCTGCTTTCCACACAACGATTGCTCAATTGAACGGCGATAAATTCTTAAAGCGTTTATCCAATGCTGCATTGGAGTCTTTGGCGATCATTGCTTACAAGCAACCGATTACAAAAGGCGAAGTGGAAGCGATTAGAGGTGTAAACAGTGACTATTCTATCCAAAAATTATTGGAGAAGGAATTGATCGTCATTAGCGGTCGTAACGAATTGCTTCCTGGCAAACCATTGGTGTATTCTACTTCTAGAAACTTCATGGATTACTTTGGCATCAACTCTACAGAAGATTTACCAAAGATTAAAGAAGTGTTGGCAGACCAGATTGTAGAAGCTACCGTAATCAAGCCAGAAGACTTTACCGACAATAGCGTGTTTGAGCAAACAGCTGAAGCCATTGAAGAAGAAAACGAACAAGCTGATACGCCAAACGCTGAAGAAGAGACTGGAGATTTTACTCCTGAAACAGATGAAGAAGATTTTACTCCAGAAAGTCCGGTAGATAACGATTAGTAGTTTTCCTTTCATGGATTTTTCACAAAAATATTGAACCAAGATACGGCCAGAACCTAGTTCTGGCCGTATCTTTATAGCATGAATGCAAGTCTTTCCTACGCAGCATTAAACGCAGCAGCACAATCATTTGGCACACCGCTTTATGTGTACCATGCAGAGAAAATTGAACAGCAATATCAAAATTTATTGACGCATTTTGCTGCTACACCAACTCGTTTTTTTTACGCATGTAAAGCATTGACGAATATCCATATTTTAAAAGTGGTTAAAGACATGGGCTGCAATATTGATTGTAGTTCTATCAACGAAGTGAAATTGGCATTGCATGTTGGTTTTTTGCCAACAAATATTCTATATACAAGTAATAGTGTTGGATTCGAGGAAATAGCTGCCGCTGTTGAATTAGGCGTGCATGTGAATATCGATAGCTTGTCTAACTTGGAAAAGTTTGGGGCGAAATTTGGCGCAAGCAAATCCGTGGGTGTGCGCATAAGACCAGATGTAATGGCAGGTGGAAATTTAAAAATTTCTACCGGACATGATAAGAGCAAGTTTGGCATTCCTGTGGCGCAATTAGCTGAACTAAAATCAATTCAAGAAAAATTTCAAATCCATATCCGCACTTTGCATATCCATACAGGTAGTGAGATTAAGGATGTGGCAGTCTTTATAAAATCAGCAGATGTTTTTGAAGCGATGCTTCCTCATTTTCCTACAGTAGAAGTGTTGGATTTTGGTGGTGGTTTTAAAGTGCCTTACCAACCTGGAGAAAAAGGAACAGACATGGCATTGTTAGGTGCAGAAGTAAATAAGGCAATGCAGCATTTGTCAGCAAAATTTGGTCGCAATCTAAGCGCTTGGTTTGAGCCAGGGAAATACATGGTGAGCGAAGCTGGATTTTTTATAGCCAAAGTAAATGTGTTAAAAACATCTGGTGAACACGTTTTTGCAGGTATCAATACCGGATTGAATCATTTGATTCGTCCTATGTTTTATGACGCCTATCATCATATTGATAATTTATCCCGCCCAGAAAATCCTTTAAAGCAATATGCTGTAGTAGGTCATATTTGTGAGACAGATACATTTGCTTGGGATAGGGCTATTCCTGAAATTGAGGAGGGCGACTTGTTGGTGTTTTATAATGCAGGCGCCTATGGTTATGAAATGGCCAGTAATTACAATGCAAGGTATAAGCCCGCACAGGTTTTATACCAAAACGGTGTGGCAAAACTAATAAGTAGAGCGGATCAATTTGAAGATCTCTTATCTTTACAAGTGCCTTTATAAACCCTATGATCGAAATCCAACATATCAACAAAGCCTTTGGCGATAAAGTCATTATCGACGATGTGAGTGCCCAGTTTAAACCAGGCATTTGTAATTTAATTATTGGCGCCAGCGGAAGTGGTAAAACGGTTTTGGTAAAATGCATTGTGGATTTAATCCAGGCCGATCAAGGGAAGGTGTTTTTTGGCAATGAAGATTTTTCCATCTTGACTAAAGAACAAAAAAAGGCATTAAGAAATAGTATTGGCATGTTGTTTCAGGGCAACGCATTGTTTGATTCTATGACGGTAGAGGAAAATGTGAAGTTCCCATTAGATATGTTTAGTGATTTAAAAGAAGCAGAAAAATTAGCTAAAGTAAATCAAATACTAGAACGCGTACAATTGATTGGTGTGAATGAAAAATATCCGGCAGAAATTAGTGGAGGAATGAAAAAGCGTGTAGGATTAGCACGTGCTTTGGTCTTGGAGCCAAAGTACTTGTTTTGTGACGAGCCTAATTCAGGATTAGACCCACAAACTTCCATGGTCATTGATAAATTGATAGAAGACCTTACTAAAGAGTTTAATATCACTACCCTAGTGGTGACCCATGACATGAACAGTGTAATGGAAATAGGTAAATATATTTTATACTTGCACAAAGGCAAGAAAGAATGGGAAGGCAGTAATGAGGATATTATTTTTAGTCAGAATAAATTATTGAACGATTTCATCTTCGCCTCTGAATTTTTACAAGACGCAAAAGCCATGCGTATGATGGCTCAAAATAAATAAATATGAAAAAAGTAACTACAATTTTTAGTTTGATCCTTGTTGGCCTAGTATCTGCAATGAACTTGTCGGCTCAATCCAATATTGATCCCAGCGCACCCTTCTTAAAGGACAAGAACATCCCCAAGTTTACACTCAACCTTACTTCAGGAAAATCTTTTAGCAATACACAAATCCCTAAAACCAGTAGATACACTTGTATTATCATATTCAGCCCAGATTGTTCGCATTGCCAAGAAGAAGCTGCAGAATTGACTAAAAATGCTGCTAAGTTCAAAAACGTCTTCTTTATTTGGAATAGCTATAAGGAAATGGCAGAAATTAAAGCCTTTGCCATTAAGTACGGCTTAGACAAACAAGCCAATGTGGTGGTGGGTAGAGATCCTGAGTTTTCCATCCCTGTATTCTATAGACCTCGCATGACCCCATTTGTGGCTATTTATGACAAAGGTCAGTTCTTAAAAGTATATGAACAAGGCGTTAAAGTTCCTGAATTACTTAAAATTATAGGTGGCAAATAACTAACTTTGCCCCGATTAAATCAAGTTCAAAATTTAAATTAAAAGATATGAAAATTACCGTTGTTGGTGCTGGTGCCGTAGGCGCAACATGTGCAGATAATATTGCACGTAAGGAATTGGCTTCTGAATTGGTATTATTAGACATTAAAGAAGGTTTTGCAGAAGGCAAGGCGCAGGACATGATGCAAACTGCTGCATTATTAGGATTTGATACACGCATTAGCGGAAGTACCAATGACTATACTAAAACTGCAAATTCAGATGTGGTGGTCATCACATCTGGCTTACCTCGTAAACCAGGTATGACAAGAGAAGAATTAATTGGCACGAACGCAGGTATAGTAAAAGGTGTTTGCGAGAATATCTTAAAGCATTCTCCAAACGCAATCATTATTGTGATTAGTAACCCAATGGATACAATGACTTATTTAGCATTGCAATCAACTGGTTTACCGAAAAATAGAATCATTGGTATGGGCGGCACTTTAGATAGCGCGCGTTTCAAATACCAATTAAGCACCCATTTAAACTGCAGCCCTGCAGATTTAAATGCAATAGTGGTAGGTGGCCACGGAGATACCACAATGATTCCTTTAGTAAAGCATGCTACTTGGAATAGCATTCCAGTAACGAAGTTCTTGACTGAAGAGCAACAACAACAAATCATCAATGATACGATGGTGGGTGGAGCTACTTTGACAAAATTATTAGGCACTTCTGCATGGTATGCACCAGGTGCAGCAGGAGCAGCATTGGTAGAAAGCATCGTACGTGACGAGAAGAAATTATTCACTTGTTGTGTAAGCTTAAACGGCGAATACGGTCAAAACGATATCTGTTTAGGGGTGCCGGTAGTGATTGGCAAGAACGGATGGGAAAAGATTGTTGAAATGGATTTATCTGCAGACGAGCAAGCAGCATTCAACAAGAGTGCAGATGCAGTTAGAAATATGAATGATGTATTGAAGACTTTGTAATCCTCTACAAGATCGATAAAATAATAAAGCCTCGCATTGCGGGGCTTTATTATTTTACTAATTTATAGATCAAATAAATGTAACACAAACCTAAGCTTCTTTAAAATACCCAATCGCTTTATCTGCAATAGCTTGCAGGTCTTGTTTTTTCATACAAGCAAAATGTCCTTGTGGGCATTGCTTAGTCCCATAATTAGAACAGGGTTGGCATGGCAGATTCGGCACAATGGCATTAAAATACCAATCTGTATTCACAGAGGATGGATAGTAAGGCTCCACTTGTAATGCTGGCGATGTGGCACCCCAAATAGCGACTGTCTTTTTGTGAAAAGCACATGCAATGTATAAAAAACCTGTATCGTGTGAAATGACTGTTTTGGCATTTTTTACGAGCAAAGCAGATTCGTGTAAATTGAACTGTCCGCAGGCATTGTGAATTTTAATGGGATTCACTGCAGCAACTGCATCTCCCTCTGCTTGATCTTCCTTCCCCCCTACGAGTACAATTGGATACGGAATTTTATGACATAGTGCTTGCAGTTCGGCCACAGGCAATTTCTTGCTAGCATAAGAAGCTCCAATCACCAATGCAATATATCCTGACTGAAAAGATGCAGGCAATGCATTTTGCTTTAATGCAGTTTCCTTTGGGATAAAATAATCCAACCCTTTCCCGTCATTCACTACACCTAAACTTGCTAAGGCATCCACTGAGCGATCTGCAATATGTCTTGTTGGCATTAGATTTAAATGCAGTTTCGTTAACAAGAATTTTTGCAGACTTAGTTTCTGGTAGGATAAGCTTGGAACTCCTAAAGCTTTTTGGATTCGGTAGGTTCTGAAGTTTTTATGCAGATCAATGATATAATCAAATTGATATTGCTTCAATTCATTAATAGTGGCATTGATATCTTTATCCAGATAATGGAAATGGTCGATGTATGGATTTTCAGCAGTCACCGCTTTCATAGCAGCCTTAGTCAAAAAATGAATGGTGACGCCCGGAATCTGCTGCTTGGCACAACGTATAGCAGGTGTTGTGAATACAATATCACCTATGGAAGAAAAACGGATGAATAATAAGCGCATAACATTTAAAGATTTACAATATTACTTTTTCAAAAGCAATAGATTAAGGCAAGGGATTGTCATGTTCTAAATAATCCAAGTCTTTATGATAGGTCTCTTCTGTAAATATAAATGCAACCAATGTGACGCCCATTACAATGGCACCTGTAACAATGCCGCTTTGTACAATGGTCCATCCCATGGATTTTTGTAAAATGTCTAGGAACAAGAAATTAATCAAAGGCAATGCTCCTCTCACCATATTTGGAATAGTCGTTGCTGCAGTAGCCCTCAGGTTCGTTCCAAACTGCTCGGCCGCCATTTGATTGAAAATAGCCCAATAGCCCGTGCTGAATCCTAAGAATGTACAGATTGCATACATCCTGCTGTCGCTATTATTAAAGGCACTAAAGAACAATACCATTCCAACAATGCTGATCATATAAAATAGCAGCAAAGCTTTTTTTCTGCTTTTAAAATATTGACTCACCCAGCCTATTAACAAATCTCCTATAGCAATGCCAATATAGGCGAACATCACAGATCTGCCTGAGTCAATTAAATTGTCTCCATACAATCCTGTGGCAAATTTATTACTATAGTTGACCATTACACCTATGACAAACCATGTTGGAAGTCCAATTAAAATGGCTTTAATGTATTTTGAAAATCTTTTGTAAGAACTAAAGAACATCAAAAAATTGCCCTTGTTGATATTGGCCAATTTTGCCGACTCAAACATAAAGGACTCTGCCACACGCACACGCAATACCAATAAAAAGAAACCTAATCCTCCTCCTATCTTATAACACAATCTCCAATCCTGCGTATACTTAAAAGTAAAATAAGCAAACACTGCACCAAACAAACCTATCCCGGCTACCATGGAAGTGCCAATGCCCCTTTTGTTTTTTGGTAACATCTCTGACACCAATGTAATGCCTGCTCCCAATTCCCCTGCCAATCCTATCCCGCCAATGAATCTGCAATAGGCATATTGGTCTACTGTTTGCACATAGCCGGTCACAATATTTGCTACGGAGTATAAAAGAATAGAACCGAATAATACTTTTAACCTGCCTTGCTTATCTCCAATTACTCCCCACAAAATACCGCCAATTAATAATCCGGACATTTGCCAGTTAATGATATGTGCACTGTCTACAATAATGGTTTCCATTGTAGCACCCACGGCTAGCACACTTGGCTGGCGAACGATAGTGAACAACAATAAATCATAGACGTCTACAAAATACCCCAATGCCGCTACAAATACAGGCAAAGAAAAAAGACCAATTTGCTTATTGTTCATGCAAGAGAAATTTATACTTATGCTTTTTTAGCACGGTGTGTAATCACCTTTATAATAACTGGCAATGTGGTTACGCCAACAATGCCCAATACAATCACTTCCAAATGATTTTTTAAATCAAAATTAAAATGGGTCAAAATCCAAGACTGTAAAAAATAGCCCGCACATAACATACTGCCCACCCAAGCTAAACAGCCTATTACATTATAGTACATGAACTTTGCTTTATCCATCTTCACAATACCTGCAATGATTGGACCGAAAGTTCTTATAATAGGAATGAACCTTGCAATTACAATCGCTCTTCCGCCATGTTTTTCATAAAACTCCTGCGCCTGCATCAAGTATTTTTTCTTGAAAAATAAATTCTCTTTCCAATCAAACATCGTAGGACCTACTTTGTTTCCAAATAAGTATCCAACATAATTTCCGATGATACCAGCAGTAGAAATAAAAATAAAGAGTATGAATAAATTTAACCACTCATTATTAGATGCATAAATTTCGGCAGCTAAAGGAGCGCTATAGATTCCGGCAACAAACAACAAGCTATCTCCAGGTAAAAAGAAACCTGCGAACAAGCCCGTCTCTGCAAAAACCACTAATAAGATAAGCCATAGTCCACCATGCTCTATATAAAATTGAGGCTGCAACAATTGACTCCAATGAAAAGCTTCTAATAATGTGATCATGCTAATTGATATAAGATTAAACTTCTTGCCCTTCGGTTAATTCTCCTTCCCATTTACTCACTGCAGTAGTCGCTAAACTATTACCCAATACATTGGTTGCAGAACGGAACATATCGCAAAAGTGGTCGATTGGTAAAATTAAGGCGATGCCTTCTGGAGGAATATTAAACATCGCACAGGTTGCTGTTACGACTACTAATGATGCTCTAGGCACACCCGCAATCCCTTTGCTCGTTAACATCAACACCACCAACATCGTTAATTGCGTGCCAAGATCTAATTGAATGCCATAGGCTTGTGCAATGGCCATGCTCGCAAAAGTCATATACATCATACTGCCATCTAAATTAAAGGAATAACCCAACGGCAAAATGAAAGAAACGATTTTATCCTTGCAACCAAATCGCTCTAACTCTTCGGTTAATTTTGCAAATACCGCTTCACTACTTGTGGTACTGAATGCAATTACCAATGGTGTTGAAATATGTTTTAACAAAGAAGGTACACGCTTTCTTAAGATCAAATAGCCTACTCCTAAAAGCACTGCCCATAATGTGCCAATGCCTACTAAAAAGTACAATAAATATTTGCCGTAAAATATAAATACAGTCAAACCTTTTGTTGCAATGACAGCAGCGATTGCTCCGAATACACCCAAAGGAGCAAAGTTCATCACATAACCCACCATCTTTAAAATAATATGTGCTACCGTATCCAATGCCTTGATAAATCCTTTTGCTGGTTCTCCAATGGCAGCTGCAGCAACACCAAAGAAGATACTAAAAATGACGATTTGTAAAATTTCATTGGTCGCCATTGCTTCGAACATACTTTTTGGAAACACATGCTCCACAAAATTGATGACACTAAATGATTGGGTTTTACCCATTAAATCTTTCACACCTGATGTATCCCCTACTGTCAAATCTAATCCAGCTCCTGGCTTTAATACATTCACCAATACCAAGCCAATTAAAAGGCTGATCAAAGAGGCAGACAAGAACCACAATAAGGCTTTGCCGCCCACACGTCCAACCGTTTTGATGTCACCCAATTTGGCAATACCTACTACCAATGTAGTAAATACCAATGGGGCAATAATCATTTGAACCAACCTCAAAAAGATGGTGGTTAACAATTTGACATTTTTTGCAAAACCATCAATGGTTGCTTGATCCTTCCCTTCATGAATGAAGTAGCCTAAAATGGCACCTGCCACCATCGCGATGACAATATAAAAAGTGAGTTTGTTAGATTTTTTCATAAGCGGCTTAGTGCTGCAATATACCACTTAACTCGTAAAAAAATAGCCGTGGAGGAAATTTGGCTCAAGGGCTTTTTTTATCAAAAACTGCTACGGAATTGCAAAAAAAATGCTATTTTTCAACCTAAATCGAAACCTATTATTATGAGTTTATTTAGAAAGAAAGATTTGACGGCTATGCTAGCTCAATCTGAGGACGGCGGCAAAGGTCTAAAAAGAACCCTTGGTGCTGGTAATTTAATTGCCTTGGGTATTGGTGCTATCATTGGCGCTGGTTTGTTTGTAAGAACGGCTGCAGCTGCTGGTCAAGCGGCAGGACCTGCAGTAACTTTATCCTTTATTATTGCGGCGGTAGGCTGTGCTTTCGCTGGTTTATGTTATGCTGAATTTGCAGCGATGATTCCAATTGCTGGTAGTGCATATGCTTATTCGTATGTAACCATGGGCGAATTAGTCGCATGGATTATTGGTTGGGCATTGATCATGGAATACGCTTTGGGCGCTGCCACTGTATCTATTGCTTGGAGCGAGTACCTTAATAAGCTCACCGGAGGGGCCATTCCATATGAATGGAGCCATAGTCCGATTGAAAGCATTACCGATAGAATGGGCGTGGCACATTCTGGTATCATGAATGCACCTGCATTGATTATCCTTTTAGCATTGACTTTATTATTAATTAAAGGTTCTCAAGAATCTGCTATTGTGAACGCAGTGATTGTGTTTATTAAAGTGGCGATTGTAATCATATTTATTGCAATTGGATGGCAGTTCATCAAGCCTGAAAACCATACTCCATATATGATCCCTGCTGGTCAAGCTGCTGTTACAGACAGTGCTGGCAAAGTGATTGCTGATTATTCCGGTGCATTTAAGCACGGCTGGGGTGGTGTACTAGGTGGTGCAGCAATTGTATTTTTTGCCTTTATTGGTTTTGATGCGGTTTCTACTGCTGCTCAGGAAGCGAAAAATCCAAAAAGAGACATGCCTATTGGTATCTTAGGATCATTGGTAGTATGTACTATTCTTTATATTTTATTCGGTCACGTATTAACAGGGGTAGCAAACTGGAAGGATTTTGTGGATCCAGAAAAAGGAAGAGAAGCTTCTGTAGCCTACGCAATTTCTACTTATATGACAGGATACGGCTGGTTAGCAACTGCAGTCACTGTAGCTATCTTGGCTGGTTTCTCTTCTGTGATCTTAGTGATGTTGATGGGACAAAGCCGTATTTTCTACTCAATGAGTAAGGATGGTTTATTACCTAAAGCATTTGGTGATTTACACCCTAAATACCAGACACCATATAAATCAAACTGGATCTTATTTGTATTTGTAGGTTTATTTGCCGCTTTCGTTCCTGGAAGTGTTGCAGGTGATTTGACAAGCTTCGGTACCCTATTCGCCTTTGTATTGGTAAGTTTAGGCGTTTGGATCCTAAGACGCAAGTCTCCAGAAATGGAGCGTCCTTTCAAAACACCATTGGTGCCATTGGTGCCTATTTTAGGCGCTGTAATCTGTTTAGCAATGATCTTTGCTTTAGATATGCAAACCCTTAAAGTGGCCTTTATTTGGATGATTCTTGGCTTGTTTGTTTACTTCTTATACAGTAAGAAAACAAGTAAATTGAATAAATAGTCCTTTTGGACCTAAATTATAATAGTCCCGATTTTCGGGACTATTTTTTTTGTGTTATTTTTGCGCACCTTAAATCATGAAACTATGGGTAGGATATTTGAAGTAAGAAAAGCAACCATGTTTGCTCGTTGGGATAAAATGGCGAAACAATTTACCCGTATCGGTAAAGAGATCGTGATTGCTGTAAAAGCATCTGGACCAGATACGGCCACCAATCCTGCTTTACGTAGATGTTATCAGAACGCGAAGAGTGTGGGCATGCCAAAGGATCGTGTGGAAGCTGCCATTAAAAGAGCTTTAGGAAAAGACACATCTAACTACGAAGAAATTTTATACGAAGGATACGCACCACATGGTGTTGCTTTATTAGTAGAGACTGCAACAGACAACCATGTAAGAACTGTAGCCAATGTGAAAAGTATTTTTAACAAAGGGGGTGGCGCTTTAGGCAATAGCGGTAGCGTGAGTTTTCAGTTTAAAAAAATGGGGGTATTTAAATTGAACCCAGAAGGCCTAGTGATGGATGATTTAGAATTAGAATTGATTGATCATGGATTAGATGAATTGGGAGAGAGTAACGACGACAACGACAATCCAATCATTGTATTAAGATGTGCATTCACCGATTTTGGTAATTTACAAAAAGCTTTAGAGGATAAAAATATTACCCCAATCAGTGCTGAATTGGAGTGGATCCCAACCACTACAGTACCAGTATCAGATGAGCAAGCAGAAGACATTAGTAAGTTGATTGAAAAATTAGAGCAAGACGAAGACGTAAATAAAGTCTTTCATAACATGGCTTAAATCTACCATTACGAAATACTTTACCTTGATATTATTTTTAATTTTTGCGCAGACAATCTCTGCGCAAAAATTAATTTCAAAAAACACAAAGCAGTATTGGAAAATTTCTAAAGCAACCGCTCCTTCAATCCAACATGCTACTTCGCTTTATAAAATAGAAACCGGAATCACTCCAAATTTTTACACCACCCAGACAGGTTTTTTCTGTAATCAAGAAAGGGCTTTTGAGAAGAAGACTAAAATTCCTTTAAAGCTAAGATTAGGCTCATTAAGTTATACCGAACAAATGGAAGGCTACTAATTACTCTGCCATCATTTCTTGCACCACTTGTATCACTTCTTCTGTATTTGGCTTAGAGAAATAATCTCCATCACTTGCATAAGCTGGACGATGTGCTTTGGCAGATAATGTTCTAGCGCTTGCGTCTAACCATTTGTATCCACCCTGCCCTTCGATCACTTGTTGGTACATATAAGCAGAAGCACCTCCTGGCACATCTTCGTCCACAAATAAAATGCGATTGGTCTTTTTAAGCGAAGCCACTATTTGATGGTTGATATCAAAAGGCAATAAAGTTTGCACGTCAATAATTTCACAGTCGATGCCCAATGCTGCTAAACGAATTGCAGCATCTTCTACGATTCTTAATGTAGAGCCATAAGAAACGATGGTGATATCATCTCCAGTTCTTAATGTTTCTGTCATGCCCAATGGCACAGTGAACTCATTGATATTCGAAGGCACTGTTTCTTTTAAACGATAGCCATTTAAGCATTCAATTAATATAGCAGGATCATTGGCTTGCAATAAAGTATTGTACATCCCTACTGCTTGCACCATATTTCTTGGCACACAAACAAACATCCCTCTTAACGAATTGATGATCATACCCATTGGAGATCCACTATGGAAAATGCCTTCTAAACGATGGCCTCTTGTTCTTATGATCACCGGACTACTTTGTTGACCTACCGTGCGATAATGCAAAGTGGCCACATCGTCACTTAAAGTTTGTATGCCATATAATAAGTAATCTAAGTATTGAATTTCAGCGATAGGTCTTAATCCTCTCATAGCTAAGCCATGCGCTTGCCCCATGATGGTTTGTTCTCTGATGCCTGTGTCAAAAATTCTGTTCACGCCATATTTGGCTTGTAGTCCAGCAAAACCTTGGTTCACATCGCCAATATTTCCTAAGTCTTCACCAAAGGCAACTACTTTAGGATTGTTCGAAAATAAATAATCAAAATATTCATTCAATACTTCGTATCCATTTAATTGTTTTGGATTCGCATCCATTACAGCTGGCACAACAGATACATTCAATGCGCTCTTTGGCCCTTCGTTGTATAAATACTTGCTATAAAATGGCACTTGTTCCTTGTAATAATCTGCGATTAGTTTTTTAATTGCAGCGGCTTGTGGATGCTGTGGCATTTGCTCTAGCACCATATTTAAACTTCTGAAAAGTTCCCTTTTTAGTGGTTCTTTATTCAATACCAATGTTTGCATCATGCGATACAATGGCGCTTCAGGATCCAATTCAGCCTGCACTAAATTTGCTGCTTCTTGAATCTTGGTTTTAATGGGGGTGATGTATTTTTCCCAAGCGACTTGTTTTGCATCACGCACTTCTTGCTTCACTTCTGATTCAAAAATATCCAATGATGCTGCAGTAGCTAATTCATTTAAGATCAACCAATCCCTCATTTGTTTATTACAATCCCAATTTCTTTCCCAGGCTAATCTTTCTGCCGACTTATACCTTTCATGACTTCCGCTTGTGGAATGCCCTTGTGGCTGAGTGACTTCTTTGACATGAAATAAAACAGGCGTATGCGTTGCACGTGTGTAAGCGATACCTTCTTCAAAAGTCTCGCATAGTGCAGCGTAATCCCATCCGTTTACAGTATATATTTTGATCCCATTGGTACCAGGTTTTTTCTCAAAACCAGCCAATGCTTCGGAAATAGATCCTTTTGTTGTTTGCAATTCGGTTGGCACTGAAATACCATACCCGTCGTCATAAACAATTACAGCGAGTGGCACCTGTAATACCCCTGCAGCATTGATGGTTTCCCAAAAATGTCCTTCGGATGTACTTGCGTCTCCTATTGTACAAAAACAAACTTCGTTTCCATGATTGGTTAAACCTGTAAATGAATCTGCCGAGTTTCTAAAAAACTTGGACGCAAAAGCCAATCCCAATCCTCTTACCATTTGACCAGCAGTAGGTGCGATATCCGCAGACACATTATAACGATCTACTAACGGAAGCCATTCGCCTTTTTCGTCTACAAAGGTTGTGCTAAAATGCGAGTTCATGTTTCTACCACCACTATATGGGTCGTTTAGCACATCGGCATACAATTGGGCAAAATAATCAGCCACATTAGAAACCCCTAAGGCAAACATGAATGTTTGGTCTCTATAATATCCACTTCTAAAATCTCCTTTTTGAAAGAATTTTGCAAGGGCTACTTGTGCCACTTCTTTACCATCACCAAAAATGCCAAATTTGGCCTTACCGGTCAACACCTCACGTCTACCTAATAAACTCACTTCTCTACTAATAAGTGCTGTTCGGTAGTCCTCCAATACAGTTTTTCGAAATGCTTCAAATGAAAGCATGTCCTGTCTAGATGCTGCTTCTAAGTTGGATTCCATTTGACAAAAATAACGTTCAAAATGCAATAAAACTCAAGAAACACATAAAATCAGATAATTACCGAAATTTGAATAATTTAGCACATATTTCAGTATCCATAGACTTCATTTTTAGTCCATTTGGTCCCCCTATTCTCAAACATAAAAAAACACAATATGAAGCAGCTTTTTACCCTTTGTTTTTCCCTTGCAGCAATGTTTTGTTCTGCACAATCTGGCGTTAAATTTGACAAAGCATCCCATAATTTTGGGAAAATCCCTAAAGGAGTGCATAAAACAGTGGTATTTACCTATACCAACACAGATGCAAGACCTATGGTGATTGAATTCGCCAATGCAGAATGCGGTTGTACCCAACCCGAGTACGATCAAAAACCAATTTTAAAAGGACAAAAAGGAAGTATCAAAGTAACTTACACCTCCCCGGCAGTTGGGGCTTTCAGAAAAAAAGTGAATGTTAAATTTGCCGGCCAAAAACTACCGGCCGAATTGGTGATAGAAGGAGAAGTGATTAAATAAGCTTAATAGTTTGTTCATATTCGTCACTCCAATTACAACTTATTTTTGTGTTGTTATGGTAATGGTTAATCCATAAGCAAGCAATCGTTATAGCCTCCTGAGTCTTCAGGGGGCTATTTTATGCTCACCGTGGGTGCTAATTCAAAAAATATATGCACCCTCTAAATTGGATGAGGGTAATAACAAAAAATGCCCCCCGAAACCGGAGGGCACTTAATTTGTATCTTCTTATGCACTTTTTATTTAGCCCACCACATTTTAGCGTAGTTGTCATCTGTACCACCCATTGCAGTTACAGCAGCTTTATAATTTACTGGATTCAAAGATGCTTCAGTTGGAGTATAACCCAAACGGAAAGGAATACCTCTTGAGTCAACTCTGTCAACAGCAGCAGTCAATACTGGGAATCCTGTTCTTCTCCAATCACACCAAATCTCCCAAGCACTTAAGTAGTTATGTACCCACTTCTCAGTTAAGATTTGCTTGTGTGCAGTGGCACTTGAATAAGCTACATCAGCTTCAGCCATATAAGCAGCATAAGCTGTTGCATCATATACACCATACATTTCCCAAGAAGCTTTAATCGCATCTTTGTACTTTGTTTCAGCTTCAGCATCTCCACCGGTTGTATAACCCAATTTAGCGGCTTCTGCTTGTAAGAATAAAACTTCAGCATAGTTGTAAATAGACAATGGAGAACCTTGACTTCTGAAATAAGATCCAATTCTGCTATAAGCAGCCGGTATATTTACAGCAGCATTTCTGCCATATGGCAATCCTTTCACAATACCACTTGCTAATACTTCACCATAGATTGGCAAACGTGGATCTGCTTTTGGCTCCATGTAATCAGTCATTGTTTTGCTGATGGCATAGTCGTTACGATTGCTCACAGAATAGTTATCGTACCAAGGATTGTAGTTATTAGGATCTCCAGCTACAAACTTATACATGATGTTTTGAGCATTGCTAGTGATCACACCAGCAGCTAAAGCAGCAGCATATTCAGTTTTGCCTTTTGTAGGATTCACTTTTGACAATCTAACAGACATTGCTAAACGAATGGTGTTTGCAAAACGCTTCCATGCTGCCATGTCACCACCAAAAATAACATCACCTACAACACCAGCTTCGTTCTCTTTAATTTGAGCACCTGCTTCAGTTAACTCTTTAAACAAATCTGTGTAAATGGATTCTTGAGAATCATACTTTGGAGAATATGCTTCACTTCCTTTTAATGCTTCAGAATAAGGGATATCACCCCAGATGTCTGTCATTCTTAAAAAGTAAAACGCTTTCATGATTCTTGCAGCAGCAATTTGATTTGACTTTGAGCCATTACCAATTGTTGTAGCTGCGCCTTCATTGTTGTAATTGATGATTGTTTGCAAATCATATAAAGGTCCTACGTACCAAGCTGCAAAACTTGCATTACGATCACTGTATAGTGAAGATCCTGGATAAGGTCCTTCAGATAAATGTTGCACGTATAAATTAGCCAATCTGTTATTAAACATAACAGTTTTCATCGCTTGTTGCGAATTGGTAAGCAATGCACTTGTTGATGCTTTTGTAAGAAGCGTTGGAGATACATTCGTATCGCCAAACTTATTACAACTTTGCATGGTAGCAAGGACTGCGATAAGAATTAATATTTTTTTCATCATTATTATTTTTAAAATTTTTGAACTAATTATTCATTAGAACGTTACACGTAAGTTAACACCAAGTTGACGTGTAGAAGAAAGCTGTCCACCTTCTCTGTAGAACACTTCTAACTCAGATGGATCAATACCCCATTGCTTAGTTGTAGCCCAGATTAACCATGCGTTTTGCACGATGAATCCAAGATTTGCAGTTTTAGCAAATGGCACTTTTTTCAACATAGAAGCAGGGAAATTGTAACCCAATCTAACTTCACGTAATTTAATATATGATGCATCTAATAATACATTGCTTGCGTCACGTTGACGTGCAGTGTACCAATAAGCACGAGCTGGAAGGTATCTGTTGTTCTCTTGACCAGCTAAAGCACCATTTGCAAAAATACCTGGGATACGAATACCACCGTTACCAGCGTTACCACCAGTTGTAGTATAAGATCCTGGGTAATCTCTCCAATCGTATCCTTTATCGTTCACACCCACTGTCTCTTGAGAAAGACCAGCACCAGTGTTAAAGTTTCTTGTTTCAGAGTAGAACAAACCACCGCTTTGGAAATCGATAGAGAAAGCTAAATCAATATTCTTATAACGGAATGTGTTAAATAGACCTCCTGTCCACTTTGGTAATACGGTACCAATCTCTTGGTTGATATCATACAAAGGTTGACCAGTTGCGTCAATTAAAGTCTTTCCAGTAGCTGGATCTTTTCTCCATTTTCTACCATAGTAAGTACCCCATTGACCACCCACTCTATGCTCTAAACGAGTATCATATCTATTCGTTGCATATAAGTAAGTATTGATGCCTGGAGCCAATTCTTTGATTTCGTTTTGGTTCTTAGCCCAGTTAATGCTGGTTTCCCAAACGAAGTTCTTAGTTTCAACTGGCTTTCCATTTAATGAAACCTCAATACCTTGGCTTACGATGTTACCCGCGTTAATTTGCGCAGTTGAGAAACCACTTGCAGAAGATACATCCACCCCTAAGATCTGATCTGTGTTATTGTTTTGGTAAACAGTTACATCAAATCCAATCTTTCTAAACAATTTCAATTCTAATCCTAATTCGTATGCCTTTGTTAAAGCTGGACGGATTCCGCCACCTTTAAATTGGTTACCAATTGATACTGAAGCATTACTGCCGTAGAAAGAACCGTTGTTGATAGCTAAATCTAAAGAGTGTGCACCTAAGTCAGAGCCTACGCTCGCAAATGAAGCACGTAATTTACCATAGCTTAACCAGTTCGTTTTTAACAATTCTGTGAAAATGAAACTTGAACTCACAGAAGGATATAAATAAGAATTATTTGCTTCAGGCAATGCAGAAGACCAGTCATTACGAATGGTTCCATCTACATATAAGAAATCTCTATAACCAAATGATGCTTTACCATAAACAGAGTTCACAATCTTTTTCTCGTAGCTTCTTGTGAAACTTGGACGAGATACAGAAGCAGCAATGTCAAAATAGTTTGGAGAACTCAATCCACCTTCAGTAGATAATGACATCTGGCTGTAACTATTTCTTCTAATATTACCTCCAGCCAATCCATCTACAGAGAAATCCCCGAATTTATTTTTATACACGATGTTGGTCTCATAGTTCATCTCTTTGTATTGGTTTTGCAATTGCTTATAATAAGGCAATGCCAATGAACCAGTCGCCATTCTTTCATCATTCTCGTTAGAATAAGTGTTCATTCTTGCATTTGACTGAATACTTAAATGACTGTTGATTTTATAGTTTAAACCTACGTTACCAACAATTCTATTTTGTTTTTGAGTCGTGTAGTTTTCTGCAACAACAAAATAAGGGTTATCCCAATATTGAGGAATACCATAAGTCGCAAAATCACCTGTTGCATTAGGATCACCAATGTTCCAAGAATTCAAACTTCCATCTGGTTCACGATATTGCTTCATGCGCTCCATATCCAATTGTCTTTGATACCATTGGTTGAAGTTTTGAGTTACGTTTAATCCAGAAAGATTATAGCCTTCTGTTGGCGCACCTTTTGTATATGAAGTGGTATAAGTGATGTCAGTTGATACAGTTAATTTTTTACCCACATCAAAAGAACCATTCACACCCAATTGATGTTGGTCTCTATTTGCATTAGGCACCACCAATGTTCTTTGTTGGTTACCATAAGCCAATCTGAAATTATGTGATTCTCCACCAGATGTAAAGGCAACTGAGTTGTTCAAATTCAAACCTGTTTGGAAGAAATTCTTCACGTTGTTTGGTTGAGCTACCATTGGTGTTAATTGACCAAATTCAGCTCCAGGATACCAGCTCCAATAAGCACGGTACTGAGAACCATCAATCTTTGGACCCCAGCTCTCATCCGCTCCATATTCTAACATTCTTTGACCTTGAAACGCAGACCAAGATGCAGGATGTGCTGCAGCATCGTAATTAAAGATGTAATATCCTTGGTCATCTAAATAACCAGCGCCCAATGTATTTTTATTAGTGTAGGCAGAAGAATAACCACCCGCATATTGATTTTGGTAGGGAGGTAAAAGTGCGATATTTTCAAATGTTGCACCTAAGTTCAACTCAACACCACTAAACTTTTTACGCGTACCTTTTTTTGTTGTGATTACAACCGCACCGTTCGCAGCACGTTGGCCATACAATGCAGTCGCTGCAGGTCCTTTCAATACAGATAAGTTTTCAACGTTATCCATTAAAACTGCTGATTGATTGGTAATGGTTCCGTCAACAACAAAAATCGGCTCCTGTGGTCCTAAACCAGTAACACCACGGATTAAGATACTACCATTGTCAAAAGCAGAACTAGGAGATCCTACTAATTGCACACCAGCAACCTTTCCTGCTAATGCAGTACTTACGTCCGTTGATTTTGCCACTGTTAAGTTTTCACCTTTCACCTCTTGAACAGCATATCCAAGGGCTTTTTTCTCTCTTTTAACGCCTAAGGCAGTTACAACAACTTCTGTTAAATTGTCAACTGTTTCTCTTAGTGTAATTCTGCTTGCATTTGCTGCAGATACTTCTAAGTTAGCAAATCCTGTTGCAGAAACCTGCAATACAGCGTTTTGTTTAACTGTGATAGAGAAAGCGCCATTCGCATCTGCTTTTGTAGCATTGCTTGTGCCTTTCTCTCTTACTGTAGCGGCTTCAACCGGCGCACCTTTGGCGTCCGTTATCTTTCCGTTTACAGTTGTAGTTTGAGCTAGTGCGATGTTCAAGGAAAAGAACATAGCCAGCATCAGGTACAAATTTTTCTTCATGTGATTAAATTTTAGAATACAAATCCCTAGTAAAAAGACTAGGCATTTGTTAATGAATTGTGAATTTAAGCTATTTTCTCCTTGCTTCTTATCATTTTGTTAACTATTTTAACCAAAAACTGACATTAAAATATTATTTATATAAATATTTAATAATATATGATAACTGTCATGTTTCATTGAGATTTTAAATGGATCAATTCTCTTAATTACCCAAAAAAGGGGCATTCAATGAATGCCCCTTTTAAATTTAGAATAGTTTTAACGATTGATCAATGGATCAAGACCCTCTTGACCCACCAGTTTTAATTGGTTTCTTACTCGCTCCAGAAGACTTAGTACTTGCTTTTGCGATAAACTTTGAACTACCGCCCGCTTGTACATTGGTTTTAGCACTTGAAGCCGTTTTCTTGTCTGCTATTTTTTTATTGATTGCGAATCCCATAATGTTCGTATTAGACTCAAAAGTAGGACTTATATCCTTAATATTAAAGTTCCTGTTTGTTACAATTCGAAAAGATAGAAAAATAATGTCTGCTTTTTACAAATTAGAGATCCAAGCAATGGCCTTGCCTTCCTTTCCCCAATTTTTTAGCCCCTTCTCTACATCTAGTGCAATTTGACTATGTTTTACAAACTTTGGCTTTGAGGGCAAATTAAAGGCCAA
>JACCDI011414332.1_pt1 | contig 20798 bp, 20 predicted proteins | sample 7442791 | NCBI WGS metagenome assembly JACCDI01 (sample SAMN15323434, study PRJNA562643) | freshwater metagenome | isolation source: river surface water | place: USA:Blue River Watershed | collected 2017-08-15
ACGCTAAAATAGCGGATTACCGTCGGCATCAATCTTTGGAGCTGACGTTAAAGCGGCGACCTGACTTAATTGTTCAGGCTCGTGAGCAAGGCTTGTTGAGTGCTGCAGATGAAGCTTTTTTAGCGACTTTGCAAAACAAAACAGGGTTTTAAACCGCATCCTCTACCAAGTCCATCACTGATGGAATACAACGTTGGTACGATGCCATTGGAGTTGTTATGAACATTATTGAATCAATTGAGCAAGAAGAGATTGCTCGCTTAACCGCCAACAAAACAGTGCCTGTTTTTTCATCTGGCGACACAGTGGTTGTGAACGTTAACGTGGTTGAAGGTAACCGCAAACGTGTGCAGGCCTACGAAGGTGTAGTAATTGCAAAACGCAACCGTGGTTTGAACTCAAGTTTCATCGTTCGCAAGATTTCATCTGGCGAAGGTATTGAGCGTACTTTCCAAACATATTCACCATTGATCGCTAGTATTGAAGTGAAGCGTCGCGGTGATGTGCGTCGTGCCAAGTTGTACTACTTGCGTGACCGTTCTGGTAAATCAGCTCGTATTAAAGAAAAGCTACAAGCTCGTTCAAAAGAAGTTGCAGCGGAGTAATCCCTGTTCTTCGAGAGCGTCCATAAAAGCTGATGGCTCTCATCCTAAAAAGGCAGCTGCGGCTGCCTTTTTTACTGCCTGAGCATTTTATTGAATGAACTTAAAAAGCATTTTTCGCAAGCATCGGCCACGAAGTATTTTTAATAATTCTATAAACTAGGCGTATGTCGAGTTCAGCCAATCCAAAGAGCCGTGGTCCTCAATTTGATCCAAGTGCGGTGCCCATTGTGGCCAGAGACAGTCATCTACCGACTGTGGAGAAGCACTTGCTGACTGAGGCAGGTCTGCGAGCTCGTTTTTTAGAAGACAAGGTTTGGACTTGTGAGCTAACTGATGAGAACAGGGCCGCTCTATCGAGTCAGGGCGCCGCATCAGCGGGACGCGGTCATACACCCACTCCTGCCGCTGTGTTGATTCCGGTGGTAGCTCATTCAGATCATTTGAGTATTTTGCTAACGCAACGCACCCAGCATTTACATGATCATCCTGGGCAAATCAGTTTTCCAGGGGGTCGTACCGACCCCATCGATCTCTCTCCTGAAGCCACTGCTTTGCGTGAGGCTCACGAAGAAATTGGTTTGCCACCAGAGCAAGTGGAAGTTTTGGGGCGTTTGCCTAATTATTTGACCATCACCGGGTATCAAGTCACGCCGGTGGTGAGTTTGGTGACGCCAGGACATCCTTATCAAGTGGATGAGTTTGAGGTCGCTGAAATTTTTGAGGTGCCCCTCAGTTTTTTGATGAACCCGCATCATCATGAGCACCGTCTTTGGGAGAGTCCCCAAGGTTATCGTCGTTTTTACGCCATGCCTTACGAAAATAAGTTTATTTGGGGTGCAACAGCAGGTATGCTACGGAATCTTTATCATTTTTTACGAGCATGACATTTTTTTCAATTTTATTTGCGCTCATTGCTGAGCAATACAAACCCGTTGAGAAAGATCACTGGGTCCGTCGCTTGTCGAATGCTTGGTTAGATTTCATTGTCAGAAATATTGACACCGGCGCTGAGCGCAGCGGTCGCCTTGCTTGTTTGGCTGCTTTCATTCCGCCCGTTGTTTTGGTTTTGGCCGTACACATTATTTTGTTGGCCACACAACCTTTCTTGGCATTTTTGTGGAATATTTTCATCGTCTACTTGTTTTTGGGATTTAGGCAATTTAGCCACCCATTCACGGCCATTCATGAAGCCTTATTAGATCGCGATTTGGATACGGCACGTCGAGTGCTGGCCGAATGGCAAGGTGCTGGAGTGAATACTGAAACCATGAGTGAGTCAGAAGTGATTCGCCTGGCGCTTGAGCAAGCCATCATCGGGTCACATCGTCATGTCTTTGCTCCGATTTTTTGGTTCATGTTGCCTTTTGGGCCAGCCGGTGTTGTGTTGTACCGTTTGGTCGATATGGCGGCCTCGCGTTGGCCTTCTCAGGCAAGCGCCTCGATGGGGCAAGCCGCCAGAAGTTTATTTCAAATCATTGACTGGATTCCGGTGCGCTTGACCGCCATTGGCTTTGCGATTGTGGGTAACTTTGAAGACGCTATTTATGGTTGGAGATACCACTTGCGCAAATGGTCCAACGAATTAGATGCAGTGATTTTGGCTGCCGGCGCAGGTGCCTTGGGTGTTCGCTTGGGTTCACCACTGCCTGAGCCTGATAGTGATGAAGCTTTGCGCATGGCTGAAGCCGGTGAGGCACCTGTTTATGATTTAGGTCAAGAAGCTTCTGTGAGAAGTTTGAGGTCGGCTGTGGGTTTGGTGTGGCGTGCGGTGATTTTATGGCTCACTCTGATTCTGTTGATGACTATTTCAGTCTGGCTTGGATAGCATCTGCGTTAAGAGATTCATGGCGCAGTTGACGAAATAATTCCACTCGTTGCGCTGATATGGCTCCAATTTCTACTTCAGCCCGAATCGCGCAACCTGGCTCGTCACCGTGACTGCAATTGTGAAACTTGCACTGACCCAAGAAGGGTCTAAATTCAATGAAAGCATGCTGCAATTGACTTTCAGAGAGATGAGCCAAACCAAATTCCTGAAAACCAGGTGAGTCAATCAAAGCCCCTGCAAAAGAAGACGTCTGAGCAGTTTCACCAGAGTGCGGTAAATCGTAATAGCGACAAGCCGTGGTGGTATGTTTTCCACTGTCTAGTTTCTTGGAGTGCTCTTGAGTTTGCGCCGCCGCATCTGGAATCAATGCATTGAGCAGAGTAGATTTGCCCATGCCCGATTGCCCTACTAAAACCGATACTTTTCCTTGAATATGAGGCAACAAAGCGGCCACGGAGGCAGGGTCATGTTTGACCGACATTTCATGGACTGGGTAACCCATGGCGATGTAAGGAGCCAATAGTTTCCTGGCCACGGGGAGCTTGTCAGGTAAATCACACTTATTCAAAATGATGCGCGGAATAATCCCAGCCGTTTCAGCTGCAATCACGGCGCGTCCTAATAGATCTGGAGAAAAGCCAGGTTCGGTGGCCAGTACAATCAGAATTTGATCAACGTTACTGGCAATTGATTTACTTTTATAAGCATCAGAGCGATACAGCAAGTTTTTGCGCTCGCTGATTTTCTCAATCACGGCCTGATCGGGTCCAGTGACTTGAACTTCCAATACATCACCCACAGCACCTAAGTGCTGCTTTCCGCGCGAAGTGACTTGATACAGAGCTTTGGCATCAATTTCACCTTGCTTGACTGCTTCACTGTCATTGAGTGGTCTGGCCAAATAGTGTCGACCGTAAGAAGCAACCAAGAGGGCGTGGAATGATTTCATGAAGCCCTGACTTTAACTTGCAGCCAATTTTTGTAAATGCGCAATCCGCAAGGGTGCGGGTGGATGAGAGTCATAAAACTTTGAGTAAAGCGGGTCGGGCGTCAAAGTGGCTGCATTGTCTTGATAGAGTTTGACCAAAGCAGTGATCAAGTCATGAGCAGAGGATTTTTCTGCTGCAAAAGCATCTGCCTCATACTCATGCTTGCGTGAGCCCATGCTATTGAGAGGCGTTAAAAAGAACCCAAATACTGGAAGCACCAAGCTAAATAAAGCCAAGGCCAAGCCGGCGTTGTAACCATTCAGATCAGGCATGACTCCCAAGCTCAAATAAAACCATGCTTTGGTGGAAATCCAACCCAAGAGTGCCAATACCAAGAAGCTCAAGGCAAATGACTGTATTAAACGTTTGCGTATGTGTTGACGTTTGAAGTGACCTAATTCATGAGCCAAGACCGCTTCTATTTCCTCGGGATTCAAACGCTCAATCAAGGTGTCAAAGAAAACAATTCTTTTGGCTTTTCCCATGCCAGTGAAGTAAGCGTTGCCATGAGCACTGCGTTTGCTGCCATCCATGATGAATAGACCTTGGCTGGTAAAGTCGCACCGTTTCAGTAAACCCTCAATGCGATCTTTGAGTGGACCCTCTTCAAGTGGTTTGAACTTGTTGAAAAGAGGCGCGATGAAGGTTGGAAACAGCCACAATAAGAGGGCATTGAATGCAACCCAAACAAACCAAGTCCAAACCCACCAATATTCTCCAGCTTCAGCCATCAAAGTTAAAACCACCCACAGAAGAGGTAAACCGATGGCCAGTCCCAACACAATACCTTTGATCATATCGGTGATAAAAAGAGTCGGCGTCATGCGGTTAAAGCCAAACTTTTCTTCAATGCCAAATTGACGGTACCAAGAAAAAGGTAAATCAATGATGCCCGTGATCAAACTAATCGAGATCAATAAAGCAATTTGTTGCAAAGTACCAGGACCTAAAATCTCGAGAGTGAGATTGTGAACCCATTGCAAGCCACCTAAAAAAGTGAAGCCAATCAAAATGGCCACAGATAGCGCGATTTCAAAGAGTCCTAAGCGCAATTTTGCGACGCTGTAGTCCGCAGCCTTCTGGTGATCAGCTAAAGTGATTTTGCTGGCAAAATCAGCCGGTACTTGATCGCGATGAGATGCAATGTGGCGAATATGGCGACTGGCCAAGTAATAGCGGGTAGCCACACTTAAAGTGAGTCCGGCAATAAACAGTAAAGTAAACAAAAAATTAAATGTCATGAGATGATTATAAAGATGAGCACAACAAGAAAGAATGACCGTTTAGTTTGGGTGGATATGGAAATGTCTGGTTTGCAGCCAGAAACCGACCGAATTTTAGAAATTGCCATGATTGTGACCGATGGCGACCTCAATATAGTGGCCGAAGGACCTGTTTTGGTGGTTCACCAAGAAGATGCCGTTTTAGACCGCATGGATGCTTGGAATAAGGGAACGCATGGTAAATCAGGTCTTATTGATAAAGTAAAGGCCTCTACTCTCACAGAAGCTGAGGTTGAAGTCCAGTGTTTGGCTTTTTTAAAGCAGCATGTCAAAGCGAGCGTTTCTCCGATGTGTGGCAATACCATTCACCAAGATCGGCGCTTCATGAATCGTTATATGCCCAAATTAGAGGCTTACTTTCATTACCGCAATATTGATGTTTCAACGATTAAAGAACTTTGCAAGCGTTGGCAACCTGAGGTGGCCAAGGGATTCTCTAAACAGCAGGCGCATACTGCTTTGGCTGACATCATTGAGTCTGTTGAAGAATTACGTTATTACCGCGAAAAATTATTCATTCCAACCGTTGGGGATGCTCCCATTGCGGAAGGTAATTAATCTACTTAAAGAAGCAAATTGATTTAGGGCCAGAACATGTTTTTAAGAATCGCCGCCATCATCACCCCAGTGGTATTGATCATCTTGGTGGGTTGGTTATATGGTCGTAAAGCACACCCTGATATGTCTGGTATCAATCGTGCGACCTTGGATGTGATTGCACCTCTTTTGGTGGTCTCCGCTTTCATCAGTAAAGACTTTGAGTTACTCGATCAGTGGAATCTATTGCTTTGCGGTGTGGCGGTAGTTTTAGGTTCTGGCATTTTGGCTTGGCCCATCGCCAAGATGGCAGGGATGGATCCAAAAACATTTGTACCTCCCATGATGTTCAATAACTGTGGCAACATGGGTTTGCCTTTGGCAGTATTTGCCTTTGGTGCGGCTGGTTTGGCCCCAGCGGTGGCTTTATTTGCGATTTCTAATTTGATGCACTTCACATTGGGCGTCAAGCTGGTCAACCCGCGAGCCTCCGTCAAGGGTGTGTTTGCGAACCCCATGGTGATTGCCACCATCTTGGGCATCTTCTTATCAATGACCAAACATCTTTACACCTTGCCTGAACCCTTGTATCAATCGATCAAATTATTGGGTGATGCAACGGTGCCATTGATGTTGTTCTCATTGGGTGTGCGGATGAAGGATGCCAATCTCAAGCATTGGCGAGAAGGTTTCTTAGGGGCTGCTGTTTGTCCTATCGTGGGTCTGGTCATTGCATTAATGATTGCGCCATTTGTTGAGATGACCGATTTGCAACGAGGCCTTTTATTTGTATTCGCCAGCTTGCCTCCTGCAGTCCTTAATTTCTTGGTGGCTGACCGCAATAAGCAAGACCCAGAGCTGGTGGCCTCGATTGTTCTCTTAGGAAATCTCTCCGCCATGATCTTTGTCCCCATCGGACTTTATTTGGGATTGAAGTAGTTTGTGGTCTGGAATTATTTCTAACGTCCCTTCGAAGGGTACGACTAGCCCATAATCCTTTTGGAAATGTAAATTGTGAAAAAATTAAATGCTTGCGAGGTTTCCCCAGCATTCGATCAATTGATTGATCAAGTGATAAACACTAATCAACCAGTGTTGATTAGGGGGCATCAAAAAAATGTGGTTTTAATTTCCGAGGACTTGTGGACTCTCGTTCAAAAACACTCCACTCGATTCAATTTTGAGGATGAAAAAGTGCTCGAGGTGGGTGCGAGGCGATCAAGTATGGGAAAAATTCCAAACGCCAAAACTATCGCTGCTATCAGAGAGTTGGAGAGAAGGAAATCTTAGCCTACTTCGCTCGAATCGCAGACTTTGGTCTAAAGGCCTTGATCACGCTCTCATTGGTTTCAACATACGGTCCACCAATCAAATCAATGCAGTAGGGAACTGCTGCAAAAATACCCGGCACCACCGATTGACCTGCCGCATCTTTTAAGCCCTCTAGGGTCTCTTGGATGGCCTTGGGTTGCCCTGGTAGGTTAATGATTAATGCAGCGTGTCCATCAATTTCTCGAAGAGCCGCTACTTGACGAGACAAAATGGCTGTTGGAACAAATTTAAGGCTGATTTGGCGCATTTGTTCTGCAAACCCAGGCATTTCCCTGCTGGCCACGGCCAATGTCGCTTCAGGTGTTACGTCTCGTCTTGATGGGCCCGTGCCCCCGGTGGTCAATACCAAGTCGCATCCGACTTCATCGATCAACTCAACGATTGTTTTTGAGATCAATTCTTTTTCATCCGGAATCAAGCGAGATTCCATGTGCCATGGAGAGCTCAAGGCTTTACCAAACCAAGTTTGTAAAGCAGGGATGCCTTCATCTTGATAAACCCCGCTACTGGCTCTGTCGGAGATTGAGATTAAACCAATCCAGATTTCATCAGGATGTTGGCGTTTTGTATTCTTCATGGTCATATTTGTCGTGGTATTTTTTGTACTTAAGTCTCAATTCTAGCTATGATTGCAGAATGTTTTCACACACACCTGAACAATTACAAGAATTAGTCTCTTTTTTGTTGTCTGAAGCCAAGGCTTTGGGCGCCACGGATGCCGCAGCTGAGTTATCAGAGGGCAATGGCTTATCAGTCTCTGTGCGACGGGGCAATATTGAGACCATCGAACAAAATCTTGATAAGCAGGCGGGCGTCACAGTTTTTATTGGGCAGCGACGTGGCAATGCAGGCACCAGCGATTTTTCCAAAGAATCTCTCAAAGCCAGTGTCCGGGCAGCTTTTCACATTGCTCAGCACACGGCGGAAGATGACTGTGCAGGATTGGCCGAACCTGAGCTGCTAGAAAAAAATCCCAAAGACTTGGATTTATTTCACCCTTGGAACATCAATACAGCCCAGGCTGTTGAAATTGCTCGTGAGGCTGAGCAGGGTGCATTTTCAGTGAGCAAAAATATCACCAACAGTGATGGTGCCTCTGTGTCAGCACAGCAATCCCATTTCATGTTGGGTACCAGCAATGGTTTCATGGGTGGTTATGCCATCTCACGTCATTACATATCATGTACACCCATTGCCAGTGCTTCTAAAAAGGCAGGGGCGGCCATGCAACGAGATGATTGGCACACCACATCAAGGGTGCCTGAAGAACTCGCTGCTCCAAAAGCGGTTGGTGCGTATGCAGCCAAACGTGCTTTGGCCAGATTGGGGGCTCGATCGATTGCGACCTGTCATTGCCCAGTTCTTTTTGAAGCGCCTTTGGCTGCGGGTTTGCTAGGTGCTTATGTACAAGCCACTTCAGGTGGTGCTTTGTATCGCAAGTCGAGTTTCTTGGTGGATAGTTTGGGGCAACAAATTTTCCCAACACACATTGATTTACTCGAGGAGCCACACTTACCTCGTCTGACTGGCAGTGCCCCTTTTGATGAAGAGGGTGTCAAAACCAAATCACGAAAAGTGATTGATGGTGGTGTGGTGCAAGGTTATTTCTTATCGACTTATTCAGCTAGAAAGTTAGGCATGCAAACCACTGGTAATGCCGGTGGCTCTCATCAATTGCAACTCAAGAGTCGCCTCACGAAGAGAGGTGATGATTTACCGGCGATGCTAAAAAAAATGGGCACAGGCTTGTTGGTGACCGATTTAATGGGGCAAGGTGTGAACTATGTCAATGGCGACTATTCACGGGGTGCATTTGGTTATTGGGTTGAGAATGGCGTCATCATTCATCCTGTCGAAGAAATCACCATTGCAGGTAATCTCAAAGACATGTTCAAGCAAATCGTTGCGATTGGGGCAGATACCTTGGTGCGTGGCACCAAAGAGACGGGTTCCATCTTGATCGAGAACATGACGGTCGGTGGTCGTTAATAATCAGAACACCAAAACTAACGGGCCATGCGGCCCGTTTAATTGATTTGTTTAATTTTCTTACTTAAGTTTTAGAGTTTGCTCTGATAGGTCACAAACGCGTAAGCCAGTTGGCCATTGTGGTGCTCTTCTCTTGAAACTTCTTCCCACATCATGTCATCCACATTGGGGAAGTAAGCGTCACCATCCACTTCTATATCAACTTCTGTGATGATGAGTTGATCGACGTAAGCCAAAGCTTCGTCATAAATTTGAGCGCCACCAATGATGAAAGCTTTTTCAACGCCTGAGCATGCATCAATGGCATCTTCGAGGGATGTATAGGTCTCGGCACCTTCAGCTTTGAATTCTGGGTTGCGACTCACCACCAAATTGCGACGACCTGGTAAAGGCCGCCCCAAAGAAAGCCAAGTATTGCGTCCCATGATGATGGGGCAACCCATGGTAGTGGTTTTGAAATGTTTTAAATCTTCAGGCAGGTGCCATGGCAGGGTATTGTTGACACCAATGACACCATTTTTGGCACGTGCAACGATGATGGCTAACTCCACGCTGACCTCGAATTAAACAGCGACAGGAGCTTTGATGGGGTCGTGATGCTGATAGCCCACCAACTCAAAGTCTTCGTATTCATAATCAAAGATAGAGGCTGGTTTGCGACGAATCACCAATTTTGGTAAAGGCAAAGGCTCTCTTGAAAGCTGTAGTTTTACTTGCTCCATGTGATTCGAGTACAAATGACAGTCGCCGCCTGTCCAAATAAATTCACCCACTTCCAGACCTGCTTGTTGAGCGATCATGTGCGTGAGCAACGCGTAGCTCGCAATATTGAATGGCACACCTAAAAAGATATCAGCGCTGCGCTGATAAAGCTGACAGGACAATTTGCCATCAGCCACATAAAACTGAAAAAATGCGTGGCATGGTGGCAAGGCCATGCGGGGGATTTCAGCCACATTCCAAGCCGACACAATCAAGCGACGTGAGTCTGGATTATTTTTGATTTGATCCATGAGTTGGCTGATTTGATCCACGTGCTCGCCATTTGGGGCTGGCCATGAGCGCCACTGATAACCGTAAATTGGACCTAATTCACCATCTTCTTTGGCCCATTCATCCCAAATGCTCACACCACGTTCTTTGAGCCAATTGTTATTGGTGCTACCTTGCAAGAACCACAGTAACTCAATGATGATGGATTTCAAATGAAGTTTCTTGGTAGTCACCACCGGAAAACCTTTTTGCAAATCAAAACGCATTTGATGCCCAAAAACAGACATGGTTCCAGTGCCTGTGCGGTCTGATTTGTGGGTGCCGTTGGCCATGACATGGCGCATGAGATCGAGATATTGATGCATGTCTGAATTCTACTACTTGCTAAAAGTCACCACGTGATCGGCGACTAATTTGATGCCAATCTTTTCGCCAATCGCATGATTGTGGTGGCTAGGTACCATCGCCAATAATTGCTGACCAGAATCGAGTTGAACGGTGTACAAAAAGTCACCGCCTCGGAATGCTTTGGTAATGACCTCCGCTTGCAAGGGGCTGTCATCGTCATGCACGATGTCATCGGCTCTTAAAAGAACGTCCACTTCTTCATTGGGCAAACCGTAGCTTGAGTGAGGCAAGGGCAGTGTGCCCAATTCAATTTCAACCACGGGGCCTGGTTTGGTTTTGCCAGGAACAAATACACCATAACCTACAAAGTCAGCCACAAAGCGAGTGGCTGGACGGTGATAAAGGTTATAGGCGCTGTCCCACTGCACCAACTTACCATCGACCATCACACCCACATCATCAGCAATCGCAAACGCTTCAAATTGGTCATGAGTCACCAATAAAGCAGTTGTGCCATTGGCTTTCAAAATATCTCTGACTTCACCTGCCAAGCGCTCACGCAAATCCACATCCAAATTAGAGAAAGGCTCGTCTAGTAGAAGTAACTCAGGTTCGGGGGCCATCGCACGGGCCAAGGCCACGCGTTGTTGTTGACCTCCAGAGAGTTCATGAGGATAACGATGCCCTACATTTTGCAGGCCAACGCGTTGTAACCATTCCTCTGCTTTATTTAAAGCCTCTTTTTCAGGAAGGTCTCTGAGGCCAAAGGCCACATTCTGCGCATTGGTTAAATGAGGAAATAAGGCGTAATCCTGGAATACCACGCCCACTCTGCGTTTTTCTGGAGGAATGGTCACCTCTGCAGAACTCACCACTTGCTTGTCTAGGGTGATTTGACCTTTTTGGATGGGCTCAAAACCACAAATGGCCCGTAAAACCGTTGATTTGCCACAGCCTGAGGGACCCAATAAACAGCCGATTCGACCATGCTGTAAATGCATGCTCAAGCCTTTGACCACTTGATTCCAGCTACCTGATTTTTCACCTGGGTAGCCTGCATCAATGTTGTCAATTTTCAAATGAATTGGTTGCGTATCAATAATCATTCTTATAATTGTCTCATCTTGCGACAACGTTTAACACCCATACTGCTATCTTTGGTATTGGCTTTGCCAATTCTGGGGATTTTTGCCGCACTGCTAAACCCTCAGTCTAGCAGTGGGGAAGTCCTTGTTCATCTTTTAAGCACTGTCTTACCAGGCTACGCTTGGACCACTTTGGTGATGGCCATTGGGGTGACCTTGGGAGTGGCCAGCATGGGCATTATCACGGCTTGGTTGGTGGCCACCTGCGACTTTCCGGGCAAGAAACTCTTTGAGTGGGCCTTGATTCTGCCTTTGGCCATGCCGACCTATGTGATGGCGTATGCCTACACCGATTTCTTTCAATTCTCGGGCCCTATCCAGACTTTTTTGCGTGAGTTATTGGGGGTTTCGAAATTGGAGTGGTTCCCTGAACCTCGATCATTGTGGGGTGCGATTTGTGTCTTGAGTTTGGCCCTATATCCCTATGTTTATTTATTGTGCCGCACAGCCTTTTTAGAGCGCAGTCCACGTTTGATTGAAGCAGCCCGTACTTTGGGAGCTGGACCCTGGGGAGCTTTCTGGCAAGTTGCTTTGCCCATGGCCAGACCTGCCACCATGGCCGGCGTGGCCCTGGCCTTGATGGAAGCCGTGGCTGATTATGGGGTGATGTCTTATTTTGGAGTGCAGACCATGACCACTGGTATTTACAGGGCTTGGTTGGGTATGGGGGATCGCATGGCAGCCGTCCAATTATCAGCTGTACTCTTAGGCATTATTTTTCTTTTACTCTTGTTAGAGCATGGCAGTCGTCGTCAAATGCGTTTTGCCACCTCAGGTCAACGTTTCAGGCAAATCAAGCCTTGGCGTTTACAAGGTAAAAAAGCCTTTTGGGCCAGTGTGGCTTGTTTGATGCCATTGTTGTTTGGTTTTATCTTGCCAGTCATCATCATGGCTTATCTGGCGATCATGAGTGGTGAGAACTTAAATGATCGTTATTGGAATTGGCTAGGTAATACCTTGACTTTATCAATCATCACCGCCATTTGTGCTGTATCAATTGCTGTATGGTTAGCCTACAGTGCGCGTTTAGCAAAGGGAGGGATTCAGTCTCTTGTGAATCGCATGGTGAGTTTAGGTTACGCCGTGCCTGGCGCCGTATTGGCGGTGGGGGTCTTGGTTCTATTGGGTCAATTAGAAATGGCTTGGTTAATTTCAGGTTCCATTCTGGTGTTGATCTATGCTTATCTCACCCGGTTTTTGTCTTCTGGTTTGCAAACAGTGGAAGCGGGCTTGAGCAAAATTACTCCGAGCATGGATGCCAGTGCCTTGAGTTTGGGTTCTGGGAAGTGGGAGTTGCTAAGAAGAATTCACCTACCGCTGTTGCGACGCAGTTTGTTAACAGCTGGATTGTTGGTCTTTGTGGATGTGATGAAAGAACTTCCCGCCACCTTGGTCTTAAGACCATTCAACTTTGATACTTTGGCTGTGGTGACTTATCAATTGGCTTCTGATGAACGCTTGGCAGAAGCTGCTTGGCCAGCTCTCACCATTGTGATGGCCGGTTTGATTCCCGTGATCATTTTGTCGCGTGCCATGTCTCGTGACTAAACAAACTTTATTTGGTTTTATCTGAGACACCCAGAATCGCGTGAAGTTTTGGTGAAGTCGTGGTGTATTGCAAATGAATCGGTTGATCAGGGTGAATGTGTGCCAAGCAAGCATAAGCAGCCATGGTGGCTTCATGAAAACCACACACAATTAACTTCTTTTTACCGGGGTAGGTGTTGATATCTCCCACAGCAAAGATGCCTGGCACATTGCTCTGAAACTTTTCTGTATCAACCAACACCTGTTTATTCTCTAAAGCCACGCCCCAATCGGCAATTGCCCCCAGTTTGGGTGAGATGCCCAAGAGTGGCAATAAGACATCGATGGCATGAGCTTGAGTTTGACCATCAAAGTCAGTCACTTTAAGTGCAGTCAAGGTACCTGATGATTCTTGAAAGCCACTGATTTGACCCACAATGACTTTAATCAAGCCTTGTTGGCAAAGCGTCTGAAATTCTTGAACCAAAGCTTCTTCTGCTTTGAACACATCACGTCGATGCACCAGGGTGACATCAATGCCCAGTTGGGCACATTCAATCGCTGTCTCTAATGCAGGAGTCTCACCCCCATTGATGAGAACCTTTTTGCCTTTGAAGTTTTTTAAATCTTGCCGGTGGTAAAAGACCTGACGGCCTTCATACGATTGAAGACCCGCCAGATTTAAGCGGCGAGCCTTGAATGCCCCTACACCGGAAGCCACGATGATGGTTTTGGTGATGAATGACTGATGAGTGGTTTCTAAATCAAAACGACCATCTGTACGTTGAGCAATTGCTGTTACTTCTTGACCCAAGTGAAAGGGTGTTTTGAGTACTTTGATTTGTTCTTGCAAACGATCAATCAATTCTTGACCAGTGCATACTGGAATGCCTGGGATGTCATAGATGGGTTTGTTGCCGTATAGCTCAACACATTGACCGCCTGCATGGGGAAGGGCATCAATCACATGAGTTTGAAGACCCATTAAACCTAATTGAAATACTTGATAGAGTCCAACCGGACCCGCACCAATCACAATGGCATCAGTTTCTGTGATGTTGGGGCTTCGATTCATCCAGTGATTTGTAAATTAGCGAGCCAGCTCGCCCAATTTGTTCTTCACGTCTTTCCAATCATCAGCGTCTGGTAGCGCCTCTTTGGATTTGGTGATTGAAGGCCATTGGGTCGCCAATTCCGCATTCAATTGAATATAAGCTTGTTGATCTCCGGGTACATCATCTTCAGCATAGATGGCATTCACAGGGCATTCTGGTACACAAACTGCGCAATCAATGCACTCATCAGGATCGATGGCTAAGAAATTAGGGCCCTCACGGAAGCAGTCTACGGGACATACGTCCACGCAGTCGGTGTACTTACAACGGATACAAGCTTCGGTCACTACATAAGTCATGGCATCAATCTCAAAGAGAATCAAAACCGCCATTTTATCTTAGACACCCACCCTTGTCCCTGATAGCCCTGCTAGAGAAGGTGGTTACTGAATCAGCCCATGATTCAAATCAATGACATACAATCATCTTTAGTAAGAATTCATACCCTAAAAAAACATAAAAGTAGGAGACAAACATGTCTGAAAAGACTCAAAAACCTAAGATTTTGGTGGCGCGTGCCATATTCCCAGATATCTTGGCTGAACTAGAAAAAGTCGCTGAGGTGCAATCCAATCAAGAAGATCATTTATGGACTGCGGCTGATTTAAAAGCAGCGATGGCTGATAAGGATGCAGCAATTGTGACCGGTGGTGAGCGAGTAGATGCAGAAATTTTAAAAGCCTCACCTAAGCTAAAAATTGTTTCCAATATTGCTGTGGGTTATAACAATTTGGACATGCCCGCTTTTCAGGCAGCCAATGTGATGGCTACTAATACACCTGATGTTTTGACTGACACCACCGCAGACTTTGGTTTTACTTTGATGATGGCCACTGCGCGTCGCGTGACTGAGAGTGAACATTGGTTAAGAGCAGGGCATTGGAAAAAGTTTTCGATTTGTGATGCACCCCTATCGATGGATTTGCATCATTCGACTTTGGGCATTATGGGTATGGGCCGCATTGGTCAAGCGATTGCCAAGCGTGCGCGTGGATTTAATATGAAGGTCAATTATTACAACCGTTCACGTTTGTCTGAGGATCTAGAAAAAGAGTGTGGTGCCACTTATGTTGATCGTGAAACTTTATTAAAAGAATCTGATCACATCATTTTGGTCATGCCTTACACCCCTGAAAACCATCACTTGTTTGGTGAAAAAGAACTGAATCTCATGAAGCCTACGGCAACTTTGGTCAATATTGCGCGCGGTGGCATTGTGGATGAGTTGGCCTTGGCAAAAGCCCTCAAAGAAAACCGAATCTTTGGTGCAGGCCTAGATGTATTTGAAGGTGAACCCAAAGTGATTCCAGAATTATTGGCGCTCAAGAATGTGGTTCTAGCACCTCACATGGCCAGTGCCACAGAAAAAACCAGACGCGCGATGATTCAGTTGGCGATTCAGAATTGCTTGGCAGGTCTTGCTGGTAAAACGCCGCCTAATTTATTGAAGGCTTAAGAGGAAGTCATGAGAACCTGAAATTTAATTTCAGGTTCAATTGATTTAGTCTTGTGCTGAAGTGGGTTGGGTGTCGTTGACGGTGGTTTCTCTAACGGCCACCTCAATGCCACCAAACTTACCTGCTACCCAGTTGTATACCTTGCAGGCAAGCCACAATAAACCAAAGCCAACCAAGGCATTGAGTATCAGGGCAGAAATAACAGTAAAGCCTGGGAGTTCGCCATCGCGAACAAAAGCCACAAATAAAGCCAACAAAACAATCGGAACTGAAAAGCTGAGGTAAACCAAAACCAAAGTTTTTGCTGTGTGTAGTGGATCTACATAAACAACTTCTTTTTTGGTGTATTTGGTGCTGGGCATGATGAAAATCTAAGCTTTAAAAAATAATGACTGAATCAAGATGGTGGAATTCTATACCAATTTGTAAAAGAATGTTGCGTTGCAATATCCTTTGAGGGACATGGCTCAAGTCATCTTTTTGCAAGTGCTAAGGGATTGGTGCTAGACCAGCCCTTCGAAAAGAACCACACCCACCGTATCACCCGCTTTGATTTGATCTTGATCGTGTTCTAAAACAATGAAGCAATCGGCTTCACTCATGGAGCGAAGGACGCCTGAGCCTTGAGCGCCTGTGATGCGCACAGTTCTGGCGCCTGTTTCATCCACTGACAAAATGCCTCGCTGAAATTCCGTGCGACCTGGACGTTTGCGGATGGCTTCCACTGTCTTGGCCTGCATCATTGGAGGAGAGGTTTCTGTGGCACCACTCATGCAAAGAAGTGCGTTGCGCACAAATTGATAAAAAGTCACCATGACTGCAACAGGATTTCCTGGCAAGCCAAACAAAACCGCAGAATGTTTGGATTCACCTTCATTCTTGATGGAGCCGAAAGCCATTGGACGACCCGGTCTCATCGCAATTTTCCAAAAAGTTACATCACCTAATTCGCGCATGATTTGTTTGGTGTAATCAGCTTCACCGACCGACACGCCACCTGAGGTAATCACTGCATCACACATTGCCGCAGCCTTCCTGAAAGTTTCACGCATGATCACAGGATCATCACGAACCACACCAAAGTCATGAAGTTCAACACCTAGACGTGACAGCATGCCAAAGAGGGTATAGCGATTGCTGTCATAAACGCAGCCATCGTCCAAGGTTTGACCAATGGAGCGCAGTTCATCACCCGTTGAGAAAAACCCAACCCGCAGGCGTCTTTTGACAAGAACAGAGCCAATGCCAAGAGAAGCAATTAAACCTAAATCGGCAGGGCGAATGATTTTGCCAGCAGCCAGTGCGGCAGAGCCTTCTTTTAAGTCCTCACCTTTTAAGCGACGGTTATCACCCGGTCGAATCATATTAGAACGAAAACGAATTGTTTCCCCATCTACTTCAACCATTTCTTGGGGGATGGTGGTGTCACAGCCGGGCGGCATGACCGCGCCAGTCATGATGCGCACGCATTGCCCAGTTGTGACCTGACCGGTGAAAGCATTACCCGCAAACCCTTTGCCAATGATGTTGAGTGTCGTGGTGTCTACGTTTGAAATAGACGATCCAGCAAAGGCGTAACCATCCATGGCGGAGTTATCTGCTGATGGCACGTTGATCGGCGAAATGATGTCTTGTGCCAAGACGCGACCCAAAGCGTCATAGATGTTGACCGTTTCTAGTTCGAGTGCTTGTGCGGCCGGGCGAACAAAATCTTGAACGATTTGGATGGCTTGAGAAACTCTTAAAGACTCAGGGTCGTAATCTGATAGACAAGTCACCACAGAATTTAAGCTTGGCAATGAACTCATAAGAAATCTCTATTAATCAGCTTAGCCACCAATGTAAGACATTTCAACTTTACGTTTACCCGCCAACTCCGGAGAGCCTCGCAACTCTGAGTAACGGTCGGTGCGATGGGCCCATACTTGCGCAATGGCATTGCTGATTTCTAAATCAGAATGACCGGCTCTTAGCAATGCTTTCAAGTCATGACCTTCGGTGGCAAATAAACACAAATACATCTTGCCTTCAGTCGATAAGCGAGCCCTTGAGCAATCTTTGCAGAAGGCTTGCGTGACACTAGAAATCACACCCACTTCACCCGAGCCATCGACATAGCGCCAACGTTCAGCCACTTCTCCAGGGTAATTGGGATCAATGTTGGTCAATGGAAATACTTCATGAATTTTTTGAATGACTTGAGCAGATGGAAGTACTTCTGTCATATCCCAACCGTTAGAAGCACCCACGTCCATGAATTCAATGAAACGCAGAATCACATCGCTGCCTTTGAAATATTGGGCCATTGGAATGATTTCATGATCATTGGTACCTTTTTTAACGACCATGTTGACTTTGATATTTTTAAAACCTACCTCACGCGCAGCTTCAATACCATCCAATACATCACCCACTGGGAAACCCACGTCATTCATTTTCTGAAACGTCGCATCGTCTAAGCCATCTAAGCTCACTGTCATCCGGCTTAAGCCAGCATCTTTGAGTGATTGGGCTTTTTTGCGTAATAAACTGCCATTGGTGGTGAGGGTTAAATCAAGTGGCTTGCCGCCCAATGTTTTTAAAGAAGCCAACATTTCAATCAGCTTTTCAACATTCTTACGAAGCAGGGGTTCACCGCCTGTCAAGCGAATTTTCTCAACACCATGCTCAATATAAATTTTGGCAAGACGAGTAATTTCTTCAAAGCTCAACAAATCACTGTGAGATAGATAGGGATAATCTTTATCAAAGATTTCTTTGGGCATGCAATACGTGCAACGAAAGTTGCAACGATCGGTCACGGAAATTCTTAAATCATGAAGGCGTCGACCCCGCGTGTCAGCAAGAAGGCCGTTGGGGGAGAGCAGTTGTTCCGGAATCACCGGAACATGACTATCCACCTTTCGTTGGCGCTCATCAATGAGGGGTATGACCTTTTCTGACATAGCCCTCATTGTAGAGCCAACTTCAATTTATTACTTTTGGATGGTTTGCTCTTTTCCGCCTGTTTCCACCAAAACCATTGGTTCTGTTGAAAGCTCTACAGGAGGCTTTGGCTGACGTGGTTCATGACGCACCACAGGTTCAGCTGCAATTTGCGCGCGCACTTCTTCCAGTTTCTGATGATCGGTGTTGACCCAAACCATGCCAGCTGACTCAATCACTGAAGACAGCTCAGACGTTTGCAAGGGTTGGAACTCAACCTTGGGCAACGGTGCAGGTGCAATCGCTGGAGTGGCTGCAGAAGCAAACTCTGCAACAGGTGCAGAAGGAACTGTTGGAGGAGCAATTACTTCAGCAGTAGACGTTTCAGTAGTTGCAGTGGCAGATGATGAAGCCAAGTCCGCCACAGGCGCAAATGCGCTTGACGTGGATTCTGAAGCAGGAGCTGACGGGGTGGCTGATGAAGCAACGGATGAAGCAGATGCAGCAACCGCCACATTCATTTCCACATTATTTTCCGTGCCAGCTTCTGAGGTAGTTTCAGTGCGTTCAGCACGATCGCGACCACGGTTGCGACCGCGACGGTTGCGACCGCGGCGACGCTCTTCACCCTCTGCTGACTCAGCATTATTAGGAGTGTCTGTGTGCGTTAACAAATCTTTGGGCTGATCAGCCTTGGCTTCTTCCGATTTGTTCTGACGTGGCTGATTGCGGCCATTGCGTTGATTCGGTTGGCGCGCTTCTTTGTTCTCAGATTTTTCGTCACGATCACCCGCTTCATTTTTGTTGCGGTTACGATTGTTGCGATTGCGGTTATTGCGGTTGCGATCACCACGATCTGCTTGATCATCGCGATTACCATGGCGTCCGCCACGACCACCGCTGGCGCGTTTGTCAGCAGGCTTTGCCTCTTCTTTTGAACCAAATAAGCTCTTGATAAAACCAATCAAACCACCCGAAGATTGTTTTTCACCAGCCACTTTGCGTTCCGCACGTGGCACGCTCGGAGGTGCTGGTTGGCTTGGACGCACGCCTTTCACGGCGGCTTCTTGACGTGGTTTGGCTTCTTCGGCACGACGATTCAGAATCGTGTCTGATTCGAGTTCTTTGCTGGCTTCCTCGGCCATGGCGTAGCTGGCTTTTGGATCGTCTAAGCGAGGGTCATCATGACGCAAGCGCTCAAGTTTGTAGTGAGGTGTTTCAAGGTGCTTGTTCGGTAACAATAAAACGTTGACCTTGAAGCGACTTTCAATTTTGATCACTTCCGCACGTTTCTCATTCAGCAAAAATGCTGCTACATCAACCGGTACTTGGCAGTGGATGGCCGCAGTATTTTCCTTCATGGCTTCTTCTTGAATGATGCGCAAGACTTGAAGGGCTGATGATTCGGTATCGCGGATGTGGCCGGTGCCGTTACAGCGTGGGCAAGTCACGTTGCTGCTCTCTGATAGAGCGGGGCGCAAACGTTGACGTGACAACTCTAATAGACCAAAACGAGAGATCTTGCCCATTTGCACGCGGGCGCGGTCATGTCGTAAAGCATCTTTCAGACGTTGCTCCACATCTTTTTGATTCTTAGAAGACTCCATGTCGATGAAGTCGATCACGATCAAGCCGCCTAAGTCACGTAAACGCATTTGACGTGCCAATTCATCGGCTGCTTCAAGGTTGGTTCTGGCAGCCGTCTCTTCAATGTCAGAGCCACGGGTTGATCTGGCTGAGTTCACGTCAACAGACACCAAGGCTTCGGTGTGGTCAATCACAATGGCGCCACCAGAAGGTAGGGAGACTGTGCGTGAGTAGGCCGTTTCAATTTGATGTTCGATTTGGAAACGCGAGAACAATGGCACGTCGTCTTGGTAGCGTTTCACACGCGACATATTGTCGGGCATCACCACTGACATGAACGAGCTGGCTTGTTCGTAAATTTCATCGGTATCGATGAGGATTTCACCGATATCAGGCTGGAAGTAATCGCGAATCGCACGAATCACCAGGCTAGATTCCAAATAAATCAATAAAGGACCTTGGTTACTAGAAGCTGCTTGATCAATGGCAGTCCATAACTGCATCAAGTAGCTTAAGTCCCACTGGAGTTCTTCAGCACTTCTGCCAATACCAGCAGTTCTGGCAATGATGCTCATGCCGTCAGGCACAGTTAACTGGCCCATGGCTTCACGCAGCTCAGCACGATCTTCGCCTTCAATGCGTCGTGATACGCCACCGCCACGAGGGTTATTAGGCATCAATACCAAATAACGACCTGCGAGGGAGATAAAGCTGGTGAGGGCGGCCCCTTTGTTGCCACGCTCTTCTTTTTCAACCTGAACAATGATTTCTTGACCTTCGCGCAAGGCATCTTTGATGCCAGCCGTGCGAACGTCGATGCCATCCTTGAAATAAGCTCTAGAAACCTCTTTGAAGGGCAAAAAGCCGTGACGCTCTTCACCATAGTTCACAAAGCATGCCTCTAAAGAGGGTTCGATGCGAGTAATTACACCTTTGTAGATATTGCCTTTACGTTGTTCACGTCCAGATGTTTCAATATCAATATCAATGAGCTTTTGGCCATCAACAATCGCTACGCGCAGCTCTTCTTGCTGGGTAGCATTAAACAACATTCGTTTCATTTAAATCTCTCCGTACTTCGGCCAGGCAGCCATCGCGGGGTGCGAAACGGAATTGAAGGGATTGTGCGAGACAATCT
>JACCDI010218184.1_pt1 | contig 20756 bp, 23 predicted proteins | sample 7442791 | NCBI WGS metagenome assembly JACCDI01 (sample SAMN15323434, study PRJNA562643) | freshwater metagenome | isolation source: river surface water | place: USA:Blue River Watershed | collected 2017-08-15
GGACACGCGATAAAATGATGCGTTTATTATTTATGAATGGTCGTCACTGGAAGATTATGTTGATTATTACTATGCAATATCCATTAGGTATTCCTCCCAATTTAAGAACAAACATTGATTATGTTTTTATATTAAGAGAACCTTATCTTACCAACAGAAAGCGTATTTGGGAGAACTATGCGAGTATGTTTCCAACATTAGAAGCGTTTTGTGGTGTTATGGACCAAACTACGGAAAACTTTGAATGTTTAGTCATTAATAACAATGCAAAATCAAATAAATTAAATGACCAAATTTTTTGGTACAAGGCAGAGAACCATCCCGATTTTAAACTCGGGTCAAAGGAATTTTGGGAAATATCCAAGGGTATGGGTTCTGATGATGAAGACGAAGCATATGACCCAAATAAATCCAAGAAGCGAGCAGGTCCGGCAATTAATGTAAAAAAAAATAAATGGTAAAGTAAATAATTTTATTAAATTGTTTATGGGTCATATAAGTCTTCATTTAGTTCCTCAAATTCGGTATCACTAATGTATGGTTCTAGTTGTGTATTATTGCTTAGATTATTCATATTATTTATACGTTGCCTATGCTGTGTAACTAATATATCAATTAGTTCATTAATTGTCGCGTTTGGATTTGTCGCGTTTGGATTATTTGTGTTCATACGGATTTCACTCACTAACATTCTGAAATCATAATCGTTGTCTGTTTCGGAAGGTAAGTCAATATGCAAACGTGTAGTAGTTTCAGTTGTTTCATTCGGATTGTCTATGTTTTCGGTTAATGTATCTTCTACTATCGTATCGTCGTCATCATCATTCAACGTTTGGAGTTCATTCTCCACATTATCATCCTCGTTATCTTCGCTGTTAGACGAAGAATATAATTCGTGATGGTCATCATAATTCGTCGTAAGTGTAGTGTGTGATGTTAAGAATGAACTAACTTGGTCGCGTGTAGAACCAAAATCAATATGGTCCATAACATAGGTCACGCTATCTACTTTCTTATTTTTAATTTTGGTTATTTGTCGTCCAAATTGAGGATTGTAACGATGAAACCGGTTTAATTTATTAATGAGTATATATTTTGACCGGTTTTTCACACTTATGTCTAGGGAATACTTCCAATTCAGATATAGTCTAAGATACGGTTTGAATATACGTATCAAGTCGCTGTCCGGAAATTCAATATCCACTTTAATTTTCATATTATGCGAAAGCATATCGTTAATATAATCAACCAAAGTCGCTGGTTCTTCGTTATCAATAAACCGATTAATATATTTTTCACGTATCAAACATAAATTATCTCGTTGAAAAGTAGTCATATTGAAATTGCTGCGAAAGAACTGATATATAACATCTGGTGTACGAATTAATTTATCGCTGATTTGAAAATAGATATTATATAATTCGGATTTTGAAAATGGCAGATTATTGTATGGATTTTTTACAGGAAGTGGCTCGGATATAAAGTATGGTGAATTGCAGAGTGCCGTTTCTATCATTTTGTTCAAATCAGTAATATTAAATAAATAACGCTGCTTGTTTTGAAAAATGGTAATCACATTTGGATGAGAAGCATTCAGTTTATTTAAATACAGGTCGGTATCAATTCGCACGGGTGAACGTTTTAATTTAAATAGGTATGCGAAACGACATAGTGCGTTGTAATGTTTTTGTCCGCGTATGTATATATCAGTTGCATATGATTTGACGTCAGCAGATAGTGACTTCATATGAGTTAACATGTTAAAGTATTCAAATTTATTTAAATGACTATCCGGTGGTATATGAATCTTAGAACGAATATGAAATATCAAATGATGAACAATGTGGCATCTAGAATGAGACCCAGTTTGTTTAATCGCATTATTAATATCTTGTGTCATATATTTTGACCGATTATTGATACTTAAATTGGACAGGTCAAAATCATACAAATCGCTATTGACCGAGTTTATTTTGTGAATGATATACGAAAAAGTATTCATTTTGTGAATTAATTGAACTACTAAAATGTAGTTGACCACATTCAATTTTCCAAACTGAATGTTACTCAATCATGAGTATGGTATAGTAAATACGTACAATACAATAAATTACGTATTTACTAGATATTTCTTAATTAGTGGTATCTTTGTTTGCATCAGAAAAGACTTCATTGCGCAACTGTGTGGATTCAACAGTGGCGACCTCTCTTGACTCAAAATCAACAGTTTCCTTTACACCAACAAGGTTGCCTTCTGCATCCATCGTTTGTGTGAGAACGTTTCCACTCTTGGTAGCCTTCTCAATATTCTCCATAATCGCCTTTTTCTTGGTTTCGCGAATTCGCTCCTCAAATTCCTTCTTCGCCATTTCTTCGTTCTTAAGTTTTTCCTTGTGCAGGGCATTGAGTTCTTCTTCCATATGTTCAACGCGACCGGTCTTGTACGCATCAGGGTCCCAAGGCACCCAAACACCAACAGGTCCGACATAAATATCGTGGTTGGGGTCGTGTTCACGCATTTTCTTGCATCTCTCCTCAGCCTCTTCCTGAGTAGAGTAGACACCTCTGATTTTAAGTCCACGTACGGAGGTCTGGAATGCGTGCTCGCGGTTAAACGACTCATTCAGTTTGTCCTCCTGTTTGTCTAAGAAATTCTTGTAATCGTCTTCAATGCCACTCTTCTTCAACTTATCAGTCTCTTCCTTGACAAACTCATTAAAGTCGTCAATGAGAGCGTTGACCTTTAGGCTATATTTATACGCAATGAAATGAATAAAATCAAAGTATCGCTCCATAGATTTAGAGAACTCCCAATTTTTAATGAACTGATTGAACAAATAGACCTCGCGCTTCTTCAAAATCTTTTCAGGAGAAACGAAAGACATACAAGCGAACTTCTGCCCAGCAATCGGTGGGTCTTCGTCGCATAAGTCAACATACTTCGTATTCTTCGTTCCGTCGGGGTTTAGCTTCTTTTCAACGCTGGACATTTAGCAATATAATTATATTAGAAATCTCTGTTTAAGTGTTTTCCGGATAATATAATTTACAGTAAATACAAAATACATATTTAGAACAATTTCTTTTTATAATTACTGTACTATTCCATATTTTTTTGTTACAATATAATATAATAATCAGAATGCTTGATTTGAATGAGTTGGTGAAACGCGCAATCAAATACCTTATTGAGGGTTTAGTCGTGGCTCTTGCAGCCTTCGCTATCCCCAAGAAGCAGCTTAATGTTGAGGAGATAATCATTATCGCACTCACTGCTGCTGCCACGTTCAGCATCCTGGACGTGTTTATCCCCGCAATGGGTGTCAATGCCCGCGGTGGTGCAGGTTTCGGTATCGGTGCCAATCTAGTGGGTGGATTGAAGATGGTGGCTTAAATTTAGCCTCATAAATATATTTATTTGATTATACAATATTTCTATAATCAAACGAAAGTACAAAATAATATTGTATATAAATTAAGATAAAACTTAATACATATACTTAGTAAAATGGATTTTAGAGAACGAACCGTAGAGAGTTTGCTAATTGAAATTGAAGAACTAAAACTCACGATTAAGGACTTACAAGAGCATCTATCAAAATATACGAATTCAGATAGACATAAGAGATATTATCAAAAAAATAAAGAGCGTATTAAGCAAAATTCATTGCGATATATAGAAAAGTTAAAACAAGAAAACCCGTCAAAATTAAAAGAGTATAGACATAATGCGTATATCAAGCGAAAAGAAATGCAGTATAATAATACAGACTATGCATCATAATATGGGTTATCGTGGATTTTCATACCGCAATATTCCTGTGGTTTCTTTTTGTAATCAACCGGATTATGAATATTGGCTTCCTTTGCATTGTCTAGTAAAAATTTAAAATTGGTCCAGAATTCACTCTTGTGTCCGATAGACTTGGTCATAATATGAGACAATTCGTGTATCGCAACAAAAGTCAGTGTATTTTCATCAATAAGTGAATCGTTATCGTGTTTCTTTTGATTTAAACAGAAGGCGACCTTTTCACCTTTATTTTCGCTATATGCGGTGTAACTGCTTGTTGGTAATGTCTCCATAATCTTGCTTGAATTAAACCCAGCGACTAACCGTTTTACATCTTCTCGGTCGCCGTGGTTATCTTTCATATATTGCACGAGTGATTTGCATTTATTTGTGACTGTTGCTAACAAATCGGCGGCTTCCTTTATATGCTTACGTTCGCGGACACAATATTTATTCCCATCAACGGTGGAAACTATGCATTTCAATTGAAAACTCTCTTTATTATCATAATATGTGTACCCAGATACAAACAATATTAATAGGATTATAACATATCCTAAAACATCTTCCTTTTCCATAGTTGGCTTCTTATATAATATTGGCGATTTATTCATTACCAATATTATAAGTACAAACTCCTAAATAGGCGCTTATCTTATTTAACGACCAATTTCAAGGGGGACACGACCAAGGTCGGGCTCAATGGTGCTTTGGTTCCAGGGACCAATATCTGCCTTAGTGATGATGGGGTCAGAACGTAATTGGAGGTTAGCATTGCGCATAGACTGTCCAATGGTATCCAAACCAATGTGGTAACCAGCTTGCAACAAGTCGGGCATCATAACATCACCACCCTTCATCGAGGAGGGGTTCAATGCCGCCCATTGGCTGTTCTCGTCCTTGGGAAGCAACTCGCTGGGATTAGCAACGGGTTGGAGGGCATAACCAGCGCTTGCACCGGCAGGAGCAGCGGGGGCAGGGGCAGCGGGAGCAGCGGGTTGCTCCTTCTCATCGGCAGGTGCCTTAGCAGCAGAGCCATCTTCCATATTATCCTTAAAACTGACCTTCTCGCCAGAATAACTTAACAGACCCCATATAAGAACCATAAATATGATTGCTACGATGACAAATTCCTTTGTAAAGAACTTTGCAAGACCACTTTGAATTTCCTTAAACATTTTCGTTTATATAAACGCCTGATAAAATTTTTTATCTGAAAATCATTAAATGCGCTAAAATTAATGATGTCTACTTTATTCATCATATTCATTTTCTTCGTCGTTGTCTAAATCGCTTTCATCACTATCATCAATATCGTCCAACATATATTTATTTTTAATGTTTTTTGCTTCTAAATAAGAGGCTAGCGCTAGTTCTCGCGCGTATTTTGCTTTTCTTCGTGCTTCTCGGTACATTTCATAATATACGTCGTTTCGGTTCTTTAATGTGATTTTATCACTTTCCGGTAATTTGTCTAAATTAAATACAACTTCTTGGATTTCATCCGTTCCGTGAATAACTGTATCCGTACAAGTATTCTCTAAATGAATATTCTTGATTTCTTGGGGGGGTTCTTGTAACATATGAGAACTCTCGTCTGTTTTTACAAAAATCCCTAAATCTGGGTTCTCCTCGTTTATTTTTGTGTCATCTAGTTTGTCCACTATGGTTACTTGTTCATTATGGTCATTTTCATTCTCTACATCATTTGCTGTATTTGTAATCGGTATTTGTCTGCTAGATGGTGGTTCAGGTTCTCGCGGTTCTGTGCGAACACTCTTATTCGCTGGACTAAATATACAATGGTCAAACAGATTGTTAGGTTTCAATACCATCATCTGTTTTATTTCAATATCAATTTGAAAACTACGTGCAGAGCAACGAATACCCTGCATTTCAAGAATAGTCATAAGTTCTCCCGAATTGGTTATTGCATTATAACCAACCTCTTCTCCATCTTCATTATATATTTTTATTTTTGGCTTATCTAATACGGTTTGGATATTGGCGCGAACCGTGTAAAACGTGCCTGATTTATACAATTTTATGGGAGACGTGAAATAATTTTCAATATCGTGTAACTCCATTTCGTTATCAAACCATTTTTGCCTGTTATTATAGATATATTTGTGACAATGTGTTTCCAGGTTCTCCATCCAACTTACAAAATGTTCATTTTCAAATGTAAACATCAGGTCGCAATAATATTTCTTGCCCACTTTTACTACACCCTGTTTACTTTTACAAGTAGGGGGTTGAACATACAACGGTTTTCCTCCATTTACTAAAAATTTGATAAAATGGTTTCCTCCGAGAAGAGGAATAGGGTTAGTTAGTTCCATTTTGCTAAAATCAAATGCATCAAATGCTTCATCTGAATTGTATATGTTCTCCATTATACATACTATTTAGGTTCTCTTTATTTTCATTTTCGGCAAAACGTTTGTCAATACGTTTAAATCCGATTGCTTATTTATAATTATTTTGTAAAACATGTATGCAAAACGTAGAATGGATAGTTACAGTGATTTTTTTCACAATGAAACCATCAAAAATAACATTCGTGAAATACTTAAACTCGTCGGCGAAACGATTTACAACGAAATAAATGTTTATCTCTGGATAATCGGGTTTTACAATATTTTTTTGGCATTGATTATTTTATCCAATTTATATTTAATGTTAAGGTTATCCAATAAACTGTCAAAAGTGACGTATTTAGAAAAATAAAATATGCAATATATTATATAATGGCACGTAAATCTGTGACAAAAAGACAACAACGCAAAGGTTCTCGCCGTATGAGAGGCGGTATGACCACTGGCGAACACGCAATTGCAGTGTTTGGCGATTCCAACTCTCAGGTCGCGGTTGGAAGTGGTTCAAATGTTATTAAAATGACTGACCCAACGGTAGTTGTTGCTCCTATGCGTGGTGGACGTAAAATGAAGGGTGGAGACATATTTGAGGATGCAAAGAATTGGTTGAGTGGTGCGGAGAACCAACCCGCAGCGGAGGAGGCTGAACCACTGGTAGAAGAAGTTGCACCTGTTGAGGAAGCGGCACCAGTCGAAGAGGCTGCGGTTACAATGACCGAAACTGCTCCCGTTGCAGAAGAGGAGGAGGTCGCTCAGCCAATGCCCGTTATTGGTGGTAAGAAGAAGAGTGCAAAGAAGCACAGAAAGTCCCACAAGAAGCACAAGGCATCTAAGAAACGTATGCGCAAACACCATTAAAAAATATTTGTATATAATATATTATGTCAGAGTGGACAAAATACGTTACCAAAATGTACAACGAAAGAAAGGGTGGCAATCCTAACTACATGTTCAAGGATGCATTAAAGGATGCTGCCAAAACCTATAAAAATCGCGGTAAACCAGAACCCGTTGTTGCGGAAAAGAAGAATAAGACGAGAACAATGAAAAATAAAAGCCGTAAAAATAGAGGCAAAAACTAAGCGATTAGTTTGCTAGTAAATTTAGAGATATACGAAAATATTATACATAAGATTATGAATAATATTAAGCCTGACGAACAATCCGTCGTATTAAGAGAACCAAATATAACAAAAACGCAATTAATAAATGAAGTACAACGATGGGTTCTCGCAGATACACAATTAAAACAGATAAATGAGAAAACAAAATCGGTAAGAGAAATAAAACACAATGCAAGTAACGTGATTACAACGTATATGAAACAAAACAATTATAAAGGGAATATTAAAATTAGTGATGGAGAACTTCGCGTATACGAAAAGAAAGAATATTCGCCACTAACATATGGTTATATTGAACGCTGTTTAGCAAATATTATACCGGATGAGACGCACGTAGCCTATATTATTAATTACTTGAAAGAGAACCGAGAAATAACAACTAGTCAAGATATAAAACGTATTTGTACGAAATTATAAATATAACCAGAATATATAAGAACAAATATGCATATTGAAAAACCGTATTGCCAAACAGTATTATACAACTCTGACGTGTTTGTCGGAGGATACCCAATCACTAAATATATGGCAAAGCACGAAGGTGATACATTACACGGAGGTGCATCCAGATTAGAAGGTCTGGTAGTTCCGGTTGGATTAATATTAGACAATAATTATCAAATGCGTGGCGGTAATCATAACTATAATGAAGACAAGGAGAACATTGAGGTAATGAATGATGAAGATTTCAACCGATTATTGGACAATGTGATTGTTACACGAAACCCCAAATCATATACGAAGAAACGTATACACGTGAAACCAAATAAACAAACCCGTAGTAACCGCTAATAATGATTGTTTTCTCGTTAATGAAAAAATAAATTATTGTATTGATAATATATCTCCTATGAAAATACTATCAATATTGTTTGAACATACAATAAGTGAACTCGCAGAAACGCTCTACGAGAACCGGATGTTAGTATCAATGATAACCATGCATTGGATAATGTTTGTCTCGCCGATGTTAATCACATTGCTGTCCAATGATTTATCCATATTAATTTTAGTAAGTCTATTCTTGTATTCAATATTAACAATAAACATAATATTTCACGATTGTCCGATTTCAATTATAGAAAATAATTATTTAGGCGGGACAATGGTAGATGCAGTTAATGGACACATACAGCAAAAATATAATAATGACCAACGTGGAAATACAACAGTACAATGGGTATTTATTGCAATATTAGCAACAAATGCAAAGATATTTTTGTTGTTATTAAAACATTGTTTCTTTACTTATTTATCAGAATAAATATTTACCTATATTAGCAATGAACAATAAACTGAATTATTCCTATTTATATTCTTACCAAGATGGTACGTATACGAATATATTGAAATGTGTGGATGTAAACTTTGGTTTATTTGCACTAATATTAGTAGCAGGATTTATAATTAATTACAAAACAGAAGACAATATTTTTCGTACTGGGTTTACCTATTTAGCAATCAGCATATGGACATATTACGTTCACAAGACAATGCACGATTATCCAAACACTGTTTTTGGAAAAATACATGCCATACATCATAACCCATTATATAAAGATACGATAAGCGCTGAAATATTTGAGATATTTGTAAACATAATTATCATCGGCGGGTTATTTTGGATACCCATTATACTGATATTGGAGAACCAAACCGGAATTAAAATAGCCAACCATCATACTATTTTAATATGGGCATTGATTTTTACGACGTATCATTTAATAAATTATCACGTAGTTAAACACGAGATACATGCCCAACATCATGTAGAGAATGGTGTAAACAATTATGGTCCAGAATGGTTTGATATATTATGTAACACAAAAGCAGAAAAAAGCGAAATGGAAGATATGAATAGTGTAATGATAAATATAGTAGTTATAATATTCATCGTATTGGGTTTGAAAGATACCCCGTATGACTTAATACAAATACTAACAAAGTTAGTTCAATAAACGATACATTTGATATCAAAGAATTTTTGTTATCAAACTAATAGGATTACTCTAATATTGAGACCAACTATTGTTATTATAAGAACTCAACTGTAACAATTTATCTGCGTTTTCTTTCCAATGCTGTACTTTTTTATCCAACTCTTTATCTGCTTGACTTTTTGGTAGAAGTTGATGTTGTTTTGCATCTAAACGATTAAGGTCGGCTTCGGTTGGTTTGGGTTTCTTACCATAGCAATTTACGCCAAATTTAATATAAGGGTTTTCAATGTAACCTCCATTTACACCCGGTCTACCACAGTTATTTTTTTGGGTAGGACTTTGTTGTAAAGTGTCCCACGTTGCTTTTTGTGTAGGGAAAAACGCCATTTGGTTAGCAGACCAGCCATAATTGCACCATTCCGCGCCATTATTGTAAGCCGCTTCAATTTGGTCATATGTCGCTAATTTTGCACCGAAAGAACTGCATACTGCTTGCGCATCATCATAGGTGTATAAATTATTGGATACGTTAAAGACTTCATCACGAGGCTCCTTTGTTTCGGTTTTCACAACCGGTTCTTCACCAAAAGGATTTAATTTATCCAGAATGTCATCCAATGGAATACCGAGAACATATTTAAAGAAATTAACAATAACGACTACCAATAAACCTATCCATGCAGTGTTTTCAATAATAGAAATAAAAATGGGTTTTACTTCTGCTGACATAGGAACCCTAAACAGATATACAACAAGGTAAAATACAATAATAAATAGTGTAGTTGTTACGAGTGAATACGAATTTTTCAAATATTCAATAATTTGGTCGTATACTTGTTTTGCATCAGACGACAACTTTCCTTCTGGTGAATAATAAAAATATGCTATCGTATAACCGATAAATCCACATAAGAAGATGAAATCTAATAACTTTCCTAGACTTGCTTGGAACCCGGATACAGTGGTTTCTGTACCGAAAAACATTCCTAATAGGAAATATGCTAAAATGTATATGACTAAAAACCATACAAGTAAAATAAAATTGGATTTATTAAATATCATGTCTTGAACAGTTGTTGCAACAGGTGGTTCCACCGGTTTAGTTTTGTCAATAGCCACTGGTGCGGACGGAATATCAGTTTTTGCAACAGGTGGTTCCACCGGTTTAGTTTTGTCAATAGCCACTGGTGTGGACGGAATATCAGTGGCAGCATTCTTTGGAATATCCGTTGTAGGGGGAATATTTGCTACATTAGTAGATGGGGGTGTTCCATTTGTGTCTTTTGATACCTCCATATTGTTTTATATTATAATGCGTTATTTTTTTCGGTAAAATAAACAATAAGCATTCGGTGTAATTAACGATGCTTCGTTTTCAATCAATTCTATTTTATCATCATTAAAATGTATCCATTTATTTTCAGCATTTTTCACAAAAGATGTGTAGTGTCCTCCCATAGTACCGCCCATATGATTACAAACACCATATAAATCGTAAACATAACTGGCTGGGTTATATCCTCTTACGTAGGGTGCTAGATTAAGGTTATGCACTGGGAAATCTAGATTGGAGGCAATTTTAAATTGTCCATCTGGTGTAAACCGTTTTAATACAATAACCAATATTTTCGGGAAGTTCCAAAATGACAGACGTTTAATCACATCTTCCTTTTGATTTGTTTTTTCATTAAACCACGCATTATCGCCGCACATATTTTCAGGTAAAGTGTACAAATTTAAACATTCATAGATATTATTCAATGGAGTATTATTATTTACAATTGGCAAGTCTAATATAAAAAAGTGTTCTGGCTTCATAGTATGTGACGTCTTTCCGTCTACCGATAATATTTCAGACACATAGATACCATAAAATATATCTAGTAGTTCAGAATATTCCGTTGAATACACTGTTTTTAACATATCATAGCACTTAATCGCCATAACGTCACGAATATTCTGAGCATTACCAGAGATTTTCATATTCACCGAACGTGACACACTATCATGCATACAATCTATGATAAAGAGTAAAAATTCAGGCATATCGTTTTGAGCAAAGCCAGTAAACAAATCCTTTTTCTTATTAACTGCTACTTGTTGAACATTATGAACAAATTTTCTGGGGGTAACTACTCCGTTGCCGCTCCACATAACTTTCCTCAAATCGTTCCATTCAGTCATTATTTTACCATCACCAGTGTTTGGTTTCAGATGTGCGATAAAACTTGGTGTATCCAACAAATGATTTAGTTCATATGTATGATTGATAACTTGCATACACGAATTTAAAAAACAAGTGTTACCCAAGTTCGCAATACCAGTTAATCCTTTGTTAAAATATTTAGTCAAGTCCATATGTTTATTGAGGCAATAATGTATATAGAAAGTATTCTTTACACCATTTATATATTAAATTATTATATGAACCCAAATACAACAAATGAACAAACGAACGATAATATTATAGAAACTCTTATAAGTACTTATTTGAATAATCCGAGAACCGCTTACACATCCCCCGCAAGTTTGTCTCGTCAAATCCCGATGAACAATCCTCGTACCGTTCCTCCGACCATTCCACGGACAGTTCCCACTAGTATTCCTCGTACTCAACCAACTGGAACGCCTCAGAACACAATGCCTTCTCACACTGAAACATTTACCTTATATAATAACCTATTAACCTATGTTCACGATATGATAAACGGTTATAATACGAATATTGGCTTAACATTGGAATTATTACACTCAATACGTATGGATTTACGAATGGCGACTAGTGTTAATTCGTTCAATGCTCAAACGCCATTACCAACAAACCCTCAACGTAGATATTTTGGACGGAATAATTTTACCACGAGGACACAACCAGTACAGTTATTTAATACCGACTTATTGTCGTTGTTTAACAGAGAAGTTAATTTTAGTGGTTTGAATGATGTAGTTGTCTCTCCTACATCGGAACAATTAAATGCAGCATTAGAAACAATTACGTATCGCGCGACAGACAATATCGCATCAAGATGTCCCATTACATTAGAAGAGTTTGCAGATGGCGATAGTATAACGAGAATAAGACATTGTGGACATACGTTTAATACACAATCCATTCGTAATTGGTTTAGTTGTCGCGTGAGATGTCCAGTGTGTCGGTATGATATACGCGATTATACCGCAAATGAAATTACCGATAGCAGTTCCAATAATACAACAACTGATACATCTAATAACGTAACGACGAGTGATATCTCAAACAACATTCACAACCCGCTAAGCGAATACAGAGAGACTATAAATAGTATTGAACAGACGATTGACCGAATAAGACCGACTATTACAAATCTTGTGAATAACTTTTTTACAACCCCCAACAGTTTGAATTCTGATTTGTCAAATAATAGTTTTGTCTATACATTTGAAATTCCAATTGTAACATACGACGACTCAGACATTGATGATGTTGATATAGAATAAAAAATACGTTGTGTTGATATACAACGTATTTGGAAATAATTTATTTCTTACCGAAGAACGTGGTAAGTGTTTGTATGTTATGCTTTTTATTATAAATTTTACTAAGAACTTTATCAAATAATAAGAGTTTTACCTTTGCACTGCATATTTTTTCTTTCTTTTTCATAAACATTTCAAAGTCACCCGCATATTCTTGTTCTAATGCATCAAGTTCCTTTTGAAATGTCTTAATTGCCGATTTTTTATTTTGTAATGTCCAGATTTGCTCTAATGCAAGTCCGAATAATTGTTGAAGCGGTTTCATTAACTGGTTTGTAATATAATGCGTATAGTCTATTTGCAAGTTGTTTTCAGCGATATAATCTAGGGTTTCTATTTTATCTCCCATCAACGCTTTTGGCTTGTCATTTACAATAAATACAAATTTCATTCTGTCGCCTGGTTTTGGTTTATTACCTGGGTCACGTTGACCAATTCTGTCTGCGAGGACCTTATGACCAATTTGGTTCGGGTTCTTATAATCACTGCGAAGGGCTTTTGTAATAGCCAGTTTATCCATGCTAACTTTTCCTTCAACTAGTTCATTTAATGCATAATCTAAGTATTTAATGGCACTATCCACATTATTATCTTTCATAAGACAGCGCAATATTTCCCCATAAACGTCTTTCAAATAGTCACACGAATCACGACGTTTGATAGATAAACCCATATATTTCAAATAACCTTTGTTCGGGTCATCTTCATACAACATACCGACGTATCGTTTTTTGGACAACAGAATAAATGGCATGAGGGTTTTTTCATATTCCAAGGACATTGGCGGTTTTAAGTAACTACTACATAATTTCGCAGCGTCTTGTGCAATTTCAATCGTCGTTTCCAACGCTTGTTTACCTCGTATCTTTTCTCCGGTTTCTGGATGTTCTAGATTAAATGTAAAGAATACAGAATCAGTGTCGCCATATACATATTCTGCACGGCAACGAACCGGACCGTGTACTTTCGTATTATACACTAAGTTACCATATATTTCCTCAATCATTCGTTTTGCATAGGTAATCATCATTCGTCCAGTAGCCGTTGTAGAGGCAGCAACATCCTTTTCATAGAAGGTAGATGTTCGTGAACCACATTGACCATACAACGAGTTCGCAGTTACTTTATATCCGAGTTGTCGTTTGTCTAGAATATTTTGCATAAACGGGTCTTTTTCGGTTTTTATTAATTTGCGGGTATCTTTTCTGGCTTTTAATAATTCCTCCAAGATAGACGGCATAATAGATTTTTGGTTATTTGGTAATTGCGCCCATCTGCACGTCATACGCCCTACCTTGGTCTTTTCAGCACGAGAAGTAGGCGTTTTACGTATGTATTTATATGTGTCAAAGTCAATGTCTATATACTGATATTCGGATAAATTATCATATATAAAATTGCCGGATTTGTCTCGTTCTCCGGTAATAGCAATTAATTTCCCATTTAAATCATATGTTTTTGTCCATACTTTACTATCGTGCGAATAGTTTTGACTAATCATAGAAGACGGATACAAGGATGAATAGTCCACACAGGCTACTGGATTGTCCATATACATTGAACATTTTGGAGGAAGTACGATTGCACCTTCATATCCATCTGCATCACCTACTTTTTCCAAGTCAGGCATAAGTGTATTCTTTTCACGGCATTTTTTGGCGACGAAACTAGTTAATTTAATACCTTGTCCACGGAAAACGAGGAAACTAATCGGTACACTACAAATACTAGCCATCTCCGTATAACCGGTAATCACATCTATTTTATTCATCAAATGGTGTACTAGGTTACAATCTTGAATACAGTATTTCGCAACGATTGCTCGGTCCGCCGAACTACCATTTGCTAATCTAAATATATCCTGAGGTGTAACGTCATCCTTTGCGGTTCCCCACTTCAACGAACGCGTGGTCTTGGATAAATCTTCGTGTCCAGCGATGACAATAATATTATAAATATTCTTTTTCTCTTCGCCTTTTACCATTTCAACGACTTCTTTATTTTTTATAATATCTTTTACATGAAACTTTTGTCCATTTTTATAATAATCTGTTGTGATACCGCCAAACTCTATATGAATATAATCACCCACGTGCAGACCCATCAAGTTACCGCTATATAACTCGGTCACATCACCATATACATCGTGGGTACTACATATGGCTTTTTTAATACTATCACTGATGTATTGTCCAGCAACATCATCCAATTTGTAAGACGACAAGTTAAAATCGCGTCGGAAATAAGCATACATATCAATTTGCAAACGACCAGTCATTTTAAAGAAACGAAGGTCATATTCGCCGCTCGCAATTTGCATTTTCGTATTTTCAATGGTTAAATTACGGTCTTTGTCTTCGTTCGCACAGATTTCATTAATCTTACGCGACAAACATAGGAATTCACGTTCACACTGATTTTCTTGTGCACGACGAAACATAAACTCATAGTCAAAACCAAAGATGTTATAACCAATCATTATATCCGGATTTTCTTTCTGGATTAATTCTGCCCATTTCATCAACAAGTCGGTTTCATTGGTAACACTTTCAATAATCGCACCATCTACTGGGTCACACGTACCCAATGCAATACAGTGGTTCATATAGGGTTCTGCTTCACCGTATTTTAAGAATGTTGAACCAATAAAGGTAACTTTATCTCCTTCTAATTGAGGAAACAGTATAGTCATTACTTCATTGGTTAACTGTATCTTCTCTTCACGGTCGTGTAAATTTCCCATAAGGATACTTAGAATGGTTGCCTTTTTATCCACCTTTGATTTTTTTGTATATTTTGGATAATAACGATTTTCTTCTTCATCATCCCCACTATCATCGTTTTCTTCATTCTCTGCGTCTAATCCTCCACTATGTTGTTGTTGCATATTTTCACGCATTTCTTCAAACATTGTATCAATCAAGAGGAGATGCGAATTATTTTCCTCGGCGGTTGTTTTTGCACTTTCAATCGTTTTATTATATAGAATATCAACCCGTTTTAAAATGGCTTCTTTTTGCATTTGGGATTTTGGAAAAACCAAATCAATGTCATCAAATTTGTCATATCCGAATGCGGTCAATATACAACGACGCAACAACACTTTACTTTTGTCTTCATCTAAGAATGCAGACTGCTTTATAAAGACATCTACTAAGTTCGTTGCAAATCTCTTGTAGGTTTTAATCGGAACAGGGAAATCTCCGTGACTGCTACTTGCTTCAATATCAAAACTACAAATCTTATATGGTACCATCGTCTCTTTTTCTGGCAAAGGTATCAAATCATCAACCGAGAGTATGTATTCAAAATTACACGTGGTGGTTTTTGATGGCAGTTTTATCGCGCGGTTCAATTTGAACGATATCCACCCAGACGGACTAATATTGTTAATATGAAAATATCTCAACAGAGGAGGAATATTACTTTCATACAACTCAATTTGCATATGTTTAAATATAAGATTAGTACGTTTACGTTGATTGTCACCTTGACTATTATCGTAAGCAAACCATAAATTCTTATATTTATTCATCGCCGCCGAGTTTTGAAAGACCAGTTTTATAAACTTATGCTTACGACCACCCGAAAACCCATATAGTTTGTTATATTCTACCAACTGAGACGAAACGATGGATTCCTGAAATCGCGCACCTACCTTTGTTTTCAAATCATCTATAAACTGCCGTTTGTCAAATTCAGACCAATTATCACCGACTTTTACGAAAAAGAACGGTTTGTAATCGTTTACGTAAATGCAACACGTTTCGCCGCGTTCGTTTACACCAAACATCTGGATGACAAATGTTTTGTTATCCTTATAGTTGTTCCGTTTACCCTCCGCATCGGAACCCGAATCGCTGTCATCTCCTTGTGCAACATCATCGTAGGAGTTAAAATCAAAGAGTTTAAAAGACTTTACCACGGTCTTCTTGGTCTTTGCAATTTGTGCCATTTTGGAATAAAACTATTTTATATACCCAAATATGTTTAGGTTTGTTTCAATAATATTTTATAATTTAAAATAAATTATTATTCAATTTTCCTTCATTTACACTGATTTTCTATTAGGAGTATGTGAAAGCACTGCACGCTGTTTGCTTACTCGTTTACTGCGTTGATAACCGCCTTTATGACCATCGGTAATCCAGTTTAACATACTAGTTGCGTCTCTATTTCCATCATAATAGGATACATTACCGCCGTGCAATTTAAAAATGGTGGGGTATCCATTTGCTTCTATTTTATTTCCATTTAGTTTTTGTTCTAGTTTTGCGATTTGTTCTAATTTATCAGGTTGCGAATCCTCAATTTCAACAATCGTATACAGTCCGTTGTATTTATTCATAAGTTCATTCTTCATAACGTTCCACTCGGGTTTTAAATGTTGACAATGTGGGCACCAATTTGCATAGACAAGACCAATGATTACTGGCTCATTCTTGGGAAGAGACTTTGTATGAACCTTTTTATACGTTTTGGGTTTGCTCTTCATCGTCTGTCTTGTTTTGGATTTTCGTCGCACGGTTTGTTTTGCCATTATAGACAATACATAGATTAAAATATATTACAATTATTTCCTAATATATTATATATAACTATGACGACACGCACATTTTTTATAATATTTGTATGTATAATCTTTTTAACTGGTATGTATCTTACATTAACCACTAGTACGAATAATCCAAAAGATACGCAGGTGAATAAGAAAGAAGGAATGGATAATAAAAGTTGTCCTGATATGTTGGTACAAAAAGGTGTTGCACTTGTTTTATACAATACTAAACAACCTATTGTGGATGGAATAAATCCGATACAGTTTGGTAGTTTAGATGATTATATTCGGTATTTAGAAGTACAACGCAAGTCTGGTATTCATTGTCCAGTACTCTATTTACAACAAGAAAGTAACGCTCAGGGGCAAGATGTATATCGTATGAGACCCAGCCCGTTTGATTTACAAGGTGGATTACCCGCGAGCAACACCGTGATGGAACAATCTGCGGTTGAAGTTTCGGATGCTAATCGTTTAAATCCGCCCTATAATGCAAATAACTATCCCGGTTTTGACCCACAAGGGCAATATATTGGTATCTATACGAACATAGACCAAGTACACGATGTTACGAAACAAGATATGGTTAGTGATAACCCAATGGACCCGAATTGGGGTGGAATTCAATATACGAATGAGGCAGTTGATAGTGGTAAATACATAGATAATCAGGTTACCAAGCCGCTGTTATATAACCCCAAAACCGCCTTTTATCCATCCGTGGTAGATAATCAGCGTGGACCTGTAGATGTGATATAATATTACGACGCCTGCTGAGTTTCATCCGACGGGACAGTTGCGTGTAGAAAATATTTTCGGATGTTGTCCAATGAAGGCTTATTTATTTTGCGGGGTTTTCCGTTATTGTCAATTGTCAAATTATCTATACAATGAGGATTTTTTTGTAACTCTTCCATAAAACACGGAAATGTTTTAAACTGCTTCATAATAGCCATTGCAGTAACTGAACTAATACCCGGAATTTGACACAACATAATTTCACCTATGTTCTCGGGGGTGACATTATCTTTCTTCACTTTCTTGACTACTGTACAATAATTAGAACTAGTTAGTTCGGTTGAAACCGGAGTATTTGTTTCATTCGGTTCAGATTGTCGTGTAGAAAACGGATACAATACGTTTTGTGGGCATGATGCATCTGGTTGTGATGTATCTCGTACAATGTTATTACCATAATAAGCAGGTGTTAAGTAATAGGGTATCTTTCCTTTTGAGAACTCGCGGTCTATTTTGTCAGCAGTGTACAATATCCATTCGGCAGTTTCGTTTATCGTCGCTGCACGATGCACACTGAACCCTTTAAAATATAGTAGCGATGTCATTGCAGAATATACTATTTTAGTTTCAATTCCAGAATGTAATTGCGAGAACATACCTTCCAGTAAATAAACAACTGAATGCGGCGGGAAACCGCTAGAATTTAATAAACGATATGATTGTTCTTCGTATCTACCGTCTTTTATAGAAGATAATAAATCAGGAAACGTCTTGCGTTCAATGATTAACACATCCTTTCCTTCATTTGTTTGTATCAATACATCACCCAGAGGGAGAACTTCCCGAAAAAGATTTACACAACCTGCCCTAGTTTGAGAACACATCTTTGCGTCTATTCTATCATATAAGTCGGCTTCGCGCTCGTCAACAATAACCTTCATAATCAATAATATAATAAATACATACGCTTTATTATATTGTTACAAGTGATTTAATTAAAACACTTAGCACTTGCGCCAGTTACCAGGAAGTGATCCAATTGGACGGGATGAGCAAGTCGTGCTAGAAACTGGAAGTTCCAGTACAGCCATCGACTTAGCTACCTTCCGCAATGCCACGGTCCCAGCCGTGCTAAGACCAACTGATGCAGGAAGTCCTGCCTTCTTATTTCCACCATTAGTAGATTGATTTGCAATGCTAGCAACACTGCTTGTTTTCTTAGTCGTGCTCAATACCATTATATATAATTACTAAATATTTTATCTTATGGTAGATATTAAATATACCAAAATAATATAAACACAACTTACTATGTTAATATATCACAGGATTCATATTATTTGTAGAATAACATGAATATGGACGATGACATTCGTATTGAAAAGAACGCAAATGGTGTTGATACTTATGTATTTGACCCATATAATCCCCTAAATAAAGTAATCTCTGAAAATGACATAAAAAATCTATTATCCAACTATGGCATTAATGCGCCTATTTTCAATAAAAAATTATACGAACGTGCATTTGTCCATCGGTCATATACGAAACGCCCGGATATTGAAAATGAACAAAATAATATTACTATTTTACAATGTCCCGACGATTGCTTGCCGCTATATACGAAATCCAATGAACGTCTAGAATTTGTTGGTGATGGCGTATTAGAATGTATTACTAAATACTATCTCTATAAACGTTTCCCAAAGGAAAACGAGGGATTTATGACAGAAAAAAAGATTGCGTTGGTTAAAAACGAATCCATTGGTAAAATTGCCTATGATATGGGTTTACATAAATGGTTAGTTTTATCTAAACACGCGGAGGTAAAACAAACCAGAACAAACTTGAAAAAGTTAGGATGTCTGTTTGAATCGTTTTTAGGTGCACTCTTTCTAGATTTTAATAAAATTTCAGTTCACGATGATGAAAATTGGTTTCGTGATTTATTTACAACGGGTCCCGGATTTCAGATGGCGCAAGTGTTCGTTGAAACCGTATTTGAAAAGCACGTAGACTGGATTTCCTTAATTCGCAATGATGATAATTATAAAAATATCTTACAGGTTAAAATACAAAAGGAATACAAAGTGACGCCTCACTATATTGAAGTCACTGAACATGACCCCGAAAAAGGCTATCATATGGGTGTCTATTTATGTCTAGGACAACCTATTCATAGCGTACGTCCAGAACAATCTATTCCCATAACCAACTTTCGTAGTCATAATGATATTCATCAACATATGTCTCAATATAATAAAATATTCGTTTTCTTGGGCGAAGGTCTACATAAGATTAAAAAGAAGGCTGAACAAATTGCGTGTGAAGATGCGATTACCAAACTAAATGCATTCCAATAAAAATATCACTTGATTTATAAAATTTCAACAAATTGTATAAATTGTCATTTACGCGTGTGGATTTAATATTTTATTAAATATCTTAATACCACATACGGTTGCATATTGTTGTGGGCGTTGCCGCCGCCTTGGAAAGGGATGGTGTGATTGTGCGACCCATTGTCAGCAACCGCATGGGCACCAGGAAACCCACCAGCTCCGGCGTCAGTTGAATTGGTTGCAGCAGATGTTGTGACGTCAGTTAACCCACCGTGATTATGTGCAGGCATTTCACCCACAGTTAACGTGTGAGTTTCTGCACCACCACTTACGCCTAAGGTTCTGGCAGTTAAACTGGAACCAGCAC
>JACCDI010568581.1_pt1 | contig 20756 bp, 12 predicted proteins | sample 7442791 | NCBI WGS metagenome assembly JACCDI01 (sample SAMN15323434, study PRJNA562643) | freshwater metagenome | isolation source: river surface water | place: USA:Blue River Watershed | collected 2017-08-15
AAACCTACATCATACCCCACGGCGAAACCTACTCTTCATCCCACTTCCACGCCAACAATAACTCCTGCTACCAACACTCTCACCGAACAAATCATATGTGGCTATCAAGGCTGGTTTACGTACAAAGGAGACGGTGCTCCCATCAATCGATGGAAGCATTGGTTTGATGATCCGGAGTCTTTGGAACCGGTAGCGGAAAATTTGCATGTTGACATGTATCCCGTCGTTGATGAATACGACCCGGCAGATTTGGGAGTTTCTCACTTGTTGATGAGGGATGGAACCAACGCCACATTCTTTTCCAACGTGAAACCTCGTGTGGTGCTAAAACATTTTGAATGGATGGCACAGTATGGCATATCTGGAGTGTTTCATATGAGATTCATGGAGGGTCTGAGCACGAATTCCAACAATCGGGAATGGAAAACGATGGTATTGAGAAACGTGAGAAATGCTGCCGAGGCAACGGGTCGATTGTTCGCAGTTTCATACAACATTGCAGGAAATTCATTAGACGATTCAGTGTTGAATGATTTGAAGGTGGATTGGATGAGGCTTGTTGATGAGGAAATGATTACACAAAGTAATAGATACATTCGTCAAGGAGGCTTGCCTGTGTTGCGTATATTCGGCATCGGATTCAAAACTGTAAATGTGGCAGATATCGGGGCACTGTCGGATTTGATCGACTGGTTTCAAAACAGCGCTGAATCCAAGTACCGAGTTTTTTTGGTTGGAGGCGTGCCGAGTCGATGGCGAGATCGAGTCAATGATTCGCGAGAAGAATCTGGGTGGAAAGGCATTTACGATGCTTTAGACGGTATCCATCCATGGCATGTTGGGCGATGGGCCACAACAGCTAGCTTTGAAACGTATTACTCCAACATTATATCATTGGATGCCTCATACTGCGCTTCGAAGGGAATACTCTACATGCCGACCATGTTTCCTGGCTTCTCTTGGCACAACATGAACAAGGACTCCCCCATCAACTCCATACCTCGTCTTGGGGGTAATTTCATGTGGGCCCAGGCATACCGATATGTGGCTGATAAGAAAATAAACACGATTTGGATGGCGCAATTTGATGAAGTAGACGAAGGCACTGCGATTTTCAAAGTTGCGGCAAGGCAGAGCGAAGTTCCGGTTGATGGAAACTGGTTGACTTTAGATGCAGACGGGCAATCTTTGCCTTCAGATTGGTACCTCAGTCTTTGTGGAGAAGCGCAGAAGATGCTGACGAAGAAAATAAAACTCACAAGCAAGATTCCTATCAGGCCAAATTTGTTTGTTTAGAGAATTTGGACCCGAGGATTAGAGAAAAGGTCAAATATATTTATTGGATAAAAAACAATGACGTAGTCTGCACACATGCATCCGCAGCACAGCAATATATTATTTGAAGGGATAAAATACAAAATATCATGAGAGAAGTAACAGACTTCGCCTCTCGACAATGATGCGATACTGCTTATCATAACAACTGCGCGCCTTGTTCTTAGTAGAGCATCTCTCTTGAGAGGCGGTTCCCACAATGTATCGTATCATATTATCGTTCGATACCATCATATATTATTATTTCCAGAGTTCCTATCAACACACATAAATGCACCTAAAAATCTCTGGAGGAAATCTCTAGAGAGGTAGAGGTATTCACAGCGAGTCGTACTCTCAAAATACAACACACTACAGGCTGTGTATAGTACGCACGGATCACGACTGTGAGAGGATGTATGGATTTTTGCGAGCGAAAGGGAAGAAAGAGCTTTCTGAGAGATGGTGGCGCCATCACTAATTCTTATGGTCCGTTGCGTGTCGCGTTTTCGGTGTGGTTGTTGTGCACGACAACGCGAAAAATGCCGCCGCTCTGATTGCATCATTTCTTCCAGAAATAATTTCAGCAAACAGTATTTTTAACCCATTATTTTTCCAGCAAAGCAAGCAGTAGTAAACACACGGAATCACTGAACTCATCGTATTTACGTCTACAGAAGAAAACACGAAATCAAAAATGGCATTCAAACCAACGGACATGAATTTCTCATTCGAGCCCGTTGACGTTCAAGACACGGATCCAAATACACCAACAGCACAGGCTGTACCTGAATATGTTCCTGATGGAAGCGAATCTGAAGAAGAAGATCCATCTGATAAAGCGATTATGGTTGGGTGCGGTCTTGTTGGTTGCCTACTAGGAGGACCCTTTTTAGCGATTCTTGCAGCATTGGGTGGGAGTTATGCCGCTGGACGCGACGGACCGATTGCGGAATCGTCCAAAGCTGTGGGAAGGATTGCTGCCGTCGCTGGGAGGAAGGCTAACGAAGAACGTTTGATTTGTAAGATGAAAGATTCGGTTTACTCCATTTTCAAGAAACGTGCTCCAACTGAACACTCTTGAAGATCATATGGGATTTGAACGATATATTTGGGGTTAGGGGACGCTATTTTTCATAATTATTCTGCACATCTGTAAAAAATTTACTAGCTACAATAGTATTTTTTTCTGTGTCAGAAATGATTGAAAGCGAATAGTAGAAAAATTTCATGATAACCTTTCATAATACATTTTGTCAACGCACTTTTTCATTGTCCGTTGCAAATATTCAAGATTTCAACCTACCATATCATTGATTGGATCAAATTTTCAAATCATTATGTCAATTCAATTATTTGCTCTAAGACAAAAATGTTGCAGCAATAACTAATATTTGCCTCTAGATTCCACAAGGTCTTAGAACATGGTTTAATCTGACCATTTAGTACTACTGCTTCCCACTTCTTTAGCCTCTCATTAACTCTATCATCTGTTGGAAGTGACTGCCTCTTCAGGAGGAGGTCCAACTTGGGCATAGTGAAGATGAAATTGCTTTCTTCTGCAACAGAATATTTTTTGCTTCTGCCTCTCTCTCTCTTTTGCAACAATGTGAAGCTGCTTCCTTTTCTCCATTTCAGCTATTTTTCTTTGACATCTGGAGCCAGTTTTCTCCTTGAATATGTTGTTGCTTGTAAAATGGACTCCTCCTGTGACAGCAAATATTGCACCATGAGTTGTGCCAATTGCCAGGACCTAAACTCTCTCTTTTGTGTTCTGACAAGTAGTAGTGGTCAACTTGCTGCTCTCTTCTTTTTTCCAAGTTCAACTTGCAACAAGTTCCCAATGAATTCTTGAGCAGGGAGCAATGCTCAATCATCTTGTAAGTCTCTTGCATCTCCAACATAGCAACCTGCATGCTCTCTTTGGGTGCTGCATTGCCAAGTCCCCTTCTAACTTTTCAGATTTCAAACATTCTCTTGAAGTGCTATAGCACCAACTCTTTCCCAAGAAGCCTTTCACATCTCCTTTGTGAATGAATGTGTGAATGCATTTGGATATCTTGAGACGTTTGTCTCAGGATCAGTGCCCCCAAACACAACATCCCAACAAGTAAGGGTCAGAGTTCAACTTCTCACCATGAACAATCAGAACAACCATCTCCAAGATTTGATCAAAAGATGGACTTCAATTTCCTTAACACTGATCAGCCTCCTGAGTCACCACTGTAATGTTTGGAAAACAGGGGGAAAACATAAAATTACAAGTTCCAAAGACAAGACATCAGTTCTGGATTCACTTTGCTGGGTCAAGAAACTATTTTGATGATGACTCTTTTCTTTGGGCAGTTTCCCACATCCAAAAACTGGGACAATAAAACCAATCAGATATTTTTCTAACTCTTTGTGATCCATTCCACACATATTATTCATTCCAAGAATGATAGAATGTTCTTTGATGCTGTCATGTCTACATTTGCCAAGGACAACTTTCATGAACATCACTATTTGAAGTATGATTTCTTCTTGCTCTTTTGATATGGCACAACTTGTGATTTGGAAGCATGGATGAAATACCTCCATACTTGCAGTGCTGCTAGTGATGAATGTTGTTAATTGAGATGTGTTTGATTGAGGAGGTCTGGATAAAGAGAGCTTGGGGTAGAAAATGTCACTGTTAGACAGCGACCTCTTCTTTTGATATTTCCATCAAGATGAAGTAGACTCTTGTCTAGATTTTGAATGTGGCCCATTTGATGCATTAAATTTCATCTGCAAATTCTAGCTTGACAATTATTTTTTCCAACTATCAAATTTTTTTGTTGATGTTGCTAAAAGTTGTCCATCACTGACTCTTTTTCAATTGTATTGCTTGCTCCAGCCTTGAAGTCAATGGCGGTGCTTTACATCAGTGGATAGAAGAGACAATGTGGTTTGAATGCATTGTTGATGATATTGTTGACAAGAGGGACAAGATACTTTACATTTAGTCTGATGTCTGCCCAAGCAACTGTTTGGTGTGGATGAAACTCTTGTATGCTGGCACAAGAATTTTGAAATCATCACAGAAATTCATTGTGCATCCTGTTGGACCCTCTTTTGATGGTGGTGTTCCTTCCAGTATGCAAGCACACACCTTACAAAAATCAAGGATTTATACATTGCATTAATTTTTTCAATAATTTCAAAGGCAGTTACCCCTTTGATTTCTTTTGCAGCTTCAATTTTGAATTGCTATGTTGCCACTTTGAAATGGCCTCTTTGAAATCTTCAGAAGTAATCTTGCAAACCTTTAAACCATTAACCCTATTCTGCTGTGCCTGCTGTGACACCAATCCAATCTCTTTCATGTCAAATCCTGATAATTCACTGTTCCTGGCCTTCCTTGTTGGTGGATCTGAATGTAAGTCATATAGAATCAGAGTAGCTGTGCAATGATTCAACTAATGGAAGCATTACCATCAGAACCTTGATAGGGTTTGATTGAAAGAAAATGGAAGAAGGGACTGGAAATTCATCTTATGATGGCATAGTAGACCTACTGTTTCAGAGTGAATTGATCATGCTCATTAAGGAGTGTTGCTGCCATTGCCTCCTTCAAGGTGAAATTTGGATTTGCCGGCTTGATCTGTGCTTCTTTTTGAACCTGGCAGTATTAATTATTTAGCACCAAGATTAAGAATTCAAAAATTCTAATAAAATCATGCCCAATGTTGTTGTATACACTGATTATTGTGCAAAAGTCATCACTTAAAATTATCCACGTCCAATTGTGATTTACACTCATTTACAATCAATGTCAAGGTAGTGATTTTCATTGTCATCTCTTTGGATTGGCGCAGAGGGGAATGAATCTGCCATATCTCAGCTTCTAGAAGGGTTCTAACAATTAATCGCACCGAAATAGAAACCTAATTTCGACACAAATAAGTAGGAAGTAACAAAGAATATGTTTATTTTTGACCTGCAAATGTTATTGTGAAAACAGCGTTGAGGATCAGAAACAGAGACTAAAAAAGAGAAACAGGAAGTGTAAATGTTTTGCAAAAACCCATCTCAAATGTTTCCCTTACAACTTTTCTAATCCTAGGTGTCATTAATATCTAAGACAAGTTGTTTGACAATATCAAATCCTCAGATTTTTAGAAACTTACAACTTTGCTTGAAGCTGAATCAGTCACCATGTGTTTAGTTGGTTATAGCTAACTGATCAATTGATGGACTTGTAATATATATCAACCTATATTCTCAAAAAGTAACACAAACCAAAATGTGTTTATACAAAACATCCACTTCCATTGCAAAAATCCTGTGTATCCTTAAAAATCAAAATGCATTGAACCCACCACCTACTGTAATATGTGCTTATATGAATAAAAATTTTAACTGATGAAAATCTTCACCAGAAATATTGGGTCTATAGATTACTTTACTTTACACTTCTTACTTTTAATTTTATTCTCAATTGTAGAATTTAATATTCTTAATTATTTTAGTTGTGACTAGTTGGCTTTGGCATGTTGATATCAAACTTATTGTAAGAATAGACACTTCTTGAAGTTTCCTGTCTTTCTTGAAAACTGAAAAACAGGTAGTATTGTCTGGAGCCTTATATGTACCTTTCAGTTCAAAAACAGAGTTTCTTGGCTGAAAACTCTGTTTTTTCAAGTCATGTGTACAGTTCATTCCATATTCTACTGAGTAAAGGAATGACAATTCTGTCATATATAATATAAATGGGAATTTTGGGTTATTACCACAAACAGGGGAGTAATAGTGGAATAGCAGAACCTATTTGAAATGACATTCATATCTTAGTCTTGTTTGGATACAGTGCTAAGATAGAGTCAAGGAGTTGTAACTGGAGATGAAAACAATCAGAATGTTTTTTTGTGTTAGGTATCTGTGGCAACTAGCACAAGGAATATGTGTTCCAAATCATGCTGGTCTTCTGGATTATGAGTCAATATCAACATCTATGTATAATCATATACTTACCTGAAAAAGTGACACTCAAATTAAGAAGCCCCTTGATCAAATGGACCAGATTTCATTCAACTGAGTATGATGCCATTTTCCTGGGACATCAAGTGCAAGAATACGTTGATTTATCCATTTTCAAAGATTTCAGATCATATGAAAATGTCAATGAAGAGCTAAAAACCACACAGAAGTCAGATAACAGAAAGTCCATGGAAGGATATCAAAATCTCCAATAAACACAATGTGTAAGCACTGCATCATATCATGATCTTAGGCACTGCAACACTCACAATACAAAAGACTTTGAGAGTAATGGGGTTGGTGAAAATGAATTGTTTTCAAAATTAATTTGAAATCTTGACTGGAAGGTTGCATTCTAGTATATATTTTTAATTTGAACGATATTAAGCAAAAGTTTTTGATTTGTTTTATTGTTCCAATGTTGTTTTTGCATGCTACTGGTTCAAATATACAATCCTTTTTCAATTCGTATATCATCCATGCTTCCTTGGTACATTAGTGTATAACAATATAACTAGTTTTTTAGTAAATGATGAATTAAAAGTTAGGTTCTTGGTTCTCACAATCTTACACCTTACACCACACGTACAATTTTTCAAATCATACCACTTATGCCTTGCAACTCACAAACCTTTCTTATTCATCTAGCTGCTATTTTGATACATAAAGTTATCAATCCTTTTGTCACAATTCACAAATAGTACCCTGTAATCTTTCATTTTGCTATACTGATCTCAAGCACTTTTTCAAATTTCAAATGACTCTCTTTTTCTGTGTTATATGTTCAATTTCTTTCCTTTAATATGCACAGGAAATAATTCAAGAAAGGTAGTCAAGAATGCATAATCATATTCTCAATAGTTTGATGTGGAGTGCTTTTGTCTTGAGAAGTGTTGTAAGCTGTTGTGTTAGATATTTGTACCATTTGATGACCCACCATGATAAAAATATCTCCAACTCAAATCTGAGGCTCTTGCTCTTATTTGTACTTGTATCTCCTGCAACTTCTCAGACATATAAAATTTTGCCAAGTCCATATTCATAGCTTTTTCATTTCTCCAACAAGACTCATCATTAAATTGTCATGATAGTAGAGTTCATTGTTATATTTTGATAATTTCATGAATTGATTAACTGGCTTTGTTCTTGTTTCTTATTGCATCAAACTTAAATTAGATTCCTTTGTTACATTTCTTATATCAGTGAAAGTGTTGCACTAAATGAGACAAGCATTATGATCATTTCAAGTTTCAGATACACATCTTGGAACTTCTCTATTTTCTGTTTAAAAAGTTTCCCTTCTAATTAAAGTGGTATGTCATATTGCTGATGAATGAACTGGATTCATTTTGTTAACATGTTTATGGTGTTCCACTTTCTCTCCGATAAATGGTGGGCTCTTTGAGTGATCATTTTTGGCTTTCTTTTCAGTACAGCTTACCTCTCTGAATCATTCCAAGGATGATAACTTCATTTACCTTCTGCACTTGAGCAGAAGTAAGATGTAACATTTTGGATCTTCAACCATCCTTTATCCATACTTCTAGGATGATGATTGTACAATTTTGGATGTGAGATACCATCACAAAATATTACAGTGTGATGGCTTGGTTCTTTATCAACAAATTGTTGGAGTCATCTGCGGTTGACAATTCCATCATATAGTCCACACAATGCCATCAATTGTAGTAGAATGCTTGAAAGCTCTCCATGACTGTATCATTCATGGTACTAATTCTCTGTTGAATTGTACCAAGCAACTCCCTTCATTTTAATGATTACTTTAGACATTCTCATCAATAGCTCCAATAATTGAGTTCATATTTGGACACAAATGTCATTTCCTGTCTTTATCCTTGATATTGCATTGTATTGCATCATTCAAGCACACAGTCAAGTGGTTGTTTAAAAAAACCAAATAACATTATTAGGTGATAATGCCTTTGACCAGTCAAAAGAAAGAGTCCAAAGCAGATTAGTCACCTGATGCTTGATCCATTTTACAAGTATTTGTTATGGTTCATTTCAAGTGATACTAAAATTTAAACCTCATCATTGCGTGGAGCAGCAAAAGTATCCTCTATTGCTTCTGCAATGTTGCCGCAAATTTCCTTTTGAAAATTCTAATTTGATTCTTTTCACACATTCTATGGATAAGCTGAGCATAATTGCAGTATGAAGTTTGGAAATTGTCAGTTATGATATTTAATAGACGTAATCTTCAAAGGTTGGGAATATCTCATTGCACTTATTGTTAAATTTTTCATACCACCAACCATGGTCTTTGCATCAACATCAAAAAATAGGTGGTAGACATCATTAGAGTATGTATTCTGATATGAAAAAGTGAACTGTAGATAACAGTGTGAATTTGATTCTTCCTTGTGGGTTGATGACATGGTAAGTAAAAGGTGCCTTTACCATTATATGTAATAGGACAAATATGATGGACAAACTTAGAATTGGACTGTCACATTTGGTGCAGTAACCATGAGAAATCATATATTTACTGACCAGGAACTGATGACTGCAAAAACAAATAAGAATTCAGAAAGTTAGTTGAATGATTGGTGATGGTCATTATTCCAAAAATGCATTCAGTGGATGCCATAATCAATGAGGAAATGGATAAATATTAACTATATTATACTATATGCCAATTATTGACAATGTAATTAGTACTAAACAGAAGTTAAAACTCTAAACAACCAAAATTTTACCTTTTTTCTCTTAACAATTACTTGTGTCTACAAATGATAGAAACATCCAAATCAGGTGCAAGTTATTCTAATGTTGGATGTACATCCCAAGTCTTGATGCTAAAAATTGTTCCTCTTGTTATGCTCTGCCATTTGCACTTAGAAATTACCTGATCTGTACTCCAATACTCTACAACTTAATGGATTAATTTAGTATTGTGTTTCTTTGTTGTTTTCATCTTTTCATTCAGTTTCAGAAATGCCATGTTCCATATATATCTCACATTCATCAACTTCATTTGATTTCAGTCATTTCAAATATATTACAATCCTTTTTAAAATCCATAAAAGTTGTAGTTTTTGCTATCACATTATTCTCCAGAGCATCTGCTGCAGTCCATTCTTCTCAATTGTTGTATCATATGTATCAAATAATTTGATTCATGCCCTGGTTGTTTGTTTTATCTTCTAAGATATTTTCAATTTTCTTTGTCAACTCATCAACAAAGTATCAAAAATTGATTTACTTGAGTTGCTCCTCTAGTGACTTTTCATGCCTCATTCTCTTTTTGAAATTCCTCTCATTTTGCTTGATGCTATCATCTCTCTGTCACTCTGTTGATGAAGTATTTCCGATAATGTAATTTCATTCAACATTGGATTTTTTCTTTTTTGTCTTAAACATTTCATGTCGTTACTCTTTACTTTTTCTATTTTTCATTAGAAACTTTATATTTTTACTCACTGGTGGATTAATTAGCAAAGTCCTCCATTATTTTTGCTTTGAACATCAAGATCTGTACCCTTTTACCACCAATGTCTCAAGTTATTTGTAATGTTTTTATTTTGAATGAAGGTTCAGACACATTGGCTGACTTAGAACTCCATTTTTATTGCTCTGCTGGCAACAGAACAAATCCCTAAACATTGACATCATCATGACTTTCTTGTTGAATATTTTTTGTGTTATGATAGATTTGAATTACCCAGTGATTTGGGATCATTGGTTTTTTGAATTATGAGACAGCATTTTATCTAAAGGGTTGTTCAATACATGAGTTTTTTCAGAACAGAGCAGGCAGCAGATGAGAAGCAGACAGATGGCCTTACAAACATAGAAACCTAGAAATCAATGTCATATTATTTGGGATAAATGGAGAATGTGGGCAAAAATCTCTTCTCTTTTTTAACCCAGAGCAGATGCAGAGGTCAAGTTGAATGAGGGCAGCATTGAATTGAAAGATGGCAGTTGGCATCAAATGTTAGTAGATTCTGAAATGTCAAGGTAGAAACAAATACTGATAGTTTCATTGACTCCGAGATGAATTTTTCAAACAGTTGGGAGATAGATTTCCTATAATCGATTAGTCATATTTCAGCATATGGTGAATGATTTGGTAGTTGTATTTATGGGCTTCTTGCTTTCTCACAAAAGTGTTTCATGGATAGGTTACTCACACTACTTTTTAATGTATCCCAGTTGACAATGAACAGAAAAGGCAGAAACATATCTTGCAAAAATAAAAGACTGTCAGGAGTAGCATCAAGTTTTGTTGAAAACAACTGCAAGATGGTAAAAATTGCTGAAGCCAGTGACTCATCCACTAGTTGGCCAACATTGGTTACATTCTGTAACGTGTTTGCATGAAAGAATGTTTCTAACACTGAAGGAATGGTTTGATGAATGTATTTTCAAAGAACAATTTTGCGTCTGTTTTTAATTGCTATAGAGATGTCTTTGATACCAAGGGTGCACTAATTCTGGCTGAAAGTGAATCCAGTGCATTCTCCCTCATTACCATGGATGGTCCAGAGGGGTTATAGATTGCAACAAAGCCAATTCCATTCAAACTTAGTTGGAAAATTATCACTAATGTTGTAAGATTAAATGAATCCATGATGTTGGCAACAGTGACAATACACTTTAGTGCATGTAATGTCATTAGGCATGTAAGCATTCCAGGGACCAATTCAATCCACTGTTAATACCTCACAGGAAGCACCATCAATACTTTTTTGGGCAAGGGACCATTGCCACATAGTGTTGTTACATGTTGACAGGAATCTCATGTGAAAATATTTATGGGCATGCCCAAACATAATAGTGTTTTTTGTAACATGTGACTGATGTAGTTACTACCAGTGTAGTTAAGCAGATGGTAGAACCAACCATTTTAAAACAGTGTGATCATGCCAACTTTGATAGCAATTTTTAATTATATTGAGGGGTTCATCTCCCAGGGTGGTGAAATGAGCAATTTGTTTTCCATCACCAAGTTTGATAAAGTACCAATCAGGATATTTTGGTTTTTGTATTGAAATTTCATTCATAGCACATTATTCTTTAAAAATCTGCTCAAAATGAGTTGGGTATCATGGATCAGGAAGGAGGGAATTGAGGAATCATTCTTCCCAATGCAGATCATCAGAGATGTCTAAATCCTTTATGAGAGTATCAAATGACATAAACTGGGTTGAACTCCTAAAACCCAGTAACTAATGGTGTTCCAATTGAGGTCAGGAAATACAAGTTTTTGTCATGTGCATAAAAACTTACACACCTATGGACAGAGTTTTAAATTCCTCATATACCACAACAAGGGAAAGATTTTTCCCATGGAAGTGTATCTTGTATCAACAAGTTATAAAACCAGTAATGATCCACTTATCCCTTTGACAATGTTAGCACCCATTTAAAATGCTGAAGTATCTGTTTGTGTGTGAAATGGATTTTTGGTTACAATAGGTCTGTAGGCAACTGAAGGCCATGAGTGAAAATATTTTAAAAGGCATCATCCATTTCAGGAATCAATCATAATTTTGATTCCCCTGCCTTTCATAAGAGCAGTTTATGGATATGAGCATGATGTGCTTACTTTTTGCATTGATGATTGATGTCTCCAATGACACCTCCATTCATCTAGGGTATTTTAGAGGTTTCATCCAAAGAAAATTGTAATTTCTTTCAGGGCTTGATCACTGTTGGTATATAAAAAATACATTTTAGTTGATTAATGATGGTGAACTATTGTTGTTGATATGGTACAATATACAATATCTTGTTCAAGAACATAAATGCACCGCCTACACAATTGACAAGGCCCTAAAATAATTGATGCAGATGTATGTATGGTTGAAGTTGCAAAGATCTTATTCCATGACTTGCTGATCAAAATTGAGGTGCTTTTGAGACCTGAGGAAAACTTGTTTGAATTTAAACTAATATTAATATTTAACAAAAAATGTGACAATGACACAAAAGTCTGGGTTGATTTGCCTAGTTTGAAAGTAAAATACTGCATTAAGATGATGACTTTTGAAAAGATTTCATATCTTGCAATCTTTTGAAGTATGTTGTCAATGATGAATACAGCACATTGTTTTCATGTGATCTCATAGTTGAGTGACAGTGAATCTGTGATTTGATGGGCCCTACCAACCTTCTTAGGGATGACAAAGCCAGGGTGTGAGCGCTTGGAAGCTTCCTATAGCTCAAGGATACCAAGATTCATCATATGGACAAGTTCTTTTGGTTAGGTTTTAGGGTTATGTGTAATTATATGTGCATGAAAAGTGCAGCAATAGTTGATTTTGAATCTGGCTGTGTGGATTTCATGTTAGAGTATGCCTATCAATCCATTAGAAAATTTTGTGTCCAATAAGAACTGTATGGTCACAAAATTGGTCAGATGTAAGATGTTTCTGTGGATATATACCTTCATTGACATTGACATGTACCTATTTCAAATCAAGGATGCAAGTGGCAGAAAAATCCCATTAGTTTCCATTAGTTGTACTTATAATTTTGAACTTTGAGACTTAGTTGGTATTGTCAACTGTCACAAAATTTCAAAAAATATGGTACTGACACTGATATGACATGATGCAATAGGTTGAATATTTTTTAGCAATATTAGCAATTTTTGTTTTAATGCTTGCAGTGTCAACAGTATCAAACTTGAACATGTAGCAAAAATATAAATAATAGATATTGCATTTGAAGTAGAATAAAAAATTACACCATTCAATTTTTATTTTTCATTTCAAATATACAAACAATATGATAAAATTATACTTTATACATTCATAAAACACATTGAATTAGAATGTTTGACAAGTAATTCATTTTTCAAATGAATTATAAATTTTTCCTCTGCAACCACCACCACCTCCCTGAACGCCAAAATCCTTGATTGCTACAATACTTACAATCATTCACTGGCTTATTATTGCTCTCCCCCCTCCCTCTAAACTCCATGATTTCTGTAGTCATTAGCAAAAAGTAACAATGGCTCACCACTTAACTGTGACACTCATTTCTTTAATGTGCATTGTCAAGATTAAAAAGAAGTTCCCTCATTATTAGGTGGAGATTGTCAATCAGGAAGTTAAACAATGTTAGACAAGAATATGTACATGAAAATTAATCATGCAAAAATTCCTTTTCCATTTTCAATGCTTCCTGGAGAGGACATTGCAATGCCATAAGTTAGATGAAAGTCAAAAAAGCAATAACAATCATCAATATTTTCCACATGACAAGAGATAAAATTGAAAATAGTCAAATTCACAAGGAAAATGAATAGCCCCCTTGTTATAAGATGCACATTTTTAACACCCTTATACTCAATGAAACAAATCAATCAGAAAAATAAAAACTTTTTGAAATCACACACATATTTTTTCCTAAGCAATGTTATTGTGAGTATGGGGAGGCAGACATCATCAATGCCAGAAGTTGAAAATTGATAAAGCTTTTTGAGAAGGGAGGGAGATGCAGATCACCTAATTTTTTACAAAAACTCCTATGATCAGAGGAGAACAATGGGGGGCCAATAGAGGCACACAGTTAATTTCAATGCATTTGCAATACATATTTGTTGTAGTTAGAAGATTTCTATTTGAATTATGAATTGATATTAAATAATATGCATTTACTCATTCTTATTTATTCATATCTTCATTTCATTTGTAGAAATTAATTTTTACATGTTTCATCCAAAAATTGGAGCTATAAGTGAATGTATCAATGAGGATTTTGGCTTCTTGTTGATGATTGTTGGTCACATTGATGGATATGATATGAGAGAGAGGTAATTTGTGGTCATGGAAATTGGTAGATGTTTATTTCATTCATATCTAGGACTTTGGGGGAATCCTCTATGTCATCCATTGGACTTGTGTGACAGAAGCATTATGTGGGGTCTAGGACAATATGGCTTAGAAGTGGCCTTTTTGGAAATGCTGGTTCCGGTGAATTTACAAGAGTCAGCAGAGTGCTTCTCACCATGTAGCTGTCAAATCAGACCAGTTTTTTGATGTTTAGTTGTTTGGGTGCAGCAAAAACAATAGTTTTACTGGTAAGTTGTAGTGAAAGCCTTTTGAAACAATGTTATCCTTTTTGAAAAAGAAAATGTGTGAAATCCTATTGGAAAATGAAAGTCCAAAGCAGGAGATCAGTGTAAAAAGTGGATTGTACTAACTGTTTTAGTGATAATAGGATTGAGGGGGGCTATGCTCACTGTTGAGGTTTTGGCTGTGACTGCAGCTAAGGCCACATCATGTCTCACAGTGTATGAGCTGGTGAATTATCTCCAGTAATTGTCATAATTTTGGAGTGGCAGCTGTCATAGGCATGATCACAAGATAAGGAGTCCAGGCAAGTATGATGCTTGCATTTGGCAGATATGTATGTGGTGGGGTTATGACACTGATACTTTTCCCATTCCATGGGTATTGTGCCACAATTGTTAAATTTGTTATTAATACCAAGGGGATAGGTGTATTGCCACTTCCATTAGGTATTCATTTCGCAGGTGGGTTTAGTAGTTTTCTTTCCTCCAATGGATGGTTGCCATAGCCAGAGCATTTTGCTTTGTTTGATTTGGTTAACCTCCTGTGCTTCAGAAATCAATGGTCCCAAAGAGTCACTGAAAGTATGTTATGACATTTTTGATGAATGAAGATTCAAATATATTTGGGATCAAGTTCAGAATGGGGCTTACTTAAGTGTGATCAAGAGCTGTGGCCAGAGCAATGGCCTGTTTGAAGCAAATACAAAAGGAAATGATGGATAATGTATCTTGTTGTCAAGGACAGTGGTGCATGCAATAGATTTAACTATTGTCTGTGCTGATGTGGTGGTCTTTTGCAAACATGATGTTAAAATAATGTCAACTTTTTAAATACAACAGAAACATTTATAATCATCATTGTAGAAGTTATGTTGTCTGTGCTGATCTGGTGGCATTTGGTACATAAGAAGTTAAAGAATCATTTTTATAACTTTTTACAAATGCATCAAAAGCGTAGTTACCATCAGTATTGCATATGTTGAAACCTGAGGAGACTGTATTTCTTCAAAACAGATGTAGGGTGGCTTGTCAAGCAGATTCATTGAATGGTAATTCATTTTTGGACTAGTCAAAAGCTGGAAGGACTAGAGGTATGGCCTTGCTGAGGCTATTGCTACAAATTTGGATGCAATTGAATTCGAATTCATTACAATATTTTCTGGCTTTTTGCAAGATTTAGTGAAGTTTGGGTGGATTGCTGTGTAGTCTTTCCACATTGGTCAGTTCTTGTGGTATTGGTAATCCACCCCCCATCATAAAGTGGTTTTGGGGGCTCATATTTTGAAGCAATTTTTTCTCAAAAATTGTAAAAAATTGTAAGCAATTACTAGTGATTCACACAGTGGTTTGGAATAATTGGTTGTTAAGAAGTTAGAATCATAGAAAACAACAATGAAAATTGGTTTGCTCATGGCTTGAGCAATTACAGAAAAGTACCAGTGGTAAACTACAAGCACAACATGTGTACCATACAAATAAATGACCAAGAAAGAACAGGGAATCTCAGGAATCAAGATGATGGGATTCTTGTGAAGTAGGGAAATGAATTTGGGCATAATAGCATCTTATATAAATTCTACTACTAAAGTACCTCCATTGAATGTGGTTCATGGTTGGACATTTAAAGATTTTTTTTGAATTTTCTGACAATGGATGGTTTCATTGATAATCTTATGCATGTTGGGTGGATGTACTGTCAACCTATTAAAACAATTAAATGCAAAAATCAAATCAAACCTAAGACCACCGGTTCAATGTGACATTTATTTTCTCTCTCAATTTTCTTGAATTTTTTTTCATTCTCTATGAACAATGAAAACACTCTAGAGATCCCTCTCTGACATCCCTACTACTGAGATGTGTTCAGTGCTCTTGTCTCATGTAGTTATTTAATCTTTCAAACTGTTTCATTCAACTCACACTCTAGGACTTGCACTCATCAAGTTCAAGGTCTCAAACTGGTCAAATATTTGGATATCTACAGGAATATGAAAACTACCTTCAGCTGGGTTACAAACCCATAACCACAATGCCTGATTCTTGACTATCCAGAGGACTTTGTCTCATTAGGGTCACAAATCACTGCTTGCAATACCTTGAAGTTGAGCCATATCATAAGAGCATACATGCAGAAATGAACATTTTACTCTGTTCAGCAATCTACCACCAAGCCAACTCAACATTTATTGGTACACTCTTTTATTCTAATATATTTTTATTCATATTTTATTTGTCTTTTTTCTGTGATTATCCAAAGCACTGTAGAGATCCCTGTCTGTTATCAATCTATATCAAATTTGGTGGTTGAAATGATGGTATAGTTATACGTGTTGCATTTGAAAAAGGGAAGAATAAAATGTAGGAATTGTTTCTTTTGCTATGTCCATACTTGCAAATTTTCAAGCACTGAGACCATGTTTTTTTGCTAAAGATAGAACACTATTTGTTCTAGAGGATACCTCTGTAACTTTAAATGTATACAAATCCTTATTCATTAACTTTGATAAACCACATTGAAGCAAAAATTGTTATGGAGTCAGGAATCACAGATCACAGAAAATCAATATGATTTCAACAAAACAAAAGAATAAAGAAATTATGATGAACTTCACATTTAGGAGTGTCACCAAAATCATACCACTATACCAATTTTTATACCTTGTCAAGTGAGGGACATTAAAAGAATAAATGATTATATTTATCTCTAATGATAATAATGGTAAGAGCTATTACAATAAAAACTATCCTATCTTGATGATCTATGTTGTTTTCTTTATAGGAGTCCAATCCACACAATACATCATTGGTTGCAGGGAAAGAGGGTTGGGCATTGGTGTCTTTGGAATGGCTTTGGCAGAGTCATGCTTTGAAATATAATCTGTAGACACTATGATGTTGTGATTTTTAGTATCATGTCATTGTGAAATTGAATATCACTGTTGGATTCTCATTGAACTAGGTAATTTTTGAAATGGGCGCCTTGGGGTTTTGTTGTTACAGTGCTGGTGGCTAGATGAATGAGTTGGCAAGCCTTTTTAGAAAAATTGACCTCTTCCTTTTATCAGAACAGTATGGAGAAAAGTGGAAAACCGGCATTATTCTGATTTCCATTATTCCTCTACGTGGTTGGCAACATTACAAACATGAACTTAGTGTGTGCTTCTACATTTTGCCTGCCTTGTCACTCCCTCTTGCATCAACACATCAATTTGTATTGTACTAATGTTTCAAAATTCTAAATATTTTATTTCTCAAAACAAGTCAATCACAGGTAATTATTCAGTCCCATGTGATAAATTCAGTAAAAATGCCCACCACCATGAAGTTCATTTGATACATGAACCATACCCTATGCTTTGAATACTGTAATTTTTCACATCTACATCCCACCCAATATTTGCTCAATCAATTTTATGGCATAGTCAAAGGATTGAAAATATAAAGCATGGGGATCCAACTCTTATTCCCCATCAATGAAAGTGGCAATTGTGGATTTGATTGTATTCTCAAATATGTTTGTAACTTTAGTACCTTCCTTGATGCAACCATTACAAAATTTCCTGTGACAATTGCTTTCATTTGTTCCAGAACCATGTTTCAATGTAAAAAAGATTTCAGTTAAAATTTGCAACTATTTTAAAACTCTCCCTGATTCATTTCAGAGTTGATTTCAATGCTTCCTATGTCAAAGTCTTGAAAAATCCGAAGTATGTAGCGGGTGGTCTGGATTGTGGACAGTAGTCCATGGGTGTTGGAAAACTTTAATGAGACTTCAGAATAAAAGAATACTTATTCACTCACAATAGCAAGAAATTATTTCGCCATTGCTTCCAACTTTAGGCACACTTGGTTCAAAATTGACATCACCTGCCATCCTGACTTTCCCATCTTCTTAAGTGTCAGTATCATGTTTCATCAAATTATCATAATCTTTCTCAGTTTTAATTATGTAAACATGATCATTCCCAAGAAATCTATCACCACCAACATTCTTTTCATCTACCATGATTAAATCACACACCCCAGGTATACTAACTATCAATTACATTACAGTCACTCACCTGTCTTTATATTATAACAATCCACTCCCCTTGCTGCCACAAAGGTATCTTTTCTGAGATACAAGAATCAATTTAAATTCACTCCTTGCACACAAGGATAACTAGCTGCACAGGCAAGGTTCAACTGAGGAGGATACTTAGTGATCAAGCCCAGTAGGAAATTTCTTTTCATCAAACATGATAAGATGCAATGCATCATTTTCTGGAAGAGTACCAGTATTGAGTTGGATTTTTAATTGTAGGTTCTTTCTCATCCTTTACCCTTTTGACAGTACAGTATAGATTATAGATATCCAAATTTGTTTATTTCATGTTTGACAACACCTGAAAGAAGCTATCAATTGTCAATCCTTAATCATGCATTTTTCATTAATTGATGCTTTCCCTTGTTCTAGTAACACATCTTAAGAACCCATCCCTCAGAAAATAACAACTGACTATTTGAAGCCACATATCATAACCCTTGTTCTTGAGCTGCTAAAACACGAATACATTCTTGATTCTTGAGAAAATATTCTCAGGGCCCATTCAACATGATTCTTTGGTGGTAGGTAGCCTGAAAATTTCCAACACAACTTGCATTTTTTAGTTTCTACCTATCCAAACAAAAATATTCAAGATTCTTGGATTTATTTGTAGCCCTACTCTCAACTGCCCTTGTTACAATCTTAATCACTTCTGTGATGAAGCAGAGCACCTTGTGTTGACATTTTTGATATTGACACTCAAAACCTTGTTGTTTCCTGGAGCTGGTTGCTGGTTGCTGGTTGCTGATTGCTGATTGCTGGTTGCTGGTTGATTTGTTTCTATCACAATTAAAATCATTTGGCATTTTATCAGAGACTGCCAAATGTAGTTGAATGGGAAATTTATTTTTCAAAACATTGAGAGATTGCTTGGTTATATTTAATCAATTGCTCAAAGTGATTTTTCAACACAGACAACGGTAGTAATTTTGGGATGATCTATTGTTACTAATTTGTGTCTTAATACCATCTGTGATTGTTGTAACAGAATTGGCAAGAGAGAAAATTGTTGGATCTATTTTTATCCCTTTTTGTTGTTTTTGGTGATTTGGTAGCAAAAAATAGGAACACTGTGTTCATGACCACATTGACTAGTTTAAGTCAAATAAATATTAAAAATCAGTGGATTTTTATAAATTACAAAGTGAAAAAATGATCATCACGGCGACTGCCTTCATTTTCTTTTAGTCCCTCATCCTCACTGCTGTCTGAAATTTAAAAAGAGGATACAAAACGGTAAGTAAACATATCAAAGGGAAGGGTAGTTTGGTCCAGTAAAAAGGATCTTACTTTCTCTGCTGTCACTGCCAGATTCATGTATGTACACTTCATCCTCTTCTTCAGAAGAACTGGAAAATACCACATGAATTGGCTAGTCAGGAAGAAGTCAACATGGAATCAATACACCAATATATGCTTGTTGATTAGCATTGGCTTGGCCTGGATTGATGTCAGAATCGTGCTTTGGATCTTGACCCAGATTGCTGTTGGAATAGTGCATTGGAGCTTGGACCTGGTTGCTGTTGGAATTGTGCATAGGAGCTTGGTTTGGATTGCTATCAGAATTGTGTGTTGGAGTTTCATCTAGATTGTTCTTGGAATTGTGCGTTGGAGCTTGGACCTGGTTGCTGTTGGAATTATGCTTGCAAGCTTGGTTCGGATTGCGTTCAGAATTCTGTTTTTGATGTTAGACCTGATTACTGTCAGAATTGTGCATTGGAAGTTGGACCAGATTACTGTTGGAATTATGCATAACAGACTCTTGTGCAGCAGGCTTTAGATCACCATCAGGATTATATTTAGGAAGATTAGACTCATCTTCTTCCTGGAAGTCAGCACCAAGTGTCCTCCCATCCTCCCCCCCCTCACTGTCACTACCTGAATCATCTTGAGAAGAGGTTCCTTTAGAAGCATGACCAGCAACAGGAGGAGTAGCAGCAGGTTGCAGTAGGTATGCATGATTGGTCATCCAACACATTATAACATACTGACTTCCTACCCCTGGTGCCTCTGCAACCTGGAAGATGAGGAGGGCTTGGCACATAGTGAATAGATACATCAGTGCCCTCATTTGACTTCTTGAGTGCTATGCAAGCACTGTTTCTTGTGGGACAATGGGGGGCTGGCATGGAGGCAGACTTGGGGGTACTGCTGTCACTGCCATTGCTGTCTGTACCAGCAGTGCATCCATGACTTGTCACACTTTGACGTCCTTGTTCTGGATTTCCTTTGCCGTGGCCACCGCAATGAGAAACCAATGTCAACTCGGTGATTTGATCTCCACTGCCCTGATTCTGCTTG
>JACCDI010317114.1_pt1 | contig 20734 bp, 17 predicted proteins | sample 7442791 | NCBI WGS metagenome assembly JACCDI01 (sample SAMN15323434, study PRJNA562643) | freshwater metagenome | isolation source: river surface water | place: USA:Blue River Watershed | collected 2017-08-15
GTCTTTTGGGGCATCTCGGCTATCATTCTAGGCTTGGTTGAACTTTCTGACATTTTTCACACTATGAGCCTCTTTTCAAACGTAGAACTTGCCCCCCGCGACCCCATTCTTGGCCTTAATGAAGCCTTCAACGCTGACACCCGCCCAACCAAGGTAAATCTTGGGGTTGGCGTCTATTTTACGGACGATGGCAAGATTCCGTTGTTGCGCGCAGTTCAAGCGGCTGAAAAAATCATGATGGAAAAATCAGCTGCCCGCGGTTATTTGGCCATTGAAGGTATTGCTGCTTACAACCAAGGGGTTCAAAACCTTTTATTTGGTAAAGATTCTGCAATCTTGGCCGCTGGCCGCGTTGTCACTGCTCAAGCAGTGGGTGGTACAGGTGCATTAAAGATTGGAGCCGATTTCATCAAGCGCTTGGTCCCTGAGGCAGTTGTTGCCATCAGTGATCCTAGCTGGGAAAACCACCGTGGCATTTTTGAAAATGCTGGCTTCCCGGTTCAAAACTATACCTATTACGACCCAGAAACTCGTGGCGTGAACTTCCCTGGCATGGTCAAGTCACTGGAAGCCTTGCCAGCCAAGTCTGTGGTGCTTTTACATGCTTGCTGTCATAACCCGACCGGAGCTGATTTAAGCACAGAGCAATGGAAACAAATTGTTGAATTGTGCAAATCTAAGCAGTTGATTCCATTTTTAGACATGGCCTACCAAGGTTTTGCCGATAGCATTGACCAAGATGGTGCAGCGGTTCGCTTATTTGCTGATTCTGGTTTGTGTTTCTTTGTGTCTAGCTCATTTTCAAAGTCATTCTCTTTGTATGGAGAGCGCGTTGGAGCCTTGTCGATCGTCACTGAAAGCAAAGACGAATCGACTCGCGTGATGTCTCAGTTAAAACGTGTGATTCGTACCAACTACTCCAACCCAGCCATTCACGGTGGCACGGTTGTGGCCACGGTTCTTAACACCCCTGAATTGCGAGCCATGTGGGAACAAGAATTGGCAGAAATGCGTGATCGCATCAAATTAATGCGCAATTCTTTGGTCTCAAAACTCGCTGAATTGGGTGCCAAACGTGATTTTGGCTTTGTGAACGCACAAAGAGGGATGTTCTCTTATTCAGGTCTCACAGCTGATCAGGTTGATCGTTTACGTGAAGAAAACGGTATTTATGCCGTTTCAACCGGTCGAATTTGCGTCGCTGCCCTCAATTCAAAGAATATTGACGGGGTCGCCAAAGCCATTGCCAACGTTTTATAAGCGTTTTAAATCAATGTCTTAGACAACATTTTGGTCCTAAATAAGCCAAAATGTTGCATTGCACAATTTGATTTTTTTAGAGATAATCTCAGCCAGTGTAAAAAGAAAGCCTTAAGGGCATTTGTTCAAAAACAACCGGTTTTTGGACCTTTTTAGATTTCGGGAGATCAATGAATGCTGTATCAATATCAAGAATTTCAAAAAGCCCTTCTGCAACCTTTGACTGCTTGGGCACAAGCTACAGCTAAAACATTTGTAAACCCCAGCAACCCCCTTTCCTTGTTGCCTTCCGCCACAAGGATTGCAGCGGGCTATGAATTGCTTTATCGCCTAGGTAAAGAATACGAAAAGCCAGAATTTAAGATTAAAACCGTTGTGGCTCACGGCAAACCAGTGGCCATCAATGAATTCACTGTTGTTGATAAGCCATTTTGCAAACTGGTCCGTTTTAAACGTTTTTCTGATGATGTCAATGTCATCAAAAAACTGAAAGAAGATCCTGTTGTATTGATTGTGGCTCCGTTATCAGGACACCACTCCACTCTATTGCGAGACACTGTCAGAACCCTCTTGCAAAATCACAAGGTTTACATCACTGATTGGGTGGATGCACGTTTAGTTCCCTTGGAAGATGGAACCTTTACCTTGGACGATTATGTGCACTACGTGCAAGACTTCATTCGTGCAATTGGTGCGAAGGATCTGAACGTATTGTCGGTTTGCCAACCGACTGTGCCTGTTTTAGGTGCTATCTCTTTGATGGCGTCAGCTGGTGAAGTCACCCCAAAAACCATGATCATGATGGGCGGTCCAATTGATGCTCGCAAGAGTCCAACCATGGTGAATTCAACTGCCACCAATAAATCTTACGAATGGTTTGAAAACAATGTGGTTTTCACAGTACCACCTCCTCATCCAGGAGCTGGTCGTCGTGTCTATCCTGGCTTCTTACAACACACTGGTTTTGTGGCCATGAACCCAGATCGTCACTTACAGTCTCATTGGGATTATTTCCAGAACTTGGTTAAAGGTGACCGTGAAGATGCACAAGCTCATATTGAGTTTTATGATGAGTACAACGCCGTTCTGGATATGGACGCAGATTATTACCTACAAACCATCAAAACTGTTTTTCAAGATTTCTCATTACCCACAGGCAAGTGGGTTGTGGGTGGCAAACTGGTAAAACCGCAAGACATCAAAGGTACGGCCCTGTTTACTGTGGAAGGTGAACTTGATGATATTTCTGGTAGCGGACAAACCAAAGCGGCTCATGGTCTGTGCAAAAACATTCCTGAGAGCAAGAAACAGCACCTTGAAGTCAAAGGTGCTGGACACTATGGCATTTTCTCGGGTCGTCGTTGGCGTGAAATGGTGTACCCAGAAATTGGTCAGTTCATTCGCAAGCATGCTGTCAAAGGAATTAAATCAGTTGCGCCTAAGGCAGTGAAAAAGCCAGCCACTAAAAAGGTGGCGGTGAAAGTTGCTACCAAAGTAGCGTCTAAGCGCTCTCGCTCTAAGAATGCCTAAAGCCATAGACGGTCATTCAGACCGGTTTGATCGTCTATTTGCAGCACTTCCCCAAACCCAATGCACCAAATGTGGATATCCCGATTGTCAGGGATATGCTAAAGCAATGGATCTTGGTCAGGCAGCTCACAATCAATGTCCACCTGGCGGTGCTGAAGGGATTGCTCGTCTAGCAAAGATTCTGAATCAACCCATTCTGACTCTTAACCCTATCCATGGGGAAGAACGTCCACGATCTGTGGCCTTCATAGAATCCAAAGCATGCATTGGCTGCACACTTTGTATTCAGGCATGCCCTGTTGACGCTATTGTGGGAGCCTCGAAACAAATGCATGTGGTTCTCAAAGATTGGTGCACTGGGTGTGATTTATGCATTCCGCCTTGCCCAGTGGATTGCATCACCATGATTCCAGTGACAGGTCCACTCACTGGCTGGGATGCTTGGAGTCAGACTGAAGCTGATCAAGCCAAACAGCGTTATGAATCAAGACAAATTCGTTTAGATCGAGAAGAACAAGATAACCTTCGACGCTTGGCACAAAAAGCAAAAAACAAAGTGAAGGCCCTAGATCTTGAATCAGCAGAAACTGAGGCAGATCGATTGGCGATTGAACGAAAAAAGGCCATCATTGCCGCAGCCATGGCACGTGCTCAAGAAAAATTAAAGTAAACGCTTGATTGATTCAATATAAGCATTCATGTCGGGTGGTGCTCCATCTCTTTGAGCATTCCATAAAACCTCTCCCAAGCACTCCATGATTCTGTGTTGAGCTTCATGCTCTGAATCTAACTTCATCATCAGTTGCCGGGATACTTCACGAATTCCTGGCGGTTGATCAATTTGAATCTGTTCAGTAATAGACATGTGCATCGACAAATGTAAAAAAGGATTGCTTTGACCTTTTTCTGGGGTGTATTCCTCACGTTGAGCTTGCTCTAGATTGTTCAAGATACTGTGATATTCAGGATGCTCAATCATCCAACGAGCTGCAATGGATTCCATGGCAGTCAAAATACCTGACCGTTGATGCTTAGCCCAGGTGTCACAAAAGAACTGCCTGACCTCGTCACGACTTGGATTAAATAAGCTCATATTGAAAAATTCTTTTCTTTGAAACCACACAGAGGCTCAACAATGCACAAGGCACAATCAGGTTTTCTTGCCTTACATGTGTAACGACCATGCAAAATCAACCAATGGTGTGCATCAATTAAATAATCCTTAGGAACTCTTTTTAATAAAGCTTTTTCTACGGCCAACACATCTTTACCAGGGGCCAAACCCGTTCGATTTGAAACTCTAAAAATATGGGTGTCCACTGCCATGGTCGGGTGACCAAAAGCTGTGTTCAAAATCACATTGGCGGTCTTACGCCCCACTCCAGGCAAAGCCTCTAAAGCTTCACGATTTTCAGGGACCTCACTATTGTGGCGCTCAATCAAAAGACGGCATGTTTCGATTAAATGTTTGGCCTTGGTTTTATAAAGTCCAATGTGTTGAATGTAGGGAATCAATCCTGACTCACCCAAAGCCAAAATGGCTTCAGGGGTATTGGCCACCGGAAAAAGCACACGCGTTCCTTTATTGACAGAAACATCTGTGGCTTGCGCAGATAAAAGAACTGCCGCCAATAACTCAAAAGGAGTTGTGTACTCCAATTCCGTGGTTGGCTTTGGATTATTACTTTTGAGGGCTTCAAAAAAGGCCAGTCGTTTTTCAGCGTTCATTTAATTTCATGAGCTTGATTGCCCCAACACTTCTCTTATACGCTGTATGAGTTGTGGCACTTTGGCTTCTTGCTTATTGATGTGATCCAGATTGCTTTCTCTTTGTTTTTCTGACCAAACAGAACCAGGAAAAAAAACATCGGCCTGAAAACGAGGAATGACATGCCAATGCAAGTGAGGCACCATATTCCCCAACGCAGCCAAATTAATTTTGTCTGCTTGCATGACATCTAAGAGTATTTTTTCAACCAACATGACCACATGCCACAACCTTGATCGTTGGTCTACAGTCAATTGTGACATTTCTCCAATGTGCTCATTCCATATCACACGACAAAAACCTGGCAGCTCTGGTTCATCGGCCAGTACGACACGCAACTCTTCATTTTTCCAAATGATTTGACCGCCATCTTTGGTGCATAAGGGGCAATTATTTTTCATTCCATCATTTTCGCTTAAATTTTTAAAAACACACAAAACACTTTAAGAGATACACTCTCTAGAACTCATTTGGCGTGAATCTTGAATTGATATGGATTTAAAACTAAACAGTTACTGGCGCAGCTCTGCGGCGTTTCGAGTCAGAATTGCTCTCAATTTAAAACAACTCAAGCACGAGATTATTCCGCTTGATTTAGTCAAAAATGGTGGGGAACAGCGAGAAGCTGCTTACACCCAAAAAAATCCTCAACAGTTGGTGCCAGTTTTAGAAGATGGTGTGAATGTTTTACGACAGTCCCTAGCAATCATTGAATATCTTGATGAAATTCAACCGCTACCCCCTCTTCTACCCACCACACCCATTGATCGGTCATGGGTTAGAGCACTCGCCATGGACATTGCATGTGATATTCATCCACTGAATAACTTTAGAGTGATGAAATATTTACACAAGCAAATCAAGCTTACTGATCAAGAGAAAAATGATTGGTATCGGCACTGGCTGACTCTTGGATTAAGTGGGATTGAAACAAGCCTGCAACAATCTTCTAAGAGTGGATTATTTTGCTTTGGTGATCAGGTGACATTGGCAGATATTTGCCTGATTCCGCAATTATTCAATGCCAAAGGATCTGGGCTTGACCTAAGTTCTTACCCATTGATCAATCGCATTTTTGAAGAGTGCATGCAATTACCAGCATTTAAAAACGCATCCTGGGAATTCCAGGTCGATTACCCCAAATAAAAAGCCCGGCTTTTGGCCGGGCTGATCAACCATGGCGGGATACGCCAAAGTCAATGACCTGCTTAGTGGAACTGCTCTTCTTCTGTTGAACCTGTCAATGCTGTAACAGATGAAGCACCACCTTGAATCACAGTAGTCACTTCGTCGAAGTAACCAGTACCCACTTCTTGTTGGTGAGAAACGAATGTGTAACCACGGTCACGAGCTGCAAACTCAGGCTCTTGAACTTTCTCAACATAAGCAGACATGCCACGTGCAACATAGTCTTGAGCCAAGTCAAACATGTTGTACCACATAGAGTGAATACCAGCCAATGTGATGAATTGATACTTGTAACCCATCGCACCAAGCTCACGTTGGAACTTAGCAATGGTTGCATCATCCAAGTTCTTCTTCCAGTTAAATGATGGTGAGCAGTTGTATGCCAACATCTTACCTGGGTGCTTAGCGTGAACGGCTTCAGCAAACTTACGCGCAAACTCTAGGTCAGGCGTACCAGTTTCACACCATACCAAGTCAGCATATTCAGCATAGGCAATCGCACGAGAGATCGCTTGATCAAGACCTTTCTTGGTCTTGTAGAAACCTTCTGCTGTACGCTCACCTGTCAAGAATGGTTTGTCGTTTTCATCGTAGTCAGATGTCAACAAATCAGCCGCTTCAGCGTCTGTACGAGCAATCACCAATGTTGGAACGCCACAAACGTCAGCAGCCATACGAGCTGCAATCAATTTTTGGCAAGCTTCTTGTGTTGGAACCAACACTTTACCGCCCATGTGACCACACTTCTTCACAGAAGCCAATTGGTCTTCCCAGTGAACACCCGCAGCACCGGCTTTGATCATTGACTTCATCAATTCAAAAGCGTTCAATACGCCACCGAAACCTGCTTCAGCATCCGCAACGATTGGCGCGAAGCAATCGATGTAACCTTTGTCACCTTTTTCAATGCCTTTAGAGTGCTGGATTTCATCCGCACGACGGAATGTGTTGTTGATGCGCTCAACCACTTTAGGTACTGAATCCACTGGATACAAAGATTGGTCAGGATACATAGAAGCGTATGTGTTGTTATCAGCAGCCACTTGCCAACCTGATAAGTAAATCGCTTTCACACCTGCTTTAACCTGTTGCATCGCTTGACCACCTGTCAATGCGCCTAAACAGTTCACGTATGGCTCGTTATTGACCAAGTTCCATAGTTTTTCTGCACCACGACGAGCCAATGTGTGCTCGATCTGGAATGAACCACGTAGACGAACTACGTCAGCGGCTGTGTAACCACGCTTGATTCCTTTCCAACGTGGATTGGTGTCCCAATCTTTTTGCAATGCATCGATTTCTTGTTGACGTGTTGACATGTTTCTCTCCCTGTTGATAACAAAAAATGGTATTCATAAGACTCTTTTAGATTCATGCGCGTGTCTTATGTCTTATATAAGAGTGTATGTATAAGCCAAGAAGATTGCAAGCATTAGTTTGCCTAGGACATAAATAAAATAAGCCATTAAAAACAATGGCTTATTATCAATATTCCGTATCGTGGAACACTAATTCATCAGTTGCAACGCATAGCAACAATTACAAAATTGACTTAAATAAGGGCTTGATCGGCCACCAAAATGCCATCTTCATCGGCATAAATCATGTCTCCAGGTTTGATCATCGTACCGGCAAAATCAATCACCAAATCTCGTTCCCCCACATTGCGCTTAACGCTCTTTTGAGGGTGGGCAGCCAACGCCCGTATACCAACCTTGGATTCAGATAATTCTCGGGTGTCACGCACACATCCATTGACTAAAATCCCAGCCCAGCCATTCTTTTCAGCCAAAACACCTAAATTACCACCTACCAAAGCACAGCGCATTGAGGCACCACCATCGATCACAAGAACGCGTCCTTGGCCAGGCTCATCCAATAAAGTGCGAACCCATGTGTTGTCTTCAAATACTTTTAACGTAACCGCGGGCCCGTGAAACTGGACCACACCACCATAAGATTTAAAAATGGGTGCACACACCCTCAAGACACCCTGACTGATTAGATTTTCATTGGCATCACAAATATCTGTTGTTGCAAAAGTCATGAAACTTCCCCCACTGCTTAGGCATTTTTTAATTGAATTGAGCGATTATTTTCGCCCACACGGTAGGCGGTGAGCAAGGCGCACATCAAGAATCCTGCAATCAAAACAAAAACGCCAGGCACCATGTGCCAGTCCATCAGTAAGCCAAACAACAAAGGACCAATCGCAAGGCCAGAATCTAAACCGGAATATACGGTACCAAACACTCGGCCCGAGGACTCTTTAGGGGTTGCAGAACGAATCATGAGATCCCTCGAAGGACCTGCAATGCCCACACAAAATCCCATGATCGTGAATAGAGTCATCATGGCAGACCCTGACACCAAGGTCATGGCAATCAATACAGAAATGGAACTGCCCAGAATAAAACCTGTGGCAATCACACGCTCAGGATAGCGAGCCCGAGTCGCAATAAAGCCCCCGATAAACATGCCCCCGGCACTGGCAAACATATACGATGAATAAGCCGTTGTGGTCAGAGCAATCGGTAGGTCATAAAGTATTTGCATGGCTGTGGGCGCAAAACTTTGCACACCACTCAATGCCAAAGCGCTCAAAAAGAAAAATCCCCAGCACATCCACACCATGGGTAATTTTAAAAAATCAAAAGACAGGGCTGAATGATTTTTTCTAGCAGCTTCTTCATCATCTCTTTCTGATTGAGTCCCCATCAAAACATGGCGTCGCCAGTAAAGCACGCCGAGTATGAACGTAGCAATCAATGAAGCCACCAACAAAGCATGGCGCCAGCCAGAAACAGTGGTCACAGCCACCAAAACCGCTGGAGAAATGGCCCAACCTAAAGCACCCGAGACACCATGCATCGAATAAGCATGAGCCACACGCGCTGGCGAGACACGACGATTAATTAAAGTGTAATCAGCAGGATGGAAAACGCCATTTCCCAATCCTGCCATGCACGCTCCAATTAAGAGACTCCAATAACCACTGGCAAATGCCAACACAATGGCAGAGATGGCCAACATCGCCACTCCGAAAAATAAAACTTTGAGAGGACCCGAGTGATCAACCCAAAAACCAGCAGCGGCTTGCATGATGGTTGAGACAATGAAGAACATGGTCATCAAAAAACCAAGTTCAGCGTAACTCAAGCCGAACTCAACTTTCAACCATGGAAATAATGGCGCAAGAATTAAATGATAAAAATGAGAGGTGCCATGGGCCACACTGACGAGACCAATGACCTCCGCGTCTTTGCGAACTGTCATTGGAGGATGTTACTACGTCTTGGAATGCTTTGCCAAAAACACCATTTCATCGGCTTTCAGTCATCCTGAGCTTAGACGTTCAAGGACTAAGCTCAGGATTAAAACCTCACAAAGACTCCATGATTAATGCACGACGCGGTCAAATAAAAAGTTTCCGTTTTTATCAACATCCACCGGAACAATGTCCTTTGGACCAAATTTTCCTTCAAGAATCAATCTGGCCACTGGATTCTCAATGTGTTGCTGAATTGCTCGCTTCAATGGTCTGGCTCCAAAGACAGGGTCATAACCTGCCTCAGAAACTCTGACCAAAGCAGCATCACTGACCTCAAGCAACATGTCCATTTTGGCCAAACGATCAGTCAAACGTTGCAACTGAATTTTTGCAATTGCTGCAATGTTCTTCTGATCAAGTCCATGGAATACCACCACCTCATCAATACGATTTAAGAATTCAGGACGGAAATGTTCTTTGACATCGACCATCACAGCTTCCTTAATCTTATCTTGATCCTGTCCACTCATCGATTGAATCATGTGAGAACCTAAATTGCTGGTCATCACAATCACTGTATTTTTAAAGTCCACTGTACGACCTTGACCATCGGTCATGCGACCATCATCTAAGACTTGTAGCAGAACATTGAAGACATCTGGATGGGCTTTTTCAACTTCGTCCAATAAGATGACGCTGTAGGGTTTACGGCGTACCAACTCAGTGAGGTAACCACCCTCTTCGTAACCCACGTATCCAGGGGGCGCGCCAATTAAACGAGCCACACTGTGCTTTTCCATGAACTCACTCATGTCGACACGAATTAAGTGTTCTTCGCTATCAAACAAGAATTCAGCCAAAGCTTTGCATAGCTCGGTTTTGCCTACGCCCGTAGGGCCCAAGAATAAGAATGAGCCATAAGGCTTACCCTCATCTGATAAACCGGCACGAGAACGACGAATTGCATCAGAAACCGCCACGATGGCTTCCTCTTGACCCACCACACGGTGATGCAAATAATCTTCCATTTGTAATAACTTATCGCGCTCTCCCTGCATCATCTTAGACACAGGAATACCTGTGGCACGAGACACCACCTCAGCAATTTCCTCTGCACCCACTTGGGTACGCAACAGTTTATTTTTACCAGCAGCGCCTTTTGCCTCAGCGGCAGCAGCAGTCTTCAATTTACCTTCTAGCTCAGGCAACTTGCCATACTGCAACTCAGCGACTTTTTCTAATTTGCCATCTCGTTGCAATTTGGTAATTTCAGACTTGACCTTATCAATTTCTTCTTTGATCGAAGCTGTACCTTGAGCGGCACCTTTCTCTGACTTCCAAACTTCTTCTAAATCAGCATACTCTTTACCTAAGCGCTTGATCTCATCTTCAATCATGGCCAAACGTTTTTGTGATGCCTCATCTTTTTCTTTTTTTACAGCTTCACGTTCAATTTTTAATTGAATCAAGCGACGATCTAATTTATCCATCACCTCAGGCTTAGAATCAATCTCCATGCGGATGCGTGATGCAGCCTCATCAATCAAATCAATGGCCTTATCTGGTAGAAAACGATCGGTGATATAACGATGAGATAACTCAGCCGCGGCGACAATTGCTGGATCTGTGATCTCAACACCATGGTGTAGCTCGTATCTTTCTTGAAGTCCACGCAAAATTGCAATGGTGTCCTCGACGGTCGGCTCCCCTACCATCACTTTTTGAAAACGACGTTCTAAGGCAGCATCTTTTTCAATGTATTTGCGATATTCATCGAGAGTTGTGGCTCCAATGCAATGTAATTCCCCTCTGGCCAAAGCAGGTTTGAGCATATTGCCTGCGTCCATGGCTCCATCGGCTTTACCAGCACCCACCATCGTATGAATTTCATCGATGAATACAATCGTTTGACCTTCGTCCTTGGCCACATCAGTCAGAACAGCCTTGAGACGCTCTTCAAACTCCCCTCGATATTTGGCTCCGGCCAATAGCAAGGCCATGTCCAAAACCAACACTCTTTTGTTCTTAAGTGTTTCAGGCACTTCACCATCGACAATTCGTTGCGCCAAACCTTCAACAATGGCTGTCTTACCAACCCCTGGCTCACCAATTAAGACGGGATTATTTTTAGTACGACGTTGCAAAATTTGAATGGCACGACGGATTTCATCGTCGCGTCCAATCACTGGGTCCAACTTACCCAGACGAGCACGCTCGGTTAAATCCAATGTGTATTTTTTCAAGGCTTCACGTTGGTTTTCAGCATCAGCACTATTCACAGACTGTCCTCCACGCACTGCCTCAATGGCAGCTTCTAAAGTTTTACGAGTAATACCCGCCGCTTTGAGTGATTTACCAATTTCACCCTTGTCATCACTTAAGACCAACAAGAAAAGCTCACCCGCAATGAATTCATCGCCACGCTTAGTGGCTTCTTTTTCAGTTAAATTTAAATGTGCAGCCAAACCACGGCCAATCTGCACATCACCACCAGTTCCTTGAACTTGTGGCAGTTTCGACACCAGAGCCTGGATGGCTTTTTCTAGTGCCATGACGTTGCCACCAGTTCGATTGATCAAAGACTTGGCCGTACTGTCTGATTGCTGCAACATGGCTAAAAGGACATGCTCGGACTCAATGTATTGATGATCGGCATTCAAAGCCAAGCTTTGGGCTTCGCCCAAGGCATCCTGAAATTTACTGGTTAATTTGTCTAGTCGCATGGATTTCTCCCATATTCAATGACCAGTATGTGGGTATCTTTGTCAGAATTTCAAGTGATTTAGATCAAATAATTGGCTGGCTTTATCATGGACGGATGTCTTGGTGTTTATATCTCTTAGAATGTTCCGACGGAAGCTACTATGCTGGCATCACCAATGATTTAGAAAGCCGCATCCGAGCCCACAACAATGGAACCGGCGCCAAATACACCCGTGGTCGAACCCCCGTCCAGCTTTTGGCCTCAAAAAATTATGACAATCGCTCTGAAGCATCCAAGGCAGAAAATGCCATCAAAAGACTTCCCAAGTCACTCAAATTAGGTTTTTTACGTGACTAGCGATATTCAACAAGAAATTTCTGAGCAAATCGAGTCTTTTTACCAAGCCGTTAAAGAAAATTGGCCTGGGTTTAAAACTCGAGTCGGGCAAGAACAAATGTTTGCTCAAATCGGCCAAACACTCAGCCATGCTAAAAGTCCTAAAGATTCAAGAGATGGCGACCATATTTTGGTGATTGAAGGTAAAACCGGGGTCGGCAAGACACTCGGTTATTTAATTCCAGCGATTGTCTTTAGTAAAAGAATGAATAAACGGGTCATCATCAGTACCGGCACCGTGGCACTTCAAGAACAATTAATTCAAAAAGATTTGCCTGCTCTAGCCGAACTCTCCCCTTTTCCATTTGAGTATGCTTTAGCCAAAGGTCGCGGCCGATATGTGTGCAATATTCGTTTAGAACAAGTCAGCGGTAAAACCAAACAATCCGCTCTATTTGAGGATGCCAACTGGGATGGGCCACCTAAAGAAAAGGACATTGATCACTTTGCCAATGCCCTGAACTCTCTCAATCAAGGTCAATGGAATGGTGAAAAAGACACTGCTCCGCCTGAAATCAGTGACAGCATGTGGCCGCGCATTGCAGCTGAACGAAGTTCTTGCTTAGGACGACACTGCCAGCGCTTCAATGTTTGCCCTTATTTCAATGCCAGAAGAGAATTAGTCAAAGCCGATGTCATTGTCGCCAATCACGACTTGGTCATTTCTACGATAGCCTCAGGCTCTAAGATCTTGCCTGACCCTTCTGAAACTTTATATGTCTTTGATGAGGCCCATCATCTGCCACAGGTAGGGATTGCGCACTTTGCTTCCTCAGTGGGCTTAATTGCCTCGACACGATGGCTTGAAAAAATCATGACGGCAGTGTTACGAGCGGATGCATTACTACCCGAATCATCTGGCAAGATCGCAGAAGAAACACATGATCTGGTGACGGATTTGATTCAACACACCAAGCAATTGATCAACTCACTTCGTTTGTCTAATTTCGTGACCCATGATCAAGCCATTCATCGCTTCAAACATGGCGAACTCAGTGAGGAGTTTGCCAATGAAGCACAAACGATGGGACCTCTGGCAATTGCATTAAACAATCGCGTCAGTAAAATTTTGCAACAACTCAACGATCAGAGAAATAACAGCATTGACAAAGACTCTTACAGCCCTGCTATTTTGGAGATGGGTAGCTATCAAGCAAAGACAGAGAATTTATCGAATACCTGGCATTTAATGCAAGCCGATGCCAATCCCCCCATTGCTAAATGGCTTGAATGGCAAGATCTGGGGTCTACTTTTGACTTTAAATTACACGCCTCCCCCATCAGCGCAGCACAAAACTTGGCCCAATCGCTTTGGTCCACGAGTTCTGCCGCCATTCTGACTTCTGCCACTCTAAGAACTTTAGGTGACTTTAAGTATTTCTTAAATCAAGTGGGTTTGAATTGGTTTCCAAAAACCAATACGTTTGAAGCCGAATCTCCCTTCGATTATGAAAATCAAGGCACTTTTGTGGTTCCTGATATGTTGGCTTGCCCCAGCGCCAACTCAGAAGGTCACACGCAAGAATTGTCGACTGAAATCCCCAATCAATTGTCTGATTTGCGCCATGGTGCATTGGTTTTATTCACATCTAAAAAACAAATGAAGCAAGTCTATGAAGATTTACCTGAAGAATTTTTGCAAGATGTGCTCATGCAAGGAGACATGCCTCGAAGCCAATTAATTCTTCAGCATGAAACAAGGGTTAAACAAGGTCATCGCAGCATTTTGTTTGGCATGCAAAGTTTTGGCGAGGGTTTAGATTTACCAGGGAAGCTATGTGAAGTGGTTGTGATTACCAAACTGCCCTTTGCTCCACCAGACTCCCCTATTGAAGAAGCAAAAGCAGAATGGCTTGAAAAGAACCAAGGCAATCCCTTTTATGAAATCAGCGTGCCCGCAGCGGCGCTCAAGTTACAACAATGGGTGGGGCGTGGCATTCGAACAGAAACCGATCACGCCACCATTGTGGTATTGGATCAGCGCCTCAAAACCAAACCCTACGGGAAAAAACTAATGGCAGGTCTTCCGCCATTCAAACGAGTGATGTAGCAACATCAGTACTTTTTTTGATATCAATCGAAGACGAATGATTCAGTCTATTGCCACTTTTTGAGTGCTTCGTCATCACTCAAACGAGCATCCACCCAGCGCGCACCCTCTGGCGTGTCCTCTTTTTTCCAAAAAGGAGCGAGGGTTTTCAAATAATCCATGACGTATTCGCAGGCAGCAAATGCTTCACCACGATGAGCACTCGTGACAGCGGTTAAAACAATTTGATCTTCGATGTGCAAAGGTCCCACGCGATGAATAATTAAGACTTCATAGATATCCCATCGAGCCTTGGCTTTTTGAATGATGTCCTCTAAAGATTTTTCCGTCATGCCCGGATAATGTTCCAAAGTCATGGCGGCCACGTCAGCACCATCGTTACGATCACGCACTGTACCTACAAATGCTGCCACCGCTCCCACACGCGCATCTCCAGCGCGCAGCTGTTGAATCTCGCTTGAGAGATCAAAATCTTCAGTTTGTATCCGAACTGGCATCTCTTAACCGCCTGTCACCGGTGGGAAAAAGGCAACCTCAGCACGATCTTGTAATGAAGTAGAGCCCTCCACCATCACATGATTCAAAGCCATCCGAACGGCTTTACCTTCTGCCAAGACATCCGCCCATACCTCACCACGCGTCATCAAATGAGCTCTTAACTGGGTCAATGTCTCAATGCCTGAAGGAACTTCGAATGTTTCTTCCGAGGTGTCAAGCGCCTCACGCAAAGAGGCAAAGAATTTAATGGTAATTTTCATGGTGATAGCTTAAATCATTCCAGAGAAAGGCATGTATTTCACCCAATCTCCACGATGAATAACCTTCTCTGGAGGATTATCCACCAAGCCATCGGCCCATGCAGCACTGGTCATGACACCAGAACTTTGATTCGAGAACAGGTCCAAACCACCTTGATCATTCATACGTACTCTTAAAAACTCATTGCGACGATCAGGCTTTAACCAATCAAAATCAGCTCGCATCATCATGCTGGGAGTGGAATGATGTTTTCTGCCCTGAAGCTTCGCGATGAAAGGTCTTACAAATAACATGAAAGTCACAAAGCTAGAGACTGGGTTACCTGGCAATCCCATGAACCAAGTCTCAGAACCGGCAGCTCCCTGTTTTTTCACGGCACCAAAAGCCAAAGGCTTTCCGGGCTTCATGGCAATTTGCCACATATCCAAGCGTCCCTCTGCCGTCACAGCCGGTTTAATGTGATCTTCCTCACCCACTGAGACACCACCTGAAGTAATGATCAGATCATGATCTTGGCTGGCTTGTCGCAAGGCAGCTTTCGTGGCTTCCAAAGTATCTGGAACAATGCCCAAATCAGTGGCTTCACAACCCAATGATCGAACACACGCCAATAAGGTGTCCCGATTAGAGTTATATATGGCACCTGGTTTCAATGCTTGACCCGGTAAAGTTAATTCATCACCAGTAAAAAAGGCAGCGACTTTGACTTTTCTCATCACAGGTAAGGTGGCATGACCTGCCGAAGCAGCCACACCAAGCTCTTGGGCCCTGAGGAAGGTGCCTTGAGTCAGTGCCACGTGCCCCGCTTTTAAATCTTCCCCTTGTAAACGAATCCATTGACCTGATGGAGGTACTTCTAGAATTTTTACTTGATCATTGATCACTTCACAAACTTCTTGCATGACCACAGCGTCAGCACCAGGAGGGATGGTGGCCCCAGTAAAAATTCTGGCAATGGTGCCTGGTTTTAATGCTGTGCCCACATGACCCGCAGGAATGCGTTGAGAGACTTCAAAACACAAACCCGGAGAATGAATATCGGCTGTTCTGACAGCATAACCATCCATTTGGGTGTTGTTCATAGGAGGAACATCAACCAGACTGAGGATATCTTTTGCAAGAACTCTTCCTAATGCATCTTGAGTTGTTACTTGCTCATGCTCTACCACCGGTTTTGCTTGCGCCAAAAGATGCTGTAAAGCTTCAGCCGTAGGTTTTAAGGCTGGCTTACTTTTAATCTCAGATGAAGTGTTAGAGGAGGACATCGGCTAAGTCTAATGGGTTTGACTTTATTTTGCTAAAACACCCAACAGCGATAAAACATATTGAGCCATCTCGTCTAAATTATCTAGATCAAGGATTGGAATATCTCTATTTAAGCTCGGCTGATTTGTTGCCTGTGCACCGCCTGGCCATGCCACCGCTTGAATATGTTCATCCTGATTGGCTTTTAGGGAGTTCTGAGAACATTCAAGATGATCAGCTCTCCAAAGTTCAATTTTTGGAATTTTGGCTTCCTTGAAACCTTCAACAATGACCAAATCACAAGGTGATAACTTACTGAGTTGCTCTTCAACAGATGGCTCAGCAGCCTCTTTTAATTCATGCATCAATACCCAGCGCTGATCCGACACCAAAAGAATTTCTCCGGCCCCTGCTTCGCGGTGGCGATAAGAGTCCTTTCCAGGACGATCAATATCAAAATGATGATGGGTGTGTTTGATGACTGAAATCCTGACGCCCTGTTGAGTAAATTGCTTGATTAATTTTTCAATAAGGGTGGTCTTACCTGTGCCAGAGTAAGCCACAAAACCAACAGCTGGAGGTTTACTCAATGGAGGAACTGCATTCATGAGCTACTTATAAACCTGTGTGCTTTGCCACAAAATCTTTGACTTGATTGATGTCAGCAGCCATCACAGTCACACGCTGAGGCTGATCCTCAATACCAATGAATGATGCAGGACGATCAGGTTGACGGCCAAGCGCTTCTTCAATGGTTTCTGCGAATTTTATTGGTAAGGCTGTTTCAAGAACCAACATGGGCACATGAGATTGCATATGCTCGCGAGCCACTTTGACACCATCAGCCGTGTGAGTGTCAATCAAGACACTGTACTTGGCATGAACATCACGGATGGTATTTAAACGGTTGGTGTGAGTACTCTTTCCTGATACAAAGCCATATTTTGAAATCTCTTGGTAAGCAGGATCTTTGGATAAATCAAACCCGCCTTTAGTTTCTACATCTTTGAACATTTGGGCTGTTCTGACAGCATCTCGCCCCAGTAAATCATAAATAAAACGTTCAAAGTTACTTGCCTTGGAAATATCCATCGATGGACTGGTCGTATGGAAGGTCTCTGCAGACTTACGTGCGCGATAGACACCCGTCTTGAAGAACTCATCCAAGACATCGTTTTCATTGGTAGCGACTACCAATTTTTCGATTGGTAAGCCCATCATGCGAGCAATGTGACCGGCACACACATTACCAAAATTACCAGAGGGTACGCAAAACGAAACCTTCTCAGTACTGCTCTTGGTGGCCAATAAATAACCTTGGAAGTAATACACCACTTGAGCCACAACGCGCGCCCAGTTAATCGAATTGACAGTGCCAATCTTATGACGCGCTTTGAAAGCATGGTCATTACTCACGCCTTTGACAATGTCTTGCGCATCATCGAACACACCTTCGATGGCAATATTATGAATATTCTCATCTTGCAATGAATACATCTGAGCCACTTGGAATGGACTCATCTTGCCCTTGGGAGACAACATAAATACTCGGACACCTTTTTTGCCACGCATCGCATACTCTGCAGCGCTGCCGGTATCCCCAGAAGTGGCTCCCAAAATATTCAGCTCCTGGCCTTGGCGATTTAAGGTGTACTCAAATAAATTACCCAATAACTGCATGGCCATGTCTTTAAATGCCAGCGTGGGACCATTCGATAAACTCAACAATCCCAAGCGAGTGCCCTGCTCATCACCTAACCAGTGAATCGGCGTGATGTCTTCAGCTCGATCATCAGAACGCCCATTGCAATAAACCTGGGCAGTGTAGGTTTTTTTCACCAAGGCCTTAAGATCTTCCTTGGGAATGTCATCACAATAAAGACTCAATACTTCATAAGCCAAATCAGCATAGGACAAACCACGCCAAGCATCTAATTGGCCGGAGCTGACTTGAGGGTAATGCGTTGGCAAATACAAGCCACCATCAGCAGCCAAGCCGCCCAAGAGAATTTGAGAAAAGGTTTGGTTGGCGTTATGGCCGCGCGTTGAGATGTAGTGCATTGAAATGAATTAACTTAAGTTTTCTAAACGAATTTTGGTGACAGAACCTTCAACCGTCTTCAAAGCTTCCACTTTGGCAATCGCAGCCAAAATATTCTTTTCTTTGGTTTCATGGGTCAACATGATCAAGTCGGTTTGATTTTCACCATCTCCAGCTTCACGTTGCAGCATGGCATCAATTGAAATATTGTTATCAGCCAAAATGCGAGTGATGTCAGCCAATACACCGGCCACATCAGCCACACGCAAGCGCAAGTAATAGCTGGTGGTAATCTCGCCCATCGGCAAAATGGTGGTTTGTACCATCGAACCCGGTTGAAATGCCAAATGAGGCACGCGATGCTCTGGATCAGCCGTCTGTAAACGCGCCACATCCACAAGATCAGCAATCACGGCTGAGGCAGTTGGTTCAGCCCCCGCACCTTTACCGTAATACAAAGTAGTGCCTACTGCATCACCCATCACTTGAACAGCATTCATGGCACCTTCCACATTCGCGATCAAACGCTTAGATGGAATCAAGGTTGGATGAACTCGTAACTCAATGCCATCCTTGGTTTTTTTCGTGATACCCAATAATTTGATGCGATAACCTAATTGCTCGGCATATTGAATGTCTGTGGCAGATAACTTAGTAATGCCTTCTACGTAGGCTTTATCAAATTGCACAGGAATACCAAAAGCAATCGCGCTCATGATAGTGGCTTTGTGGGCAGCATCCACGCCTTCAATATCAAAGGTTGGATCAGCTTCTGCGTAACCAAGACGCTGTGCCTCTTTCAGAACCACATCAAAGTCCAAGCCCTTGTCACGCATCTCAGACAAAATGAAATTCGTGGTGCCATTGATGATGCCAGCAATCCACTCAATCCGATTGGCTGTTAAACCTTCACGCAAGGCTTTGATGATTGGAATACCACCAGCCACTGCTGCCTCAAAGTTCACAGTCACACCTTTGGCTTGGGCTGCTGCAAAGATCTCATTACCATGCACGGCCAAAAGTGCTTTATTCGCAGTCACAACATGCTTACCATTTTGAATGGCAGCCAAAACCAATTCTTTGGCGATGCCGTAGCCGCCAATTAACTCCACCACCACATCGATTTCAGGGTTGTTCACGACTTGCTTGGCATCACTGACCACCTTGGCGCGACCTTTGACCAACTCTTCAGCGCGTTGAGTATTTAAATCAGCCACCGTGTGAATTTGAATACCGCGACCCGCACGACGTGTGATTTCTTCTTGATTACGTTCCAAAACGGTAAAAACACCACCACCGACGGTACCAATGCCCAATAGGCCAACTTGAATAGGTTTCATGAATAAATACTCTGACTAATGAAATATAAAAAGATTACTGCTTGCCGTATTTTTGGCGATAACGTTCTAAGAACTTTGCCAAACGCGCAATGGCTTCACGCAAGACATCCTCGTGAGGCAAGAACACAATCCGGAAATGATCAGGCTTAGGCCAATTAAAACCACTGCCCTGCACCAATAACACTTTTTCTTCACGCAACAAATTAGCGATGAACTCCTGATCATTCTCAATCGGATACATTTCTGGATCCAATTTTGGAAATAAATACAAAGCGGCTTTGGGCTTGACACAAGTCACGCCCGGAATCTTGGTCACCAACTCCCAAGCCAAATCTCTTTGACGACGCAAACGGCCACCCTCGGCGACCAAGTCATTGATACTTTGATACCCGCCTAAAGCCGTTTGAATCGCAAATTGGCCCGGCACGTTTGCACACAAGCGCATTGAAGACAGCATGTTCAAGCCTTCAATGTAATCTGCGGCGCCACTTTTATCGCCTGAGACCACCATCCAACCAGAACGGTAACCACAAGAACGATAATTTTTAGACAGTCCATTGAATGTGACGGTCACCACATCAGTCGACAAAGCGCCTATTGAGGTGTGCTTTTCACCATCAAATAAAGTCTTGTCATAAATCTCATCGGCAAAAATAATCAAACCATGCTCACGCGCCACAGCAATGATTTCTTTGAGCACGGCGTCACTGTACAAAGCACCGGTGGGGTTATTCGGATTAATCACCACAATTGCCTTGGTCTTCGGCGTAATCTTTGACCGAATATCCGCAATATCTGGAGCCCAGTCTTTTGATTCATCGCATAAATAGTGCTTGGGTGTTCCGCCCGACAAACTCACTGCAGCTGTCCACAATGGATAATCTGGAGCAGGCACCAATACTTCATCACCGGCATTCAACAAAGCATTCATGGCCAAAACAATCAGCTCTGAAACACCATTACCCGTATAGATGTCATCCAAAGTCACACCCTGAATGCCTTTTTCTTGGCAATAGTGCATGATGGCTTTGCGGGCAGAGAAAATTCCTTTGGAGTCTGAGTACGCAGCTGAATTGGGCAAATTACGAATCATGTCCAACTGAATTTCTTCAGGAGGGTCAAAACCAAAAACCCCCACATTGCCAATGTTCAGCTTGATGATTTTTTGGCCCTCTTCCTCCA
>JACCDI010907978.1_pt1 | contig 20731 bp, 24 predicted proteins | sample 7442791 | NCBI WGS metagenome assembly JACCDI01 (sample SAMN15323434, study PRJNA562643) | freshwater metagenome | isolation source: river surface water | place: USA:Blue River Watershed | collected 2017-08-15
CAGTATCAGCACGATGTTTCTCAAACTCGCTTAGCGCGAGCGTTGGATGCGGTGGTTGAAGATTGCGTTAATGCGGTGGGGGTTGATGTCAACACAGCATCAGCGCCTTTATTGGCGCGTGTATCAGGTCTTAGCTCAACGGTTGCGCAAAGCATTGTTCATCACCGCGATCAAAAAGGAATGTTCCGCTCACGCGCAGCGTTGTTAGACGTTCCGCGTCTGGGTGAAAAAACGTTTGAACAAGCGGCCGGATTTTTGCGTGTCATGAATGGTGACAATCCATTGGATGCTTCGGCCGTTCATCCGGAATCCTATCCATTGGTTGAAAAAATACTTGCCGACATAAAGCGTGATGTGAAATCTATGATCGGTGACAGCGCGTTACTGAAATCACTCGATCCAAAGCGTTTCGCCGATCAGCAGTTCGGATTACCTACCGTGATCGATATCTTAAAAGAGCTCGATAAGCCCGGACGTGATCCCCGCCCTGCTTTCGTTACAGCGAGTTTCCGTGATGGTGTAGAAGATCTGAAGGATCTTCAACCGGATATGATTCTTGAAGGTGTTGTGACGAATGTCGCTGCATTTGGTGCCTTTGTAGATATCGGCGTTCATCAAGATGGCTTGGTACATATTTCTGCGCTCTCGAATGAATTCGTCAAAGATCCGCATGCCGTCGTAAAAGCGGGCCAAGTAGTCAAAGTCAAAGTGCTGGAAGTCGATATTAAGCGCAAACGGATTGCGCTCACCATGCGGCTGAATGACACAGCGGCCGCGCAAGATCAGCGACGGCTAGGGTCGGAACGCCCAGACGCACGCGAGCGTTCCGTAAAACATAAGCCCGTACAAGAAATGGCAACATCCGGATCGGCCATGGCCGCCGCTTTTGCCAAACTGAAGAAATAAACCGAGTGTCTACCGGATGTCTTCGGGCGCGGCTGCTTGTACCCCAAGACATCCGGCGGGCGCATCCGCTTTTACCCGCAGGCGGGCGCATCCGCTTTTCCCTATAATGTGGTTTTCCCTTTACACCCCGCCAAGAGGACGCAATGAGTGACGTTAAATCCTGGATCAAAGAAACCGTCAGCACCCATTCAGTCGTGCTGTTCATGAAGGGCACCGCCCAATTCCCACAATGTGGATTCTCAGGTCGCGCCATCGAGCTGCTGAAAGAAACCGGCGTGCAGGATCTGGTGACTGTCAATGTTTTAGACGATGACGAAGTCCGCCAAGGAATCAAAGAGTTTTCGAACTGGCCTACGATTCCTCAGCTGTACGTCAAAGGTGAATTCATCGGTGGCGCTGACATCATGAATGAAATGCACGCATCCGGCGAACTACAGACTCTGCTGAAAGCATAGATTTTATGAAACGCTTGGTCGTTGCCATCACCGGCGCCTCGGGCGCTATGTATGGCATACGATTGCTGCAGTGGTTGCGCGAAAGTACTCAGGTTGAAACACATTTGATGATCTCGGATGCGGGTGTTCTTAGCCTGCATTACGAGCTCGATATGAAACGCAAGGATGTTGAAGCGCTGGCTGATGTGGTTCACAGCGTGCGTGATGTGGGGGCGTGTGTGGCCAGCGGTTCGTTTCAATCCGAAGGCATGATCGTTGCCCCCTGCTCGATGAAAACCTTGGGGTCCGTCGCCCACGGCCTGTCTGACAATCTAATATCTCGTGCTGCCGATGTGATGCTGAAAGAACGTCGACGCCTCGTGTTAATGGTGCGTGAGACGCCGTTTAATCTCGCTCACTTACGCAACATGACATCGGTGACCGAAATGGGCGGCATTATTTACCCTCCACTGCCCGCGCTCTACCAAAAACCCCAAAGCATAGAAGATATGGTTGATCACACAACCGGTCGAGTATTAGATTTATTCGGCATTCAACAAACACTTGCGCCACAATGGCAGGGCATTAAACTACAACGCGCCGAATCGTAATCAGGTGCGTCCTTGGCTATCGCTAGGGCTTGATTGATTTTTCTCGTTTTGTCGTTCCCGCTTATCTTTCAAGCCGCCAACCATACGATCAACCGCTGCGTTGAAACCGTCCATAGAAAATTTATTCACTTTGAACTTACCGTCACTGAGCGGAAAAGCAAAACCAACAACCAGAGTTTTCTTAAATGCCTGATTGATCGCATCTGACTCATTGAACCAATACACCATGATGTCGCCATTGGCAGTGGTAACCGGTTCACAGACTGACTCTACGGATACGGCACCACCCTCAGTCGTAATCATCAACGGATAGTTACTGCTGGGCTCGCAATTAATGCCATTCGCAAAGTAGTAGCGACAATTCCCTTCAGCACACAAAATTCCAAAGGTAGACAAACCATTTTCATGCGTTCCCGCCTCACCCATACCTTCAAGAAATTGAGAATACCAATCGCCGTGCTCTACTCTGTCATCGGCCTGTACACATGAAGGCAAAAATAGTAACCACGCTAACACTATCAACGCTAAACGCATGGAACGCTCCAAAAATTTGATGACGATAAAACCGTCTGCACTATCGAATTAATTTAATCATCCATATCCAAGCGTGCTTCGCCTAAACCAGACACTTCAATTCGAACCCTATCACCGGCATTCAGCCACTGTGTTTGAACTACGCTACCCAACAATACGAACTCACCGGCTTTAATCCCTGGCAAGCCATGCTCACCATGCGCATTGGCTAACCAAGCGAGGGCATTCAACGGATGACCCATTACCAACGAACTCACACCGCTGGCGACTTCAACATCATTAATCCAGGTGCGTCCGGTTAGCGCAGCGAGATCTAAATGATGCCAATCGCTGACCGGGTCACCCAATACGCAACCCGCATTGTAAAAATCGTCCGCAGCTAAGGTACGCACTCCGAGCGCGCGATAATCTTCGTAGCGCTCGTCAACCAGCTCCATACCCACCATCACCTCGCCCACAGCGCTTTCAACACTTTCACGCGTATAAGGAGTGGAACTCGGCAGCAGATCATGTGAGAGACGAACGGCAATCTCACATTCGATACCAATTTTTACAAAGCTTTTGCGCGAAACACGGCCATGTTTGTGCATGACTGTTTTACTAAACACACGCCCCGTGGCTGGATGATCAATATTTACAAAAGCCTGCATGACTGGCGTGGTACATCCAATTTTGTGGCCAACCACATCGCCTAAACCCGCCGCCGTTAGCATCACATTTAATGCGGATTGAATCGCATAACACTCGGTCATGTTCTTGGGTGCCAAATCGTCCGGCAAATGCGTTATTGGTTTCAATGCGAGACGCTGTGGCATTAATAAGGCGGCTGCTTGTTGTGCTCTTGTTTGCAAGATGTCCCCTGACTTGGCAAATTGATCTTTACATGCGATCTAGCAAGTCTAGCAAAAATGTAACTTCACTACCGACTTCTTATGCAAAGCGACTAAGCGCCCTGAATTGACTGAAAGTTGATGCAATTTTCAATCAATTCATCACAAATTTTTCATGTATGTAAAACGCTAATAGTTTGGCTTTCCCAAGGGTATAATCCGCCGTTTTCTTTGACCCCGAATACGCGTAACACGGAGAATACTTAATGAATTCCATACTGAAACAAGCCGCATGGATAGCGCTTGCACTTGTCGGCGCAATCTCACTGGGAACGGTGGCTCTCTCTCGTGGCGAGAGTATCAATGCGCTATGGATTGTCGTTGCAGCTGTCGCCATCTACCTAATTGGCTATCGCTACTACGCACGCTTTATTGCGAACAGCGTAATGCAACTCGATGCCCTTCGCACTACGCCGGCGGTTCGTTTAAATGATGGATTGGATTACGTACCTACTAACAAGCACGTACTGTTCGGACATCACTTTGCTGCTATCGCAGGCGCAGGCCCATTAGTGGGCCCTGTACTCGCCGCACAAATGGGTTATTTACCGGGCATGATGTGGATACTGGTTGGCGCTATTCTGGCTGGTGCTGTTCAAGATTTCATGATCTTGTTTATTTCTACCCGACGCGATGGTCGATCACTCGGCGATTTAATCAAATCAGAATTGGGATTAGTTCCCGGTGTGATTGCTCTGTTCGGCACATTCATGATCATGACAATTTTGCTAGCGGTATTGGCATTGATTGTTGTGAAAGCTCTAGCTGAAAGTCCATGGGGTACATTTACTGTCGCAGCTACCATACCGATTGCTCTGTTTATGGGCGTTTATAGCCGCTATATACGACCCGGCCGAGTTGGCGAAATATCGGTTATTGGTTTTATTCTTTTAATGGCCTCTATCGTGCTCGGCGGACAGGTCGCAGCCGATCCTATTTGGGGTCCGATGTTCACGTTCAATGGTAAGCAGTTAACGTGGATGTTATTGGCTTATGGAGTTATCGCCTCTGTGCTGCCCGTTTGGTTATTGCTGGCACCGCGTGATTACTTGTCTACCTTCCTGAAAATTGGCGCCATCGTCGCGCTCGCGCTGGGCATTGTGTTTGTTGCACCCCAACTCAAAATGCCTGCCATCACCAAGTTTATCGATGGCACTGGCCCAGTATGGGCGGGCAATATGTTCCCCTTCTTGTTCATTACCATCGCCTGTGGCGCGGTATCTGGGTTTCATTCGCTCATCTCATCTGGAACAACGCCGAAGTTACTCGAGAATGAAATGCATGCTCCCTACATTGGTTATGGCGGCATGTTGATGGAATCCTTCGTTGCGATCATGGCGCTCGTTGCAGCGTCCATCATTGAACCAGGTGTTTACTTTGCGATGAACAGCCCCGCTGCACTGATAGGTACGACTCCCGAGAGCGCAGCTGCAGCGATCAGCCAATGGGGATTCATGATCACCCCAGAAATGCTGCAACAAACAGCGGCCGACGTGGGTGAAGCGACCATCATTTCTCGTACTGGCGGTGCGCCTACATTAGCTGTTGGCATGGCGAGTATTTTTGCTTCCGTGTTGGGTGGACAAGCTCTGATGGCCTTCTGGTATCACTTTGCGATTTTGTTCGAAGCCTTGTTCATTCTGACGGCGGTCGATGCGGGCACGCGCGTCGGTCGTTTCATGTTGCAAGATCTGATCGGCACCTTGGTGCCTTCGTTTAAAAATATTCACGGCCTCGCATCCAACATCATCGCCACCCTATTATGTGTCGCTGCCTGGGGATACTTCCTTTACCAAGGCGTTATCGATCCTCTGGGCGGTATCAACACGCTCTGGCCATTGTTTGGGATTTCGAATCAAATGCTGGCAGCCGTTGCGCTGATCTTAGCAACGGTTGTTCTTTTCAAACTCAAACGCGAGAAATTTGCGTGGGTAACTTTAGTACCGACAACGTGGCTTTTGATTTGTACGTTAACCGCTGGCTATCAAAAACTCTTTCATGAAAATCCACGTATAGGATTTCTGGCACACGCCAGCAAATTCAAAGCGGCAGCGGCCGAGGATCAATTACTGGCACCGGCAAAATCAGCGGCTCAGATGCAGCAAATTATTGTGAATGACTACATCGATGCCACTCTAGCTGCTATTTTTATGATCGTCGTGCTGTCGGTGCTGTTCTACGGTATTCGCGCATGTCTGCAAGCCCTTAAAGACCACCAACCGAGCACCCACGAATCTGACGCAACTGCGCCTATTGGCTCAGCTAGCGCCTAATCCTAAACTTGCGAAAAATATCATGCTAGATGAACTCGGAAAGCTAGGTTCGTATCTCGGGCAGACTGCCAGACTGATGGTGGGTCTGCCTGATTACGACAATTATCTTAATCACATGGAAAAAACTCATCCAGATCAAATTGTGATGACGTATGAAGAGTTTTTCCGGGAACGACAAGATGCTCGCTACGGCGGCAATGGACGAATTGCACGTTGCTGCTGAGCTGGCCTGAAGCCGCTCAGCGACCGCTTTCAAACCGGTTTCAGGACGGCCCCGTAAAGCACAGCAGCTCAAATGGAAAAAGCCCGAAGTCTCTACGACTTCGGGCTTTTTTGTTTGGTGCCGACTGCAGGACTTGAACCCGCCACCCCATGATTACAAATCAAGTGCTCTACCAGATGAGCTAAGCCGGCTAAAAATCAGACGAGATTATACGTTATTTAATCCGGGTAAGCTTAGGTTTGCCATGCGTCTTGGGTGGATCTGGATCAGGCTTGTCATCATCACCCCTGGGAACCGACGCCAATACTGATGTCAACATGGGCGCTCCCTGAACTCGCTCCGACTCTGTGCTGAGTTTGGCGGCCTGTAATTTCTTCGCATCAGGCTTTTTTTTCCGCTCTTGCTGGTCTTCGCGCTTAACCTCAAACGCCATACCTTGACCATTCTCTCGAGCATAAATCGCACTCACGTTTTCTACAGGCACTTCTATCTCGCGCGCCACTCCACCAAACCGCGCCTTGAAATGGATGAAGTCATTATCCATCTTAAGGTTACCCGTCGCATCGAAGCTGATGTTGAGAACGATCTCACCATTTTTCACAAACTCAGCTGGAACGTGGGTTCTCGCATCAACCGCCACCACAATATAAGGGGTGTATCCATTATCGGTACACCACTCATACAGCGCTCGCAGCAAATAGGGTTTGGTTGAAGTTTCTGACATACCTTGGCTCACATATCGCTTTTAGCGACGCATAACCTTTTCGGAGGGTGTCAATGCCTCGATATAGGCCGGACGCGAAAAAATACGTTCCGCATATTTCATCAAGGGCGCAGCTGTTTTTGACAACTCCACACCATAATGATCTAGACGCCAGAGCAAAGGGGCGATGGCGACATCAAGCATCGAAAATTCTTCGCCAAGCATATATTTATTTTTTAAGAATAAAGGGGCTAGCGTCGTTAAGCGGTCGCGAATTTCATTGCGCGCTTTTTCATGGCTTTTTTCTGCTGAACGCGATTTTTCATTCTCAAGAGAATGCACGTGCACAAACAATTCTTTTTCAAAGTTAAATAACATCAAACGCGCACGCGCACGCATTAACGGATCAGCCGGCATCAGTTGCGGATGCGGGAAACGCTCATCGATGTACTCATTGATGATGTTCGACTCGTACAGAACGAGCTCGCGCTCAACGAGAATCGGAACCTGACCATACGGATTCATGGTCGAAATATCTTCTGGCTTGTTAAACAAATCCACGTCGCGAATTTCGAAGTCCATTCCTTTTTCAAAAAGGACCAGACGGCAGCGTTGTGAAAATGGGCACGTTGTACCCGAATAGAGAACCATCATTTTTGCAGTTCCTTGGAAACAAAGAGGGTGAGACAGCGACTGCGCCTCACCCTGCTGACGAATATTCTGCTTTTGGCTAAGGCCTGTTTTTGTTTTTAATCAAAACATCTTGCAGGGCACGACAAAACAGAACCTGTTATTTGACTTCTTTCCAGAAAGACGCATTCAAACGCCAGGTCAGAAATACCAAAATAGACATGAACAACAAAACCCACACACCGAGTTGCTGACGCTTGTTTTTTACTGGCTCACTCATCCAAGCCATAAAGCCAACTAAATCGGCGATCTGAGCATCGTAGGCCTGCGAACTGAGTTTTCCAGGCTTGATCTGCTCAAAGCCTTCAAACTTGTGCACAGTCTTGGATTCATCGTGCGGGTCCTTCTCTTCAACAAATTTCGCCTTACGAACACCCTGCAAATCCCACAGTACATGCGGCATAGCGACATTCGGATAAACCAGGTTATTCCAGCCAGTAGCACGACTCGGATCTTTGTAATAAGTACGCAAATACGTATAAACGTAGTCGGCACCCGAACCTTGACCCGATGCCTTGGCACGCACGATCACTGACAAATCAGGAGGGACCGCACCAAACCAAGCTTTGGCATCCTTTTCAGCCAAACTGACTTTCATCAGGTCGCCTACTTTTTCAGAAGTAAAAAGTAAGTTAGCTCGAATTTGATCGTCTGACAAACCAATGTCGCGCAAGCGGTTGTAACGTACCAGCGACGCTGAGTGACAGTTCAAGCAGTAGTTAACAAACAAACGCGCACCATTTTGCAAAGCCGAGAGATCATTGCCTCGCTCAGGAGCGTGATCGAGGGGGAAGCCACCCTCGGACGCGACAGCCAACAAAGGCACCAACGCTATCGTCGCTAGAAATTTTTTAAGCAGTTTCATTCCTGTTTTCCTTTTGCGACTTAGTGCGGATGAAATGTCACGCGACTTGGCACAGGTTTAAATTCACCCATTTGGCTCCACCAAGGCATCAGCAAGAAAAATCCAAAATAGATGAAGGTGCAAACCTGCGAGACAAACGTACCAATGGCTGTAGGTGCCTGCACACCGAGATAGCCCAGTATCAAAAACGCGATACCAAACACGATGTAGACAATCTTGTGCCAATCAGGGCGATAACGAATCGATCTGACGGGTGACAGATCTAGCCAAGGCATAGCGGCCAAAATCAACACCGATACACCCATCAACACCACACCCCAGAATTTTGCATCAAGTACCAACATAGCGATGATCACAACAACCGCACCTCCCATCACAGCATTCTTGATCATCTGCGGCAATCTAGTCTTCAAAACAATCAGAGCGGCATAACCAGCCACACCCAATATCAACGCCATCATGAATTGCGATGTAGTAGCGCGAAGAATTGAATAGTAAGGAGTGAAATACCAGACCGGTGCAATGTGAGGCGGTGTTTTGAGCGGATCAGCCGGAATGAAATTGTTGTATTCCAAGAAGTAGCCGCCCATTTCTGGCGCAAAGAAAATCACTGCGCTGAAAATGAAGAGGAACACTGACACACCAAAAATATCTTTGGTCGAATAATAAGGATGCGAAGGAATCGTATCAACACCGTGGCCATCAGGGCCTAGGTTGTCTTTGACTTCGATGCCGTCTGGATTGTTTGAGCCGACTTCATGTAGGGCGATCAAATGCGCGACTACCAAGCCCAACAAAACCAAAGGAATCGCAATCACATGAAACGCGAAGAAGCGATTCAAGGTCGCATCAGAGACAACATAGTCACCGCGAATCCAGAGCGAAAGATCAGGGCCAATGAAAGGAATCGCTCCAAACAAGTTAACGATTACCTGTGCGCCCCAATACGACATCTGACCCCATGGCAAGAGGTAGCCGAAGAATGCTTCACCCATTAAACACAGGAAAATGCCGACTCCAAACAACCAGATCAATTCACGCGGCTTACGATACGAGCCGTACAAAAGCGCGCGCATCATGTGAAGGTAAACCACAATAAAAAATGCTGAGGCGCCGGTCGAGTGCATGTAGCGAACCAGCCAACCCCAAGGCACTTCGCGCATGATGTACTCAACAGACGCAAATGCGAGAGTTGCATCTGGCTTGTAATTCATCACCAAGAAAATGCCAGTAACAATTTGAATGACCAACACCAAAGCAGCCAAGGATCCAAACAGATAAAGGATGTTGAAGTTCTTCGGTGCGTGATACTTGCCCCATTGATCATTCCACAGCTTAGTCAAAGGGAAGCGGGAGTCAACCCAACCCAACGCCTTCTGAGCTATTGGAGCATCTGCAGGTAATTTTTTCTCGACAAAAGCCATGATTACGCCTCGCCTTTCTCGTCTTTACCAATTGCTATACGGGTTTCGCTTAAATACATATGGCGAGGAACCTGAAGGTTATCGGGTGCGGGCTTGTTTTTATAAACACGACCGGCCAAATCAAATGTAGAGCCATGACATGGGCACAAGAATCCGCCAGCCCAATCATCCGGCAACGAAGGCTGAGCGCCCGTCTGAAATTTGGTGGATGGCGAACAACCCAAGTGCGAGCAAATACCAACCGCCACCAGAATCTCTGGTTTGATAGAGCGATATTCGTTGCGAGCGTAGGCAGGAGTCAGATCATCGGGATTACGCTCTGATTTAGGATCAGCCACCAAGGCGTCGGTTTTCTTCAGCGAAGAAACCATATCTGGGGTGCGTTTAATTACCCAGACTGGCTTACCGCGCCACTCGACAGTTTTCATTTCGCCTGGTTTGAGATCGGCAATGTCGATCTCAACGGGCGCACCTGCAGCCTTGGCTCGCTCGGATGGTTCAAACGTCGACACGAAGGCAGCAGTTGCTGCCAAACCCGCCACGCCGCCGGCAGCACAGGTTGCGACCAACAAGCCGCGACGGCTTGAGTCGACCTGATTTTCGTCACTCATAACAACCCCAATCGATGAAATTGCAAAATTTGTACGGAACTTCCCATAACCCGCCATTATAGCGGAGCGCCTTTTTTCTTTCAAAGAAACACGAGAAAACCCGCACTTTTTGGTGGGCGTTGAGGAATCGGCTGGGTTTGGGGTAAAAAGACGCTATTTAATTAGCAATTATTTACCAAATCGTAGCCTAGAGATATCAGTCGGCTTCGACTGGCCGATCAGACGTCTGAGCGAAACCTTCCACGGGAAGCAGGCCTCGGCGACGCGCTTCATAAACGGCCTCACCCCTTGAATGAACAGAGAGCTTGCCGTAGATGTGCTTAATGTGCGTTTGAACGGTGCCAATTGAAAGCCCCAAGGCGCTGGCCACCTTGGCATACGAACTACCCCGCGCAATTAATTGCAAAATCGCTGCCTCGCGCCGCGTAAGAGAATTCCAACTTGAGCGCACCGGATCGGCTAATAAATTGCTCTGCAAACGCATACGCGTCAGCACTTTGCGAGCTATCACGGGACTGATGGGAGAACCACCGTTGAGCACTTCAAGCAAGGCGCGCACCACTTCTTTATGCCCCGTCTCCTTGAGCACGTATCCGGAGGCACCTGCTTCGATGCAGGCCAGCACCTGATCTTCGTCTGAAGACATAGTGATCACCATGATGTCAGCCTGAGGATTGAGTCGACGGCAGGCATCGATAACAATCAATCCCGAGCCATCAGGAAATCCAAGATCAGTTAAGAGCAAATCACACTGATTTAATTCCAACCAAATCAATGCATCCGCCACTGTGCTGCACGAACCTGCGAGCAACAAAGAGGATTCCAGTTCAATAGCGTTACAAAGAAGACGACGAGTAACCGCATCATCCTCCACAACCATCACTCTGGCACGATACGAAGGCGATATACAACGCATGATAAAAATTTAACCAAACAAGCAGGAATGTCATCGGTGGGCATTCACTGCACTTTAGTTCCAAAAACATATTTAAAACTTAGGGAGATGCTGATTTATTGCGTATTTATGGCACGCCTGAGTAGCTGTGCGGCTCGGCGCAAGGCAAAAACGCTTAGCTTCGGTTCTTTAATTGAGAAATATCTGGTTTTAATTTAATCAGTACTTGGGGAGTTTTCATCGCTTTTTAATAAAAATCTCACTAACACAGCAAACCAACAAAAAAATCAATGATCACATCACAAAATAGTGGCGCATCACGATTCATTTATTTGGGTAACTAAAATTAAATTGCGAAGATTAAATAAAGTCGGCAATCGCACACTCAGTGATATTTTCGATCACCGCCTCCAGAGCAACAACGCGAATAGCTACTCGCTTTAAACCGGATTATGGATATCAATGAATTGGTGACGAATACCCAATTGTTTTGAAACGTGTTGACCTAATGCCTGAACACCATAACGCTCGGTCGCATGATGACCACATGCAAGATAGGGCACATCCATTTCACGCGACAGATGAACTGTCTGCTCGGAAATTTCACCGCTAATGTAAACATCCGCTCCTGCATTAATTGCATCGGAAAACATACTTTGCGCAGCGCCGGTACACCACGCGACTCGATTCAACACTTTATCTGGATCGCCAATCAGCGTGGGTGCGCGCCCTAATTTTTGCTGGATGTGGTTGGCAAGATCCCCTACTGTTTTTACGTCGGCCTGAGCGTTACCTACCCATCCGAGCTCTTGATCACCAAAACGCGAGATGGGTTGAAATCCAAACAAGCTACCTAGTTGCGCGTTATTACCAAGCACAGCGTGCGAATCCAACGGTAAGTGATACGCATACAAATTGACATCGTGTGCCAGCAAAAGTTGTAGACGACGCTTGAGTGGGCCCACCACGCGAGCATCTTCTCCGCGCCAAAAATAACCATGATGTACGATCACCGCATCAGCACCTGCCTCAATCGCAGCCTCCAATAAAGCGATGCTCGCTGTCACACCGGTGACGATCAAACCAACACGGTCTTTACCTTCGACTTGAAGGCCATTTGGGCAATAGTCACGAAAACGGGTAATATCGAGCTCACTGGCAAGAAAATTTGTCAGCTCGTCGCGTGGCACGATCTTCGAATTCATCTCTTTCCCTTTTCTATAGTATGCGTCGTCTCTGGTTGCTGTTTGCGCAGGTTGTCACAATTGCCCTTGCATTGTGGTTCATTGTAGCGACCCTAAAGCCTGAATGGCTCGCTAATAATACGGCGGCGGTGGGGATCGCATCCACGCGTGTACCGGTGCTGGAAGCGTCTAGCCCTATCACTTCACAGGCGACGTACCGCGAATCAGCGCAACGCGCGATGCCTGCGGTCGTCAACATTTTTACCACCAAAGAAGCAAAACAGTCGGCACACCCGTTTAATAACGATCCACTGTTTCGACGTTTTTTTGGTGATGGCTTTGGGCAAGACGAGCGCCAGTTCAGCTTGGGGTCCGGGGTCATCATTAGCCCAGAAGGGTACATACTCACTAATAACCATGTAGTCGAGGCAGCTGATGAAATCGAAGTCGCTCTGGCCGATGGACGCAAAGTTTCAGCAAAACTCGTTGGAACCGATCCCGACACTGATTTGGCGGTGATTAAGGTCAACTTAACTGGTTTGCCATCGATTACCTTAGGGCGCATCGAAGGCACCAAAGTCGGTGATGTGGTTCTTGCTATTGGTAATCCCTTCGGAGTTGGTCAGACCGTCACTATGGGCATTGTTTCTGCCTTAGGCCGGAATCATCTAGGCATCAACACGTTCGAAAATTTCATCCAGACCGATGCAGCCATTAATCCGGGCAATTCCGGCGGTGCGTTGGTAGATACTCAAGGTCATCTGCTGGGCATTAATACGGCAATCTATTCGCGCAGCGGCGGCTCGCTGGGAATTGGTTTTGCAATTCCAGTGACCACCGTTAAAACGGTGATGGATGCGATTATTAAAAATGGTCAGGTCATTCGTGGTTGGATTGGAGTTGAACCACAAGACATCACACCTGAGCTGGCTGAGAGTTTTAATTTACAAAAATCCTCAGGCACCATCATCGCTGGTGTGTTGAAAGGCGGTCCGGCTGATAAAGCTGGCGTTAAACCGGGTGATATTTTGATCTCGGTAGCCGGTAAGCCAGTTTCCGATACGGTATCTATGCTCAATCTGGTTGCTCAGCTCAGTCCCGGGGAAACCGTCAAGCTGACCGTATTGCGCAAGTCTCGCGAAGCGGTGCTCGAATTGACCGTCGGCCGCCGGCCGCGCATGAAACAACCCCGCTTGCCACAAGGCGAATAAGAATGCACTTGCGCGACCTGGTTCAGTTTTTGAGTGAATTAGAAGAGAACAATAATCGCGCATGGTTTGTGATGAACAAACCGCGCTATGACATTTTGCGCGCTGAATTACTCGAGCTGGTGACTGGCTTAATCCATGAGATTACCCTTTTCGATCCAGCGATAGCCGGCTGCAATCCCAAAAAAGCGCTATTCCGAATAAATCGCGATTTGCGATTTGCACGCGGTCGTCCACCGTACAAAACCACCTTCTCTGCAGCGATTACGGCCAGCGGCTTAAAAAAGCCCAGTCAAGGTGGTGGCCCTGCCTATTATTTTCATATTGATGCTCACGGCAAAATGCTAATCGCCGGCGGTGAGTATCGACCACCGGCTGACAGGCTTCGCGCAATACGCAACCATATCGTGAACGATCCGACTGGTTTTCGTAAGCTAATGAAAAACGCGAAATTAAATTCAGTATTCGGTGGTCTGCAGCAAGAAGACAAAACCATCCGTATGCCAAAAGGGTTTGATGTCGACTCACCGAATGCCGAAGCCTTGAAGCTAAAAAGCTATATCGCTTGGCATGAAATCAGCGTACGCACGATGGCGCCAGCTACGTTACCTAAACGATTGATAGATGATTTTAAAGCGGCAGAAGCACTGGTGAAATGGCTACGCAGTGCTGGGCCAACATTGTGAGAAATAGCTAGTTGAAGCGCTGCCGTGTCAAACAGCATTAAACGGCATTAGACCGTATCGGAAGTATCTTCAGGCGCTCGGGTCGCCCGCTCAAACAGGGGCGCTAATAACAACCCCACCTCGTACAACAAGCATAAAGGCACTGCGAGAAATAATTGGCTCATGATGTCGGGTGGCGTCACCACGGCAGCAATCACAAACGCGCCAACAATCACATAAGGGCGTATCTCTTTGAGCTTCTCAACTGTCACTAAACCCATGCGCACTAAAACGATGACTACCACCGGCACTTCAAAGGTGATGCCAAATGCTAGGCACATGGTTAAAACAAAATCCAGATAATTTTCGATATCGGGCGCTACCGAAATCGATTTGGGGGCGAAGTCGTTAATGAATTTAAAGACTGTCCCAAAAACAAAGTAATAACAAAACCCCACACCGAGCAAGAAGAGCAAGGACGATGAAATAATCAGCGGCGCAACAAGTCGCTTCTCATGCATGTAGAGGCCAGGCGCCACAAATGCCCAGGCTTGATACAACACCCATGGCAGAGAGATCATCAGCGCCATCATCATCGTGACTTTCATCGGCACCATGAACGGGGTAATCACACCGGTGGCAATCATCTTCGAGCCTTCCGGCAAGGCATTCATCATCGGTTGAGCAACGATGTCGTACATGGCTGCAGCACCTGGCCATATCGCAAACAAAACGATGAACACCGCCAAAACTACGGCGGAGGCGCGCACCAACCTAGTTCTCAACTCAACCAGATGAGAAATGAAGTTATCTTTAAGACCCGAGAAATTATCGTCAGACATTTAATTAAAGAACCTTGCAGGTTTGCTTCGACCAGGACGATAACGAACAACGCGAGCAGCAGCTGAGATCACGCGAGTACGACGCCCAGTCTTACGCTTGAACCACATTGGCAATGAAGAATTCTGAGTCAATTTCTTTTTGCGGAAATCGCGCTGTTTGGCAGCAATTTCACCTTCACTAGGAACACGCAAACCTTCATGGACCCCAACAAACGCCTGATTAGCTTCGGCAATCGCTTTGCTGAAATCCTGCTCAGCCTCAGCGATATCGTCGGCAACAGACTTATTGAGATCATTGGCTGAGCTGACAATGGTGTCCTGCATCTTGCGCAGCTCTTCCATTTGCATTTCGCGATTGACTTCGGCTTTCACATTGCTGATGTAGCGCTGCGCACGCCCAAACAAAGTCCCAGCCATACGCGCAACCGCGGGCAATCTCTCAGGACCGATCACCACCAGAGCGACCGCGCCGATCAGGGCAATTTTGGTGAGACCTAGGTCAATCATGGGGATGGAAGCTCAGGAAATGGCACATCAAACGGTCGCGGTCGACGCGACCGTTGCAAAGGCAAACAATCTTAGCTCTTGGATTTTTCGCGAGCTTCGACGTCTATAGTCGATTTATCAGCGACCTGCGTTGCAGGAGCGGCTGGCTTTTCCTCTTCACCGCCCTTAACGCCATCCTTAAAACCTTTGACGGCCTTGCCCAGATCCGACCCAATATTGCCGAGCTTCTTGGTGCCAAATACCAGCATCACGATAACTAGCACGATGACCCAGTGCCAAATACTGAACGAACCCATTCTTATCTCCTAGGAATACTTTGCAAAACCAAGCAAATCAATGCTGACCCTTCCATGGACGCTGACCGCCCATGACATGTAGATGCAGATGGTACACCTCCTGCCCACCATCAGGACCAGTATTGATCAGCGCCTTAAAGCCACCAGAAGGGCCGTTTGCTGCATCGTCATAGCCAGCGCCCAACTGCTGCGCTAGCTTGGGTGCCAGCAACATCATTTTACCCAACAATGCCTGATGCTTATCGCTGCTATCGGCGAGCGTTGGCAGATGCTCTCTTGGCACAATCAAAAAATGGACCGGAGCCGCTGGATTGATATCGTGAAAGGCAATGACCTGCTCGTCTTGGTAGATCAATTTAGCAGGAATAGTACCTGCAGCAATCTTGCAAAAAATGCAGCTATCCACGTTCTCGCTCCTATTCATCTTTGTTTTTTTCGGTGCCTGGCCAACCACTCGCTCAACCCTGAGAAAAATCCGGGGTGAAATTATTTTTGGCGCTCTGCTGCTTCACGCTGCTGTAGTTTGCGGTTGGCCATTTCCTCAATGCCCGACAAGCCTTCACGCCTGGCTAACTCATCCAACACTTGCTGCGGAGTGAGGTTGTATTGCGCCAGCATGATCAAGGAATGAAACCACAAGTCAGCGCATTCATAAACCAGCTTGCTGGCTTCGCTACCGTGTCGCACATCCTTGGCCGCCATGACTGTCTCGGTCGCCTCTTCGCCAATTTTTTTCAGTATCGCGTCATCGCCTTTTTGAAACAGACGTGATACGTATGATTTGTCAGGATCGCCGCCCGCTTCAAGCTTGCGCGATTCGATCACCTCGGCCAGTCGTTGCAGAATATCGCTCATTTTTGTTTGTCGTAAATGTCTTCCGGCGCTTTGAGAACGGGATCCGCTGCTACCCATTCGATCTGCCCATCGGTATTTTCAAATTTCTGAAAAAAACAGGAATGCCTTCCTGTATGGCAAGCCAAATCGCCTACCTGAATAATTTTTAACAACAACACATCTTCATCGCAATCCAAGCGCATCTCATGCACCTGTTGAAAGTGACCTGATTCTTCGCCTTTATGCCACAGCTTTTTGCGTGAACGACTCCAGTAAACGGCCTGCCCAAGCTCGACTGTGCGAGCCAGCGCATCGCGATTCATCCACGCAAACATCAACACATCATTCGAACCCACTTCCTGGGCAATGACTGGCACCAAACCATTTTCGTCCCACTTGATTCGGTTTAGCCATTTAGCGCTTGCGATCATGCCAACCTCATAGGAATACCTTGCGCGGCCATGAATTGTTTAGCCTCTCCAACACTGTGATGCTGATAGTGAAAAATACTAGCCGCTAATACCGCATCGGCATGGCCCTTGACGATGCCATCGGCCAGATCTTGCAAACCACCGACGCCACCTGAAGCGATCACTGGTATTGATACCGCATCCGACACCGCACTCGTCAGCGCAAGATCAAATCCTGATCGGGTACCGTCGCGATCCATGCTGGTTAAGAGAATTTCACCTGCGCCTAAGGCCTGCATTTTGCGCGCCCATTCAACGGCATCAAGACCAGTCGCCTTACGTCCACCGTGGGTAAATACCTCCCAGTGACCGGCCTCGCTACGCTTGGCATCAATCGCCACAACGATGCATTGCGAGCCATATTTTTTCGCAGCGTCCTGCACCAGCTGGGGATTTGTCACCGCTGAAGTATTGATGCTGACTTTGTCTGCGCCCGCATTAAGCAATCGTCGCACGTCATCGACAACGCGCACACCACCACCAACGGTAAGCGGAATAAATACTTGAGACGCTACTGCCTCGATGATGTGGAGTATTAAATCTCGGTCGTCAGATGACGCGGTGATATCCAAAAAGGTGATTTCGTCGGCGCCCTGTTCGTCATAGCGACGTGCGATCTCGACCGGGTCACCCGCATCGCGCAGTTCAACGAAATTCACACCCTTAACCACCCGCCCGGCGGTCACGTCCAGGCAGGGAATGATACGTTTCGCGAGTGTCATCTTAGTCTTCTTCGCCGATCTCGCCGGTGAGAAGATCCGCACGGTCTTGCGCTTTTTGCAGATCAAGCGTTCCTTCGTAAATCGAACGACCACAAATCACGCCCTCGATACCTTCATCCTGAACGGCACATAGCGCTTCGACATCCTTGATGTCATGCACACCACCCGAGGCAATCACGGGAATGGTCATGCTCTGCGCGAGTTTGACGGTCGCCTCAATATTCACGCCCTTCATCATGCCGTCGCGGCCAATGTCTGTGTAGACAATCGCCTCACAGCCATAATCTTCAAATTTTTTCGCCAGGTCGATAACTTCGTGACCGGATAATTTACTCCAGCCATCGGTCGCCACTTTTCCATCTTTCGCATCCAGCCCGACGATGATCTGGCCCGGAAAGGCGCTGCAGGCATCGTGGAGAAAACCGGGGTTTTTCACGGCGGCGGTGCCAATGATGATGTAAGACAGACCGCCGTCGAGATAGCGTTCGATCGTGTCCAGGTCGCGAATGCCGCCACCCAGTTGAACAGGAATTTCATCCAAGCCGTGTTCATCAGCGTAGTCACGAACGGCGGCAATAATGGCTTTGATCGCGGGCTCGTTTTTGGGCTTGCCCGCGAACGCTCCATTCAAATCCACCAGATGCAGGCGTCGAGCGCCCTGCTGTAACCAGTGGCGCGCCATATCGGCTGGGTTTTCGGAAAAAACGGTGACCTGGTCCATATCGCCTTGTTTGAGGCGAACGCACTGGCCGTCCTTGAGATCGATTGCGGGTATGAGCAGCATGGCTACTGTGGGATCACTAAGAGGATGGTTGGGTTAGTGAGATCAGCGCTAGTCGCTGCAGCTCAGGGATTCCAATGTACAAAATTTTTATAAAGCTGCAAACCAGCAGACGCACTTTTTTCAGGGTGAAACTGAGTAGCGAAAATATTATCTCTTCCTGCAGCGCAGCAAAATGGCAAACCGTAAACTGTTTCACCCAGCGCATGGTCGATTTGGTCGGGAACCGCATAATAACTGTGCACAAAATAAAAATAACTACCATCGGCAACCCCATTCCAAATCGGATGAGGTTTACGCTGCCGAACTTGATTCCAGCCCATCTGCGGCACTTTGAATCTGGAACCATCGGGTTGAATCTGGCCATCTAGCTGAAACTTCACCACTTTACCGGGTAACAACCCCAGACAACGGGCATCACCTTCTTCGCTGGAGTCGAACAGCATCTGCTCACCGACGCACACTCCAAACAGGGGCTTATTCTGCACGGCCTCCATCAGCGCCTCAAGCAGACCCGAATCCCGTAATGATTGCATACAATCCGGCATCGCTCCCTGCCCCGGCAAGACGATGCGATCGGCAGCACGAATCGCATCTGCCTCAGCAGACACCGTCACTTCAGCCTCTGGCGCGACATGCATCAGCGCCTGCGCTACCGAGCGCAGATTGCCCATGCCGTAATCAACCACCACAATCTTATTCATGAAATCGCTTAATGCTTGCGCGGCTAAAAGGCCTATCGAAAAACTAGTTTAGAGGCTGCCCTTAGTGGAGGGGATGGTTCCAGCGGCGCGGGAATCAAGCTCAGCGGCCATACGCAATGCACGGCCAAAAGCCTTGAATACGGTTTCACACTGATGATGCGCGTTCTCTCCGCGCAAATTATCAATGTGCAGCGTCACCAGCGCATGGTTGACGAAGCCCTGAAAAAATTCATGCGTGAGGTCGACATCAAAGCTACCAATCATGGAACGCTTAAATGGAACGTGAAATTCCAATCCGGGGCGACCCGAAAAATCAATCACCACACGCGACAAGGCTTCATCCAACGGCACATAAGCATGTCCATAGCGACGAATACCTTTTTTGTCGCCCATCGCTTTCGCAAACGCTTGACCGAGAGTGATACCCACATCTTCCACCGTGTGGTGAGCATCAATGTGCAAGTCACCTTTGGCACTGATATCGAGATCGATCAAACCATGGCGCGCGATCTGATCAAGCATGTGATCAAGAAAAGGAACACCCGTATTGAGTTTCTGCTGACCGGTACCATCGATATTAATGGCTACCCTAATCTGGGTTTCGTTGGTATCGCGAACTACTTCTGCTGTACGTGCCATGGCTAGAGTAATGTCAGGAATTCAGGCTAGATTTAAGGGCCGCCAGAAAGACGGCGTTCTCGGCTGGCGTGCTCACGGTCACCCGTAAGCAGTTATCGAGTAAAGAATGCATTTTACCGACATTTTTTACCAACACCTTTTGAGCCAGTAGACGCTCGAATATCTGGGTGCCAGTGAGATCCTGTTTAGTCACTCGAAAAAGAATGAAATTCGCCGCCGAAGGAAAGGCCTCAACTCCAGCCATCTCAGCCAAGCTTGATAGCATCACTTCACGCTCGGCACGAATAGCTGAAGCCTGCGCATCCAAAATGTCGGAATGCTCCAGCATAAATCCTGCTGTGACTTCGGTCAGCACATTCACGTTGTAGGGCGGACGAACTTTATCGAATTCATTTAATAGCACCTGCGAAGCAGACATATAGCCAAGGCGTATGCCGGCCAAGCCCAGCTTTGAAACGGTACGCATAACGATTAAATTATCGAATTCAGGCAACTTCGACATAAAGCTATCGCCAGCAAACGGTTGATACGCTTCGTCAACGATCACCAATCCGCTATCACCCACTGCGCGAATAATCTCTAGCATGGCTGGCACATCAAAAAGATTCCCTGTGGGGTTATTCGGATAAGCCAAATACGTAATCGCCGGACGATGCTCGCGAATTGCAGCGAGCATCGCTGACAAATCGAGAGTGAGATCTTTGTTCAGCGGCACGCCTATGAATTCCAAGCCAGCGAATTGCGCTGACATGGCATACATCACAAAACCAGGGATTGGCGCCAATACTTTCGCGCCCGGTTTTGCGCACGCTACCGACAC
>JACCDI010544962.1_pt1 | contig 20725 bp, 19 predicted proteins | sample 7442791 | NCBI WGS metagenome assembly JACCDI01 (sample SAMN15323434, study PRJNA562643) | freshwater metagenome | isolation source: river surface water | place: USA:Blue River Watershed | collected 2017-08-15
AATTCTTCACTTTATACTCACCTTCTAGAATAAAACTAAAAGGGTATTCGAGGCTTTCAATGTCAGGGTTCTCCTGAGCTGGAAAGACTTGACGAGTGTTGTCCGGTTTAAAAGACGTGTACTTACCCTGCACATACTTCTCGTGAGCAAGTACACTATTCTCGTAGGCAATGAGCTTGTAAACTAGATCGCTCTTCTTGAATGCATAGTAATTATCAATTTTGCCTTTGGCGAGAGCCTTGAGCTCTGCTAGAGATTTTTGCATTAGCAGCTCCTTCTCCATTTTGTATAGATATCATAACTATAATGAATTTTATTAATAAAAATCAATTTTAAATGATTGTTCTTTATAGGGATGAAAATTGATTGTTATTAATAAATCCATTATAGTTATGATAGCTTCAAAATCCTATACTTTTTACAAGCTAAAATGCCTTCCATTAATTTTACCGTTATTATCAAGCACGGTAGTAAGGAGATTCCTATCAACAAGCGAAGTCGCCTGATTTCAAGGGTTATGGAGTGGTATAAGGAGCGTTTCGAGTTCCTAACTGACTTCTACGAAATAGAGATTACATCCTTTGAATTTGACTATGTGAAGGACTGCTTCACTGTGAATTTTAGGGCATTTGATGGTTTTGAAGATGATGCCCCTCTTGATGATATGTTCGCAGACCCCGATGATGATGGGAACTATCCTATCAGAGCTTATGGGGCTGATTGTCTAGTCATCGGTCGGATAGTTTAATTTCCATATGGAAATTAAACTCGTAAATCGTAAGATTGCTAAAAATTGAAACTATAATATTTAAATAATATAGTTTTGAAAACTGTCAGCTACAGAGTATTTTCTTACCAGCTTATCAACTATGGCTTCCCTCTCGACGGATTCCCCGTTAAAGGGTCTATCCTACGACCTGGTCAAGACGGTCCTGGACATGATGGAGTTTAAGCATACCGATCTGAAGGATCTAACCAAGGGGTTCCCGGTTGGGAGCTACCACCGTGAGGATATGGAGTATCGCACCGAGACCCAGCGTCTACTGGAGGAGCGGCATAATTATTATATGGAGAAAGTAAAAAGCAACTACTATACACTGGCGATTATACCTGATGCAGTGCAGACTCGCGAGATGTGTCTAGAGGCAGTTAAGAATAAGGGTCTCAATTTATACATTACGGCGGATAAGCTACGTGATCGAGAAATGTGCCTGGTGGCAGTTAAGAATAGCGGCTTTGCCTTGAAACATGTGCCACAGGAGCTACGTGACCGCGAGATATGCCTGGAGGCAGTCAAGAATATCGGCTTTGCCTTGAAACATGTGCCGAAAGAGTTGCGCGATCGCGAAATGTGCCTCCAGGCAGTCAAGAATATCGGCTTTGCCTTGAAACATGTGCCACAGGAGCTACGTGACCGCGAGATATGCCTGGAGGCAGTTAAGAGTGACGGCTGTGCATTAGAGTACATACCGAGAGAGTTGCGCGATCGTGAGATGTGTCTAGAGGCAGTCAAAAGTTGCGACTTGAATCCGAATATATCCCTGAGTTGTGATCTGGAGGAGCTTCTCAATAGAGAGATGTACCTGGAAACACGCATTTTTAATTTTAATATTCTAGGTTATATACCGAAGAAGCTTTGCGATTGCGAGCGGGAGCTTTGTGATCGTACGCTGCGTCTAGAGGAATACAATGAAAGAGACAATGCACTACGGTCCGTAACGGAGAATCTGATCGATCGTGAGATATGCTTGGAGGCAGTCAAGCGCAACGGCTGGACACTACGGTACGTACCTTGGGAGCTACGCGACCGTGAAATATGCCTGGAGGCAGTCAAGAGTGACGGTAGTACCCTAGAAGATGTACCAGAGGAGCTGCGTGATGAAATACGTGCGGAATTGCGTCTATAAATTTACAGACCACCCGTCATTTCTCGAGTAAAAAACGGTTCGGTGAAAAAATCTCAGCACCTAAGTACTGAGGGTATAAAAAGGCTAATAGATTTATTAGCCTATCTATCGAGAAATCTTGTATAGTATATTAAAAAATTGAATTTTTTAATTAAAAATTCAATATAGTTTTGAGTGTTGACAGTTGTGGAATAGCTGAGAGTTCTCTGTTTACAATGGAGTCATTTAACCTACCCTACGACCTGGTCAATCTGGTCCTGGACATGATGGAGTTTAAGTACGCCGATCTGAAGGACCTGACCAAGGGGTTCCCTACCGGGAGCCACCACCGTGCCGGTATGGAGTACCGCACCGAGACCCAGCGGTTATTGGAGGAGCGGTACGCTTACTATCTAGAGAAAATCAAGTGTAGTGGAATTAAAACAATGACTGCACTACACGATGCTCCTCGTAAACTTCGTGACCGCGAGATGTACCTGGAGGCAGTCAAGTTAAATCCATATATCCTGTTGGCCGTACCGGAGGAGTTCCTCGACAGCAAGATGTACCTGGAGGTAGTTAAGAACCATCGTGATGGACTACAACTTGTACCTTGGGGGATCCGTGACCGTGAGATGTGCCTGGTGGCAGTCAAGCGGGATGGCGATAACCTGCGGTACGTTCCTAAAGTACTGCGTGACCGCGAGATTTGCCTGGAGGCAGTTAAGCATGACCACCGGGCACTACAACACGTACCCATGGAGCTCCGTGACCGCGAGATGTGCCTGGTGGCAGTCAAGAACTACGGTTATGCACTGCAGTATGTACCAAAGGAGCTTCTCGACCACGAGATATGTCTGGAGGCAGTCAAGAAGGATGGCAATGTACTGCGATGGGTACCAATGAAGTTCCGTGTCCTCGAGATTTGCATAGCAGCACTTCTCTCGCAGCTGTATTGTCAGGATGATATCCCTCTAAATTTGCGCCCCGATATCGACAAGCACATAACCTGTGGATACCAGCCTTATAAAGACGGGTGGAGATTTACAACTAGTCTTAAGGCTGATTCCCCCTATTTAAGATAATAATTATCTTAAATTATATAAAAATTGAAATTATATTATTTAAATCAATATGGTTTTGATATGCACTAAGTCTTAAGGTGATAAAAATGGCGAAGTTTGGCACTGAAGAGCAGTATACGATCTGGAACAATAAGAAGGCTATTGCTCTTCTTTACCAGAGAGAGACGACTCGTGCTTACCTGGCCTATTTGGAGATCCAGAAGCTTACAAGTCTGCTTGAAAGTCGAGTCCCTAATTCAATCCAGGGTGCCGATGCTCGCAATGCCGTCTTCCTTCTTTTCGACCGGTACTATAGGCTTTACATTTCCGCCTGCAATGATGCCAATGATTGTATCGGGCGATATGGACTAGTTGCCGCGACTTACACAAGCCCGTTTGACTTTCATAGTCTAATGGTCTGATTTCTCTGAATTTTTCAGAGAAATTTTAATAAAAGACGTCTATATTTTTATATAATCAAATAATATATAAAAATAAAATGCCAAGACTACGGAGACCATCAACTTCTTCAGATGACGATGATATAATACCAACTTGTATCATTAGGTGTAGAAAAGAACCAGACCCTGAAGAAGTCAAATCGCTTATAGGGTATTCTGGGAGAATTTTAAGTTTAAGTAAATATACAAATCTGAAGATATTAGAATGTCAAAAAAGTATCTTAACCGACCTGACCGGTTTAGAACATTTAGTTAATCTAGAGAAATTAGCTATTGTAAAATGTGGATTGCTTTCTCTGAAAGGAATTGAGAACTGCATTAAATTAAAAGACTTAAATATCAGTGAAAATAAATTAACTAGTCTAGTTGGCCTGGAGAAATGTACTAATCTGGAGCATCTATCTTTTCATTACAATATAATCAAATCACTTGAACCAATAGAGAATTGTATTAATCTAAATTATTTGGCCTGTGATAATAATGAGATTTCTAGCCTTCAATACTGTAAGAAACTCGTATTACTTGAAACATTAGAATTACATAGAAACTGCCTTTCTAATCTAGACGGAATTGAGAACTGTGTTAATTTAAAATCAATAAGAGTATCATGTAATCTACTTAAATCTATTGAAAAAATTAAATATTGCACAGCTTTGGAAACCCTTGATTGTAGGGATAATTCTAGACATTTTAAAACTCTTAATGGTTTAGAAGGTTGTATTAATCTAACCGATTTGAATTGTAGTATTAATCGAATTGATAGTCTAGAGCCTATTCAAAACTGTACTAAATTAGATACATTAAATATCGAATATAGTAATATTATTGATATCAATCCTATTCGAAACTGTATTAATTTAACAAAATTGAGGATTCCAAAACGTAATAAAAAATTGGAAAATTTAGATGTTATTTTAAATTTTCCTAAACTATATTCAATAAATATTTATAACCACGATAATATAGAGATGTCAGAAGAGGTCAAAAACTTTATATATCAACAAAGTCGTAAAGAACGGTCTTAATTTTAAATTTACCTAAGCGGTCAATTGTAAAAATTTTATCAGATATTTTCTCTAATTTATATTTATACATAATATCATTTTTAATACCTCCAAAAATATAACCTTCTTCATCGGTTTCTATTTTATTATATTTTTGTCCTCTTTTATTCAATAGCCTTTTTAGTACCGCTGGTAAGTTTATATCACTTAATTTGTTTATATCTATATATTCGGGGAATCCAGGTGTTTTATAGAACAAAGACCCTTCAAAGGATTTAAGAGGAGTAAAGTCTATACCTGTATCAAGATTTATACCCTGAAATTCTTCGAAACCGTTATTAAAATTATTTCTGTAATTTTCATAGCTATCTTTCAATAAAACAATTGAGTCTTTCAGATATCCCATTAGATTTTTAACTTTGTTATCTGACGAGAATAGACGAAACTCTATAAGTCGATTACTCTTGCAATACAGGGAAGAATATTTCTCGTTAAAATCGATATAAGAGCGATAATAGCCTATATTTAAAAAAAGCTCTGACTCATAACGATACGTTTTATTTTTACCATAATATATTATCGAACCCATATCATAAATGATATTATCAATCATATTACTAAATAATTGAGGTGCATATATTGTAGTTTCTTGATTGTTTTTAAGACGATAATTACTTTCTTCAAAATTCTTGTAATTCTTGATTAGTTCATCACAAAGACCGAAGCTAAAATAGATAGGTTTTATGAATGAAACATTGACGTGAAATGAAGTGCTTGGGTTGTATTCTAGACAATCAGGACTGATAATTGCTTTGTATAATATTTCTAACTCATTAATACTATTCATAGTTGGTGTTACGATTTCACAGTGGATAGTATATTTACTCGGTGTATAATCCCTTTCCGAGCTCTCATCTTTGCTATCTCCGCAAACTAAACTACTATCTCTTGTGAAGGTGATATACTTGTTAAAATTCAACATTACATTCTTTTTTACATCACCAGTAGAGGTGTCGATGATATAGTCAACTAACCCACTTTTCGGCTCAATTGCAATACAAATCGTAGGAAATGCTGTGATAAAATCCAAGTCTGCATTTTTTAAGACGACTTCTTGTATATAAATTAATATTAGCTCAGTCCATCTACTTTCTTTACCGGTTTCTTTTAATTTTTTGTATAGAGTCTTAATCTCTTTTGTTAATGGGTTTATACAACGTAAATTAAGGCAAGTCTCTAGCTCACATCCAAATTTGAAAAGATTATCCGAAGGTAATAAATCTAACTCTGGTTTGTATATCATCAATTTATATCTATTTTCATCCACCTTTAAGATATTGAACTCATAACCATCTTTAACAAAGATATTCTTGAGACTATTTGGATTTAGCGTTGCAGGTATTTTCTGGAGCTGGATTTCTCCATTCGTGGCACTATATATTTCTAATAGAACGGCATTTTCAAAAGATTTATCGTCGATATCGAAGAAACTTTCCAGGTACATTTTATTAATATAAATTAATTTAACTAAATATTTAATGCATTTTTATATCGGTATCCTCTAGCTGCAATATACAAATCGAATGCCCTCTTCAGTTTTTGACTTTTAAGTTTAAACTTATATAAGTTTAAAATTTCACACGAGCTATCATTGAGTCTATAGACTCAATGATAGCCTTGTGTTCCCGGATGAACTCCTCCTTTGTCTCCGGTGTGATAAAAATATCACAATGATTGCTAGCAAAAAGGAAGAACTTGAGCTGGGTATCCATAGCCTTGGCTTCCAGGAAATCCTGCACTTCGCAGAGAGGCTCAATGCAATTATCTGATTCGAGGAAATGCCACCCGTTGTTTTCACTACTGATGCTATCGATAGAAGCGATACACTCCATATGAGCCTTCTTCATCCGTCTCAGCGTGAATCGCATCTTGATTCGTACCACGTTTTCAGGCGAGGATAGCTTAACCAAAATCTCTTCGGGGGTCGCCATTCTTAACGAGTATTCGTTTATATAATGGATTATTTATAAATAATTCAATTTTTAAATCCTATTAAAAATGCTCTTCAAACTTTTGACAAGTAAAACATTTTACGTTCTTCTTCGTAAGCTGAAAGAGAGTGAAATCTTGTAGCATAAATTTAAATGCTTCATCTGCATCGATTGTATGTCCCGTTGGAAAAGTACAAATATTATCATTTGTTTTGGAGCACTTACGTAAATTCTTCCTAGTCATACCGTATAAACTTAAAGAACTATTCGTTTCATCTTGTATAAAATATATGATATTTTCTTTATTTTTAACAAACTCGTTTAGTTCAATATTATCGAAATTTACAATATCAAAAACCTTTAAATTAAACTGCTTTGTAAATATCCGTGGGTCTTCTTCATATAAGACATTATCATAAGATACAATTTCTGGTAGTAGTTCTCTTATATAATCTGTGGCATAATCATATACAGTTTTATTAAGTATATTTTTAATTGTAGGGTCCGCACCTAATTTAATAAGTGCTTCAACTATACTGTCAAATTCATTCTGCACTGCCAACATTAGGGTTGTATTACCCATATCATCTTGACGATTTATATCAACATAGCTAATTAGTAGATTAACAAAATCGTGGTTATGATTAAAGGGGCTATACACGTGTTTGATATAAAATTGTAATATATCATCGTCTCTATATACCACATTTGTATTTGCACCCTTCTGTACCACATAGTTGAATAAATCAGTACACTCATATCCCAGTAAATGAAAAAGTGCCGGTCTATACCCTTCCGGTGTTATATTAGGGTCGGCACCTTTATCCAAGAGTAGCTTAATAATAGATTCATCTCTACAACTTTCACAGACCATATAAAATGGCGTTTCTGTCTGACTACCTTTGTTAATATTGATATCGGGGTCATTACATAAAAAACTAATAATGCTACTATTGGGTTCATATATAGATTCATATAAAATAGTCCAATCTGCATCCGGGCAAAAACTATTAACATCAAATCCCTGTGTCTTAGCGATGTTGTAAATCGGTTTAAAATAATTAACATCTTTATGTAATATTACCTGACCCAATATAGAATGATCGATTTTAATCTTATCATTTTCTATTCGTTTAAGAATGGTATCGATATCAACATTTATTCTAAGCAGGTCGTTTATATGTAGATTTTCAATGCCGAGTTTGTATATGTAATCATAAACAGCCTTACCTTTATCATTATTATTGAAACGCGATGCTTCAAGCAGATAATCAATATTAGTTATTTTATTAGCACCTATTTTAGCTACTAACATCTTGATAATCTCCAAATTGGACCGTTTAATTGCTAGATGTAGAACATCCCTTTTTAAATTATTTGATAGATTTATTTTACTTTTATATAGAGATAAAATATCTTCGCAAATTTCGGTCATATTATATTTAATAGCTAGTTGAAGAGAATTAAATCCTTTTGCATTTTGACTTTCAACGGATGGTTTAGTTAATAAAATTTCCTTAGCTAAAGTGATATCTCGATCTGTTATTGCTTTCAATAACCGGCTATGTCTATCATCTTTCACCATTTTGTAAAGACTATACTATAACTTTACTAATTCATTTTTAACTTTAATTAGATTTAAAAATGATTTTGAATTAATACCAATTTATATGTAAAAATGTCATCCGTCTTTGATGCTGAAGATTCCACTTGGAATGTCAAGAATGAGTATGACATAAATCCTAAAGATGAAATTAATCTTGATGATATTAATCTTTGTGAGATAATACCAGATGAAAGAATTGGCTCAGAAAGTACTATGGGTGAAGTCTATAGGTGGAATAATATAGCCGTCAAGATAATGCCCCTGTTAAACAAAGGGAGTTATGATAACAATGTCAAAGAATATGAGTTAGCAACTGAGGTATCTGATTTGGTCAGAGAAGGTAAGAGTAAATATTTTCCTTTGGTTTACACTAGCACGTTTTGTGAATCAACTTTCTTTTATAATCATAACGATTCTGCATTTGCTATTAAGAGTAAAAAATTTCAGAGTAGTGATACTATTCAATCTCATCTACTTTTTAGTCAGCTAGCTTATTCAGACCTTAAGAATTATGCTTCTAGACTGAATAAAGATGAATTAAATGAAGTTATTTTACAGGTATTGAAAGGCATTCGTGATATGCAGCTTCATTGCAATATAGTTCACAATGACCTTCATTTAGGCAATGTTTTACTTTTGTATAATCCAAAGAAATATAAAATTCAAGCTTTAATTCACGACTTTGGTCGAAGTGTTAAAATTAATAAGCAGTTTAACTCGATACAAAGAAAGAAAGATATAATAATATTTTTATCTAGTATTAGAGAATTGAAGGTCTCTGAAATTAATAGTAAGATAAGTGATGTCTTAGAAATACTTGATACAAGCACCTCTAACTTTCCGATACTTGATTGTATATCTTATTGGAAGAATTTTTAAATCTAATTAGATTTAAAAATTAATATGAAACTTCTTATACTTTCTTATATACTCATATATGACTATTGAAGCGGCATTGCTAACATTTAATGATCGCATAGCCCCTAGCTGAGGAATAGAGACAACTGGTAAGTCAAGATTGAGTATATGCGTCGGCAAGCCATCACTTTCACTTCCGAAGACAAAACAGGGATGTTTTTCACCTTTGATATATTCCTTAAAAGAAATCTCTTCTATGTTTTCTCCGCCTTGTTCTACTAGAATAGGATGTATATTCCTTTCATTGCAGAAAGTTAAAAGGTCAAACTCTTGAATGGTCTTGTTATGGTCGGCTCCACGGGTACCCTCGGTGATATACTCAATATCTATATAATGCTCGGCACCAACTGCTGTTCTTTTATCATATTTCTTCTTTCCAATAATATATACCTTACAACATCCCATTACCACAGCAGTTCGAATTATCATACCTATATTTATCTCTCCTGTCAGATTAAATAAAAGTATCGAGACAGGTATTTTAAAGCATTTTGCTTTCTCTGCTGGAATGAGGGAATGAATGTTATAAGAAAGTTTTGAACTTTCTCGACGGATGGTACATCCGTTAAGGGCATCACGTGATGCTCCGGTGATTGCCAAATCACTATAAGACATTTTTAGACTCTATATATTATAGAAATACAAATCAATTTTATTTGTATCTTGTTTAAGTATGTATATATATTCTAAGCTTTTGTAAATAGCACAAGAATTTTTAGCCGGTCTATCCAATAGATATTGAATGCCTTTCTCTATAGCTTCTGATAAAGTATCGGAAGGGTTGATGATAGACTCTATAAACACCAATGGCTTAATATCCGAGTCTAACTTTTTATACTTAGGTCGAAAGAAACGCATTTTTATAGGCCTATATTTTATTATTTTTCTAAAAGATATGATAAAATTATATTATTCCACTTCTTAGCATCGGGATTGTGCTCGATTGGATTAGACTCGACCTTTAGAATATAGTCGTTTATAGAAACAAAGTCTACTTCAAAAAGAAGCTCATTACCTCCGAAGCTTTTCTCCTTCTCGACCATAGACCAAAAGTTATGCAGGTTGAGAGCTAACTCCTCCTCGTCATTCTTGGGCCAAAGGTCCTTAAACCCTTTTAGTGGAGTTTTAGGGAAACGTTTATAAGGTATCCCGTTTAGTCCAAAATTAGCTTCTGGCCAGAAGCTAACCTTATCCCTATAGTTTAGAATCATTCGCGGGTCAAAATAGAAGACCGGATATTCCCATCTATACATAAATGGTAGCTTATCAAGTTTACTTTTCTTCCATAGTAAAACATAGACGTATATTGGATTACCTCCATTTTCCAACCCCCATTCCCGATTTAATTCATACTCCTCGCCTCTTAATTTACCACTATAATAAGAGCTACGAAGCTCACCTGTCTCTAAAATATTCTTCCAATTATATCTACTAGCATAGTGAAGCAGAATAAAGTCATCTAGATTTTTAAAGGTATCACTTTCACTCATTTTTTATATATAAACAAATAATATATAAAAACAAAATGTCAAGGCGACGCAGGTCATCTTCTTCAGGTGATGAATTAATACCGCATTGCGTTATTAGATATAGAAAAGAACCAGACCCCGAAGAAGTCGAATCACTTAGAGGATATTCGGGTAGATTTTCAGATTTAAGTAAATATATAAATCTGAAAATCTTGGAATGTGAAAAGTATGCTTTAACTGACCTATCCGGATTAAAACATTGTTTTAATCTAGAGAAACTTACTCTCAGACAATGTGGTCTACAATCACTGAAAGATATTGAAAATTGTGTTAAATTAAAAGAGCTAAATGTTTCACAAAATAAATTGACTAGTTTAGCAGGTCTTGAAAATTGTATCAATCTAGTCAATTTATTTTGTTCTTACAATAAGATTGAATCATTTGAACCGATACAGAACTGTATTAATCTAAAATATATGACCTTTGAAGACAACGAGATTTCTACTCTCGAACATTGTAAGAATTTAGCCTTACTTGAAATATTTGAATTACATAGAAACTGTCTGTCTAATCTAGATGGAATTGAGAACTGCATTAATTTAAAGCAACTAAGAGTCTCATACAATTCACTTAAATCAATTGAAAAGATTAAATATTGCACTGCATTAGAAGACCTTGATTGTCAAGACAATTCACCTTGTCTAAAAAATCTTAACGGTTTAGAAGGGTGTGTTAATCTAATCTATTTAAATTGTAAGACTAACGATATTGATGATTTAACACCTATTCAAAACTGTATTAAATTAGACACATTAAATATTGAAGAATGTGATGTTATAGATATCAGTCCTATTCGAAACTGTGTAAATATAAAAAAGTTAAGAATTCGAACCTGGAAACCACATATAGTAAATTTGGATATCATTTTAAATTTCCCAAAATTATGCGAAATAAATATTTATAAACACGACAATATAGAAATGTCTGAGGAAGTTAAAAATTTTGTTTATAATCAACGTCGTAAAGAATTTTCTTAATTTTAAAATTTCCCATACATTTAATTTTAAAAATTTTATCAGATATTTTCTCTAGCTTATACTTATACATAATATTATTTTTAACCGCTCCAAACATATAACCTTCTTCGGTGATTTCTTCCTTATCAAATTTTTGACCTCTTTTATTGAATAGTCTTTTTAATACCTTTGGTAAGTTTATATCATTTAATGATTCTATGTCGGTATATTTAGGAAATCCTGGTTCTTTATAGAATAAAGAACCCTTGTAAGAGTCAAGTGGGGCAAAATCTATACCTGTTTCAAGATTTATATCCTGGAATTCTTCGAAACCGTTATTAAAATTGCTCCGGTAATTTTCATAGCTATCTTTTAATAAGAAAATTGAGTCCTTCAGATACCCCATTAGATTTTCAACTTCATTATCCGAAGAGAAAAGCCTGAATTCGATAAGTCGATTACTCTTACAATACAGGGAGGAATATTTCTCGTCAAAATCAATATATGACCGATAATAGCCTTCATCTATAAAGAGTTCTGATTTATAACGATATGTTTTATTTTTACCATAATACATTACCGAACCTATATCGTAAATAATATTTTCTAACATATTCTTAAATAGTTTAGGTGCATAGATTGTAGTTTTCTTTTTATTTTTAAGACGGTAATTTCTCTCTTCAAAATCTTTATAATTCTTAATTAGTTCATCACAAAGACCAAAACTAAAATAGATAGGTTTTATGAATGAAACATTGACATGAAATGAAGTGCTAGGGTTATATTCTAGACAATCAGGACTGACAATTGCCTTGTATAATATCTCTAAATCACCAATGTTAGTCATTGTAGGGGTTATGATTTCACAATGAATAGTATATTTACCCGGGAAATACTTATCTTTATCTTTGCTATCTCCACACACTAAACTACTATCACGAGTGAAGGTAATATACTCGTTAAAATTTAACTCTTTATTTTCAACAGCTAATCCGGTAGAGGTATTGATAACATAATCAACTAATCCGCTTTTCGGTTCAGTTGCAATACAAATCGTAGGAAATATTGTGATAAAATCTGAGTCTGCATTTTTTAAGACAACTTCTTGTATATAGATTAATATTAGTTCTGCCCATTTACTCGCTTTACCAGTTTTCTTTAATTCCTTGAATAAAGACTTAATTTCTTTTGTTAATGGTTTTATACACTCTAAACTAAGACAAGTTTCAAGTTCACAGCCAAACTTAAAAAGATTATCAGATGGTAATAAATCTAACTCTGGTTTGTATATAGTTAATTTATACTTATCTTCATCAAGCTGTAAAATATTAATCTCATATTCTTTATAGACAAAGATGTTCTTGAGACTATTTGGATTTAGAGATACAGGTAGTTTCTGGAGTCGAATTTCACCATTGGAAAGAGCGTAGATTTCCGCAGAGATGAAATCTTCAAAGGATTTACCATCAAAATTTATAATTGATTCTAGATACATTTTAATATAATCTTTTAAAAATGAATTGTTAAGAAATATAATCTACAATATCAAAAAATGGACCCAATAACCACCAAGTTAATTCTGTACCATCGGGCTTCTATGTTAGAGACCACTCTTAGATACAAGCGACCCGATCCAGCCAACCCCTTTTTGAGAGAGCCGAATCTACCCGAGGAGAAATTTAAACCCTTGAGTGATTTTTGTCTTAAATTACTTAAGGAGCTTGTTGACGACCACAAGGTTCCACTCAAGGAAACCATTGACATAGTCAAATATACTAATATTCCTCAGACGAAAGAGCAGCAGGACTATTTCATTAAGTTCTTTACCGATATGTTGAAACCTATGTGGCCTGAAGCCGAGACTAATGAAGACCCGGTTTAATTTTAAACACAAGGGTTATGACTGAGACAGTTCAAGAAAATGGATTAAATGGATTACATTCTAAACTATATTAGTTTAGAATTAACAGCTAAAATTGGTTTAAAGACCAGATTTTAATAGTAAAAATGAAGAATGCCAGTAGCTGAACCCTTTTGGAACGAGAAGGCTAAGGAATGGTCTGATAGGATTTGGAATCCAGCTCAGCATGAAACGGTAGATAAATCAAATCGGTATTGGACTGGAAAAGAGAATGAATATCTGGCAAATCAGATTATTACATTACCGCCTCTCCCTACAAACCCTGAACTAAAAATGATAACCAGAAAGATACGATTTCATCCGACACCAAATCAAGTCAGCTTTTTCAACAAGTGTTTTACAGCCCATCGCTTTTATTATAACAAAACAATCCAGCATATAAATCAACAATATAACAGTAAGAAGTCGGAATTTGAAAACAACCCAACCTGTATCCATTGTAATAGACCAAAAGAGCTAGAAAGCTGGGCATGTGAACGGCACAAAAATGAAAAGATTAGTTGGAAAGTCAGTTATGATTACAAGAAGATAAAAACAATAGTAATGAAAAAGAACAAGGAATTACCAGCAGAAGAAAAGAAGTACGAACCCGTTCCAGTTGATACCAGAGTCTATTCGATAATACAGGCCTGTTCTGCCTACAAATCAGCAATAGCTAATAAGATAAACGGTAATATTAAAACTTTTGAGATGAGACCAGTCCGGCGAACAAATCGTCAAATCTTTTGGGTAGATCATCGAGCCATTAAAAAGGTAGACGGTCAAATCCAGCTCTTTCCGGATGCACTGAAAGAAAATAAGTTTTTACCAGTGCAGGAAAATAAAACGAAAGAGTTCCCGGATAACAACGAATGTGCGGCTAAGATAATGCGAGACCGTGGTGTCTATTACATCGTCCTCTCTATTCCATACAGCGGAACTCCGGTTAATAACAAGTTAACGACTATTGCTCTGGACCCAGGTGTCCGAACCTTCCAAACCGGATATTCTCCAAACGGACAGGTTTTCAAGATGGGTGAAAATCAAATCGAACAAATAAAACAACTACACGACAGAATTGACCTTCTGAGGTCCGTCCAGGCTAACGCTAAAGGACGGACTCGAAACAATTTGAGAAAGCGTGTCCTGAAACTGCAGGTTAAAATCAGTAATATAGTTAATGATTTACACAATCAGACTGGTTCAATGCTAGCCAAGAATTATCGTGAAATATATCTTCCAGACTTTGCTACATCTGGAATGCAACAGGGTGATATACCTAGAGTAGTTAAGAGAAGAATGAATAGCCTAGCTCATTACCAGTTCCAGTTAAAAATGCAATATTTTGCAAAGAAATACGGGTGTAATGTTTATCTAGTCGATGAGTCTTATACGACAAAGACCTGCGGAGGCTGTGGCCAAATCAACGAAGCAATCGGCTCAGCTAAACACTTTACCTGTTCACATTGCTCGTATAGTTTAGACAGAGATATCCACGGTGCTAGGAACATCTGGATTAAAACGGCTACTGATAATACGGTAGCCAAGGGTGCCGATTCACACCCTTTAGAAAGTGGTCATTAAAGGAGTAATCCATTTAATCCATTTTTTGAATCAGAAATTAAATTTTTATATTATACATATAATATAAAATGTGGCTCGTTCATTGGACAACTATCGAAGGTCTCGAGGCTATTTTAGAAGACGGGGAGATTAAACCCTCTTCCAAGACCAAAAATTTCCGTTTTGCTCGCGATGAGGAAGGATTAGATGATATTTTTATGAGTGTCTTATTTGAGAATGAGATACCTACAACGAATCCCGGCCCTTTTATTATTTTTCCTCTAGAGCTTATGGAGAGCTATGATGTATCACATTGGTCTTCAAGTTGGCAATTCGGAGAAGTCGAGTATATCAAGGGTGAAGATAATTTTCGATACGACACAGATATTTCAGCTAAGGAGAATGCCGAGATTTGGAGAAAGCGTTTTTACGAACTTCATCCTCAGAAAAAGTATAAGAAATTTACCTTATTTGGTGGTCAGCAAAATGAGGTGGTATTTAGCTCCTCTTCGATACCTATAGGCGAAGCATCCTTTATCTATACCGCCGATGCAGAGGAGCTACCCGAGAAGATGAGGCTTGATTTTGATATCATAGATGACATTAGAGAACTGAATAAACTTCTTAAGGGTCGGGAGCTGTAAGGTAATTAAAAATTGAATTTTTATTAATTATTTTAATATAGTTTTGAGTGTTGACAAGATGAGCAGTATTTCTCGTCGGCCAAGCCTGCGTGCGCGGGTAAGCAGCCGTAAGCAGATGCTAGCCGAAGTCTCTGACCGCCACTACGATATGGCTCTGGCCGCCTCTATCAAGGTGAGCAATCTCCTGAAGCTCTATCGTGGGAAGGTAATGCCTACCGACGTTATGCAGCTTATCGAGGAGCTCCTAACCGAGCAGCTCGCCTACATCGAGATGCGGCTCCAGATTCAGAAGGAGCTAGACGGGATGCTGATTTATTGAATGCCATTAGAAGGGTTCAATAGATGTGTTAATTAACACATCTATTATTTATTTAGTGATTACGCGGGTCCAGTTATCTAAAATATGAGGAACAGTGCAAGTATATTTTTTACCTACGTTTGCAAGGCAAGTATTTGTATATTCTCTAATTTTTTCAAGCTGAGTTATATTACCCGATATATCGCCACTTTTAATTGCTATATCATTTATAGCATTAATATTTTCTACGGCTATGGTTATATACATATCTAACACTTGTCGAATAGCAGTATTTTTTGCAATCTTTTTCTCTCTAATTTGAAGCTGCTTCTTAAATTCTTCTTCATCTATTCTATTTAATAGATAGTTTACTCGTAAATCTCTATTGCCGTGAAGCGACGATGTCACTGGATAACGACCGCGCCACCAGTCCATTATTTCCGCCGTTAATCTATATATACCTAACAGCTTTTCATATTCTCCCTTATAAGATTCTACATTTTTAGTGAATCGGAAAAGATAGACTAAACCACCACAAGGTTCATCTCCAAGCTGTCTAATATTACCTCCATTCTTTCGCACCCATTCAAAATAGTGCGGGTTGTGTATAGGTCCACCAACAGTGATTTTTCCAGTTTTCCAATCGAAAACGGTATTGCATGCAGTGCAGAAAAACTGGTCGCAATTGTGTGCCACTGTAAAATCCTTCAGTAGAATTAAAGGATTTCCTTCAACCATAAAACCGAAATATCTACCGAGACCTACATTTGTGACCGTGATAGATGGATAGTTCTCTGCACCATATTTAATTCCGCGAAGGTAATCGCGCTCCTCTTGTTTCAAATCTAAATATTCTTCCGGTGATATAATTAAGACAGCATTTGAATATGTATCTAATAGAACTAATTTATGTTTACTGCTCACCGTATATGACATTCCGAATGATTGTTTTATTTCATAAAGTTCATCTTCTCCTTCCATTATCATTATAACACGTCGAGGATTACCATCGTGGCCGGCGACTATATCATTTATTGCTATATCTTGTACCTTCTTAACCGTGTTATCTTGCATTCGAATAATTGTATCAGTTGCAAAGCATCCATCTATCTTATAAATAGATACGGAACAGTTGGGACAGGGTTTGGTCTCTGATTCGATAGCCTTAACAGATTTGAGAATTTCTGGATTGCACTTGTGTTCGACATCGCGGTTAAAACCCTTGACTTCTTTGCAATCCGGGCAAACCCAGACATTGCAAGTTCCACACTTGTAAGAAGTCGATAGAAATCCGCGACACTCAGGCATCGGACAAGGACGTACAAATTTCTGCTTAAGAGCTTCCGAGTCTGGTTTGTCAAGTGACTGTAAAAATTTTTTCTCGGCTTCAATCTGCTTATCTATCTCCGAACGTATTTTCCATAAATCACTAATTCTCTCGCTTACTTTATGCTTTTGTTTTAACACCTGAATATAGGCTTGTGTTGAAGGAAGAAGACTTTTCTCCTTTTCATATAAAATATCTTCGCGATGTTTCTTTAGTTTGGTATCACAGAATGACTTGGTAAGATTATCTCTAATGAAATCACTATTCCATTCCTTCTTGCAGTTCATACAGCTTGGATTATCCGGAGTGCTTAAAATATATGTCTCGATACAGGAGCGACAAACACTGTATTGGCAAGCTGAACAGGTAATCTCTTTTCGAGTTGAATTATTTAGCTTTTCTATACAGACAGGACATTCCTTTGAGGGTGGCATTGTTTTTAAAGATACAGTGTATCTTTAAAAGGTCTTCAATTTTTAAGAATTAAGGTAGTTAACCCCCAGACCTGTTTATTAATAACCGTTTTGTTTTTGTATTTATTGAATTCTTGTAAACATTTATTCTTTTCAGGGATAAGATTATATATCTCTTTTGATATAGCTAGAAGTTGTTGATGATTTTTCTTACGTTCAATACCTCTCCAAAGATTACCATCTACTTTATTCATCTCTTTAAATAAAGGAATATCGTACATATATCCAATCTCCTTAAAGGTTATATCATAGTAAATCAAACGTTTATATTTTTCTACATCTTTGATAAGATAATGATTTGTAAATAGCTCATCAAAACCATATGAGAAATATTCGACATCTTCATTTCTCATATAATGCCCACCTTTTAATTCGGTAAGTCTATTCAAAATTGCAACTTTCATCTTGTTATATTTCTTTGATAAAACATCTTCAAGAAATTGATTGAATAGTTTTATATCATATTTCACACTTGTCTTACTAATTATCTTACCGGCAAGAATTGGGAACTCAAGTTTGTCATTAGCCCACTCTTTTATATAGCAAGATTTAGAATAGTAAGAAAGCTGGGCTTTATTTTTCTTCAAATCTAGAATATTGTCAAAGGTAAAAATATAAGACGGCATATCAACATCAGAAACCCATACATACTCAATATTTTTTGGCAGTGCTGGAATATTATAGAGGGCTAGAAAGCGACCCAATGTGCCAACAGTTCCATCGTGATGGTAATTCTCAGGCGTGGAATCTCCTATAAACTCAGGGAACTCAAAAAGAACAATTTCTAGGCTCGGTATGTTCTTATTCAAAAGATTAATAAAAGATTTGTCATTAAGAACACTGGCATCTACATACAAACGTGCATATGCCGTACGAGGAATCTGATTGATTATACGATTGAAGTCATTTATATACCTAGAAAAATCACGATATGCTGCTTTCATTTTAAAAAGAGAAAACGAGATACATAAGTTATACTTTGAATAGTCTTCACATTTATGAATGTATTTCACAGCGTACATTTTAATAGAGAATTGAAAATTTATGTATTATTTGATTTTAGGGATTTTTGTAAAATTAAAGTTAAAATTGGACTTTTTAGAGCATTGCTTCGAAATATTTTGCGGTAAAGTATCAGTTAATTTTTGGACCAAAATAGACTGTTTTTCTGTGAAAATTTTTCACTGATATTTTACCAGTGAAAAAATCCAGACCCGAAACCTGATTTTAATATAAACACCTTAAACACGAGTTGTATGGAAAGTCTCTTCAACTTTTTTACTGATAAAGCCTTAGTCTTTTAAGAAATTTTGGTCTAAAATTGGATTTTAGAATTTTTTGTTAAATTAGTTATAAAATCGAATATTTTATAACTAATACATATAACTATAAAATGATACGTGCTATTTATATAAATGGTTATTTCAAAGAATTTTATTCAAATGACGAAATTACAGAACCTGAAAATGTAATCGAGATTAAAGCTAGAGGTTTAATTAGTTTGAAAATTTTAAAGAAATGTATTAATTTGAAGAAATTAGAAAGTAATTATGGTAAGTTAGATACTCTGTTGGGATTAGAAGAGTGTATTTTATTAGAAGAAATTACTGTTAATAATAATGAACTCGCAAGTTTAACAGGTATAAAAAACTGTATAAATCTTCAAAGGTTAAGTTGTTGCGATAATAAATTAACTAATCTAAATGTTCTAGAAAATCTTAGAAATCTCCAAATTTTAGAATGTTCGGGTAATCAAATTACCAGTCTTTCTGCAATCATAGGATGTAATAAACTTCAATATTTTGATTGCAGTAATAACCAGATTGAAACTCTAGAATTTGTAAAAAATTGTGTAGAGCTGAATTTTTTACGTGCTACTCATAATGAGCTATATTCATTATACGGTTTGGAAAATTTAGTCAAATTAAATACTCTATATATATCTTTGAATCATTTAAATAATTTTGAAGGATTGGAAAATTGTATACACCTGGAAAATCTTTTTTGTGAATATAATGAAATCAAAGAAGTAAAAGGTCTTGAAAACTGCAAGTCTATTAAAATATTTAAATGTAAAGGTAATTATATCACTAGCAAAATGATTACTCTAATTTCTTAATTATAAAATCATTTTTATCGCTCTTTTTAATTATATAGTTGTAAGTATTGCCATTTTTAACAGCTCAAGAAAATGGATTAAATGGATTACATTCTAAACTAATATAGTTTAGAATTAACAGCTAGAATTGGTTTAAAGACCAGATTTTAATAGTAAAAATGAAGAATGCCAGTAGCTGAACCCTTTTGGAACGAGAAGGCCAAGGAATGGTCTGATAGAATTTGGAATCCAGCTCAGCATGAAACGGTAGATAAATCAAATCGGTATTGGACTGGAAAGGAGAATGAATATCTGGCAAATCAGATTATTACATTACCGCCTCTCCCTGCAAACCCTGAACTCAAAATGATAACCAGAAAGATACGATTTCATCCGACGCCAAATCAAGTCAGCTTTTTCAACAAGTGTTTCACAGCACATCGCTTTTATTATAACAAAACAATCCAGCATATAAATCAACAATATAACAATAAGAAGTCAGAATTTGAAAACAACCCAACCTGTATCCATTGCAATAGACCAAAAGAGCTAGAAAGCTGGGCATGTGAACAGCACAAAAATGAAAAGATTAGTTGGAAAGTCAGTTATGATTACAAGAAGATAAAAACAATAGTAATGAAAAAGAACAAGGAATTACCACCAGAAGAAAAGAAGTACGAACCCGTTCCAGTTGATACCAGAGTCTATTCGATAATACAGGCTTGTTCTGCATATAAATCAGCAATAGCTAATAAGATAAACGGTAATATTAAAACTTTTGAGATGAGACCAGTCCGTCGAACAAATCGCCAAATCTTTTGGGTAGATCATCGAGCCATTAAAAATGTAGACGGCCAAATCCAGCTCTTTCCAGATGCACTGAAAGAAAATAAGTTTTTACCAGTGCAAGAAAATAAAAAGAAAGAGTTCCCGGATAACAACGAATGTGCGGCTAAGATAATGCGAGACCGTGGTGTCTATTACATCGTCCTCTCTATTCCATACAG
>JACCDI011510524.1_pt1 | contig 20724 bp, 19 predicted proteins | sample 7442791 | NCBI WGS metagenome assembly JACCDI01 (sample SAMN15323434, study PRJNA562643) | freshwater metagenome | isolation source: river surface water | place: USA:Blue River Watershed | collected 2017-08-15
CGGGGCCGGGAAGACCACCCTGTTCAACCTGATCTCCGGCGACGTGAAGACCGATGCCGGCGATATCGAATTCGATGGCCGTCGCATCAATGCGCTGCCGCCTTTCGAGCGCTGCCGCAGCGGCATCGGGCGCTCATACCAGGTGCCGCAGCCCTTCGGCGCGATGAGCGTCTTTGAAAACCTGGTCACCGCCGCCTGTTTCGGCGCGCAGGTGGCCGAGAAGGAAGCCTGGGCGATTGCGTGGGAAGTACTGCAGCAGACCGGGCTGGAACGCTTCGCGAACCAGCCGGCCGGCGGCCTGACGCTATTGAACCGCAAGCGGCTCGAACTGGCGCGTGCGCTGGCCACGCGGCCGCGGCTGCTGCTGCTCGACGAAATCGCCGGCGGCCTGACCGAGCATGAAGCGCATGAGCTGGTCGATGAGCTCAGGCGTATCAAGCAGGCCGGCATGACCATGATCTGGATCGAGCATGTGGTTCATGCGCTGCTGTCGATCGCCGACCGGCTGCACGTGATCAACTTCGGCAAGACCCTGTGCTCAGGAGAGCCACAGGCCGTGATGCAGGACGCCGAAGTGCGCCGCGTCTACATGGGACTGGAGGCCTGAATGCTGCTCGAAGCCCAAGGCATTACGGCATTTTATGGCGATGCGCAGGCGCTGTTCGGGATTGACTTCAAGCTCCAGGCCGGTGAAGTAGTCGCGTTGATCGGCGCCAATGGCGCCGGCAAGTCTACCTTCCTGAAGACCCTGACCGGACTGCTGCCGCCAAAGCAAGGCAGCATCCGCTATGACGGCCATGAGTTGTCGACGCTGGATGCGGCCGACATCGTGAAGCTGGGCATTGCGATGGTGCCCGAAGGTCGCCGTCTCTTTCCCAGCCTGTCGGTCGAAGAAAACCTGTTGATGGGCACGCTGTCGCGCCGTGCCGGCGCGTGGGACCTGGCGCGCGTGTATGACCTGTTCCCGATTCTCAAGGAGAAGCGCCGCCAGCCGGGCACCTCGCTGTCCGGCGGCCAGCAGCAGATGGTCGCGATTGGCCGCGCGCTGATGAGCAACCCGCGCCTGCTGCTGTGTGACGAGATTTCGCTCGGCCTCGCGCCGGTCGTGATCCGAGAGATTTATGCCGCCTTGCCTTCGCTGCTGGCCGATGGCATGTCGCTGCTGATCGTCGAGCAGGATGTGCAGCTGGCGATGCAAGTGTCGTCGCGCGTGGTCTGCCTGCAAGAAGGCAAGGTCTCGCTCGAAGGCCGGTCGGGCGAACTGACGCGCGAGCAGATCAGCCAGGCCTACTTCGGCCTATGACGCCGCGTGATGCCTGATTACGTCGAGCGACACCCTATGACCCTGTATGAAGCGGTATGACGCTGATAGGAATGTGAGAAAAGCATGACCGACGTCCTGATCCAAGGCCTGCTGCTGGGTGGACTGTATGCGCTGTTCGCGCTCGGCCAGTCACTGATGTTTGGCGTGATGCGTCTGACCAATACGGCGCAGGGCGACTTCATCATCCTCGGTGGCTTCTTTGCCATCAGCCTGGCCGCCGCCACCGGTCTGTCGCCGGGTCTCGCCTTGTTGCTGGTGGCACCGGTGGCCTTCGTGTTCGGCTATGCCCTGCAGCGCTTCGTGCTCAATGGCACGCTGGGCCGCGACCCGCTGCCGTCGCTGGTGGTCACCTTCGGCCTCGCCATCATCATCCAGAACGTGCTGCTCGAAGTGTATTCGGCCGACCCGCGTTCGCTGGACACCGGTTCACTGGCCATCGCCAGCCTGTCATTCGGCGACGTCACGGCCGGCACGCTGCCGCTGCTGATCTTTGCGGTCGCCGTGCTCGCCACGATCGCGCTGCAGGCGCTGTTCTCGACGACCTCGCTGGGCCGCTCCTTCCGCGCAGTATCGGATGATCGTGAAGCGGCGCAGCTGATGGGCATCCGTCCCGCCATCGTGTATGCGCAGGCCACGGGCATTGCGTTCGTGCTGATCGCTGTGGCCGGCGCCTTCCAGGCCATGCGTACCACGGTCGCGCCGTCCGATGGCCCGCTGTTGCTGCTGTTCGCATTCGAAGCCGTGATCATCGGCGGCATGGGTTCGTTCTGGGGCACGCTGCTGGGCGCAATGCTGCTGGGGCTGACACAGCAAATCGGTTTCCGTTTCGATCCGGGCTGGGGCATCTGGTTCGGTCACCTGATGTTCCTCGCGGTGCTGCTGGTGCGCCCGCAAGGCCTGTTCCCGAAGACGAGGTAAGCGATGACATCGCCCGTGTCCCTGAACCCGGCTGCGCAGGCCTCGTCTGCGGCGCTGCCTTTCGAAGTTATTCGCAGCAATCGCTTTTCGACGCTGCTGCCGTTGATCGCCGCCTTGCTCGTGATGGTCGCGGCGTCCCTGCCGCTGTGGGGCGAGTCGAGCTGGATGCGCGAAGTGGTCGAGATTGCCTGCTACTTCGTGTTCGCGATGATGTGGAACCTGCTCGCCGGGTATGGCGGCATGGTCAGCATCGGCCAGCAAGCCTTCTTCGGTTTTGGCGGCTACATCATGCTCATCCTCGGCAATGAGGCGGGCGTCAATCCCTTTGTCGCGATACCGCTTGCCGCGCTGGCGACGGCGCTGGTCGCGTGGCCGGTGTCCTATCTGGCCTTCCGGCTGCAGGGCGGCTATTTCGCGATCGGCACCTGGGTGATCGCCGAAGTGTTCCGCTTGTCGTTCGCGAACCTGCACTGGGTCGGCGGCGGCTCGGGCACGTCGCTGACAGCCTTGCGCGGCATAGAGAAGGCGGTACGCGAATCGACAACTTACTGGATTGCGCTGGCCTGCGTGGTGGCCGTGATTGCCGGCGTCTATCTTTTTCTGCGTTCCAAGCGCGGGCTGGCACTGCTGGCGATACGCGACAACGAGCTGGCCGCCGCATCGCAGGGCATCGACGTGCGCCGCATGAAGCTGGCGGTTTACCTGATTGCCGCCGGTGGCGCGGGTCTGGCCGGCGCGCTGTACTTTGTGAGCAACCTGCGCATCTCGCCGGATGCGGCATTCTCGGTGAACTGGACGGCGTTTGCGATCTTCATGGTCGTCATTGGCGGCATCGGTCGCATTGAGGGCCCGATTGTCGGTGCCTTGCTGTTCTGGTTCCTCAACAAATTCTTCAGCGATTACGGCAGCTGGTACCTGGTGGGACTGGGCCTGATCGCGATCCTGGTCACGCTGTTTTTCCGCGACGGCCTGTGGGGCGCGCTGCAGCGCCGCCATGGCTGGACCCTGTTCCCGACCCATCGACTCCTGAAAGCGAGACAACGCCATGCGTAACCTGACCGAAGCGAACCTGACCGATGCCGTGCTGGCGCGCCTGTCCGAATGCGATGACCCGCGCCTGAAGCAGGTGATGGCGTCGCTGATCAAGCACCTGCATGCCTTCGTGCGCGAAATCGAGCCGACGCCGCAGGAGTGGATGGCCGGCATACAGTTCCTGACCGCGACCGGGCAGAAATGCGATGCGGTGCGCCAGGAATACATCCTGCTGTCGGACACGCTGGGCGTATCGATGCTGATGGATGCGATAAATAATCGAAAGCCCGTGGGCGCCACCGAATCCAGCGTGCTCGGCCCCTTCTATGTCGAGGGCGCGCCCGAGCATGCCAACGGCGCCGATCTCGCCCCCGGCGAAGGCCCGGGCGTGACCGTGTCGGGCAGCGTGCGCGGCACCGATGACAAGCCGTTGGCCAATGCGGTGCTCGACGTCTGGCAGACCGCACCGAATGGCCTGTACCACATGCAGGACCAGCAAGCGGAAGAATTCCACCTGTGCGGCAAAGTACATACGGCCGCCGATGGCAGTTACCAGCTGCGTACCCTGAAGCCGGTGTCGTATGCGGTCCCGGTCGATGGTCCGGTTGGCCAATTGCTCGAGAAGCTGGGCCGCCATCCTTACCGTCCGGCGCATATCCATTTCATCGTGTCGGCACCGGGCTACAAGCCGGTGGTCACGCAGATCTACACCGAGGGCGACGACTACCTGGAATCGGATGCGGTGTTCGGCGTGAAGAATTCGCTGGTGGTGGATTACCAGCGCGATGGCAACGAGTGGAAGGTCGGCTACGACTTCGTGCTCGAGCCGGCGGCCTGAACGCGGGACGCGAGCCGCGTTCCGGGACCGGCCCCCGGCAGCGCGCAGCCGCTGCACGACGACGCATTACCTCATCATTATCGGGAGGCGCCAACATGTTCTTTCTCGTGCTGGGTACCGACAAGCCGGGCATGTCTGACGTGCGCCTGGAAGTGCGCCCCATCCATCGCGCCTACCTGCGCAATCCGGGCGCGCATCCGGTCAAGGTGCATTTCGGCGGGCCGACGCTGACGACGCAGGGTGAGCAGGCCAATGGTACGCTGCTGGTCGTGGAGGCGGACGACATTGCGGCCGTCTCCGAATTCGTCGCCGATGATCCTTATTCGCAGGCGGGCGTGTTTCGCTCGGTCGAGATACGTCCGTGGTCATGGACCGTCGGCGCGCCTGAAACCCGTGGAGTGACGACTTGAACTGGCAGCAGCATCCGGATTGCCCCGCAGAGGGTACGCGGCTTTGCAAGATAGACGAGATTCCCGACCAGGGTGGCCATGAGGTCAGCTTCGGCGATGGCCGCGAAAACTTCCGCGTGCTGTTGTTGCGGCAGGGCGCGCAGGTCTGGTCGTATGTGAACTATTGCCCGCATTTTTCGCTGCCGCTCAATTACGAGCCGCAGACTTTCGTCACGCTCGACGGCCTGATCATGTGCGCGCACCACACGGCCTTCTTCAATTTCAATGATGGCCGCTGCGTCGACGGGCCCTGTGTCGGGGATGGCCTGGTGGCGCTGCCGATCCGCGTGGACGGCGATACCGTTTACTTCGGCGCGTCGGCGACGGCAGCGTCCTGAGCGACTTGCGGTACGCGCCCGCCGGGGGTGGTCCCGGCCGCAGCGCTCGCTGACAGCGCAGTGATGAATTTGACGTCGACGACCGTTCGGTGCAGCACGCGGAAGCTCAGCATGCCGCCATTGGCCAGCGCGATCTCGCGACACAGGCTCAGGCCCAGCCCGGTGCCGTCGATGCGACGGCTATGGGCCGCATCGCCGCGCGAGAAGCGATCGAATACCGTGTTCTCGAAGCCATCGGGCAGTGGCTGCGTCGGGTTGGTGAAGCGCACATACAGCCGGTCGTTTTCAGTCCATGCGGAAATGTCGATCCAGCCGTTCGGCTCGTTGTACTTGACCGCATTCGTGAACAGGTTGTTCAACATCTGCCGCAGCAATGCGCGATCGGTCTGCAGCAGCAGGCCGGGTTCGACGCGACCGCGGATCTCGAGCGGCGGCTCCAGTATTGCCATGTCGGCGCGCATGTCTTCCAGCAGCGCGCTGATGTCGACGGTTTCGATATCCAGCGCCATCCTGCCGGCATCGGCCTGCGCGAGCAACAGCAGCTTTTGCGTGATGCCGGCCAGTCGTTCAATTTCGTCGCATACCAGCCGCAGCTGCGCTTGCTGGCGTGAGCCAGGCTCGGACTCGCGCAGCGCGCGCTCGACATGGCCTTGCATGATGGTCAGCGGTGTTCTCAACTCGTGCGCAGCATCGCTGGAAAATCGCGATGCTTGCAGGAAGCCGCGCTGCAGTTTTTCGAGCAGGGTATTGAACGTCTCGATGAAAGTCCGGAATTCCTGGGCTTCGCCGTTCATGGGCAGTCGCACGCTCAGGTCGCGATAGTCCACCCTGCTCAACGAAAGCTGTACGCGCCGGATGGGTTCCAGCACCTTGCGTGTCATGAACAGCGCGCAAAGGATGAACACGGTCAGCGTGACCGGCATCACCTTACGGACCATGCGGCCGCGGAACTCGATGAAGTCTTCCATGTGGCGCTCGGCAGCGGCGGCGTCGACGAGGCTGACCACCACGCGATCCTGCGCGATGACGCTGGCGGCATTCCAGCGCACGCCATCGGCCGTGATCACGGCACGCTCCAGCTGCGGGAAGTGCTCGCCGGCCGGCAGGCGTTCGATCCTTGCATGCGTCATCGCCGCCGGCAGCGGGAAGGCCGTGGCCACGCCGCCGCTGGCATTCGGATGGGCGTCCTGCGCGTCAGGCAGGGGCGCCGAGAAAACCATCACTTCATCGGCGCGCGCACTTTTCATGCCTGTCAGTAGCCGGGCTTTCAATACCTCATTGTCGCTCGGGAGCGTCGGCTCGCGGCTCCAGCCCAAGGTCGTGTTTTGCTGGCGATCGCTGAAGATTTCCTTGAACTCGTTGCGCCCCATCAGGCGGATCGCGGTCTGGTTCAGCGCGTACAGGGTCAGCATAGTCAGGATGAACATCAGGAACACCCTGGCATAGAACGAACGGGTCAGGCGGCGCATTCAATGTTCCCTGAAGCAGTAGCCGATGCCGCGTATGGCCTCGATGGGGAAGGGCGGCGCATGGCCGTCGCGCGCAGGCATGAGCTTTTTCTTTGCGCGCAGGATGCAGACATCGACGACATTGGTATGCGGGTCGAAATCCAGGCCCCACACGTGCTGCAGGATCTGGCTGCGCGAAAAGATGTGGCCGGGACTGCGCATCAGGTATTCGATCAGCGTGAACTCGCGCGGGCTCAGCACGACCTGGTTGCCGGCCCAGCTCACCTGCCGCGTGATGCGGTCCAGTTCCATGCCGCTTTGCCTGAGCACCGTGTCGTTCGCACCCGGGCGGCGCCCGACCAGCGTGCGCAGCCGCACGACCAGTTCCTCGACGAAGAACGGCTTGGGCAAATAATCGTCGGCACCGGCGTCGAAGCCCGCCAGGCGGTGCTCGAGCTCGGTCTTGGCCGTCAGCAGGATCACCGGCATCTTGCGGCCGGCCGCGCGCAGCGCCTTCAGGATCTCGATGCCATCCATGCCGGGCAACATCAGGTCGAGCACGATGGCGTCGTGGCCGCCCGCCATCGCCATGCGCAGGCCCAGCGTGCCGTTGGTGCAGGCGTCGGCTTTCAGGCCGGCCGCCTTGAAGCCGGACAGCACGAAGTCGGTGATTTTTTCCTCGTCTTCGATCAGCAGGATGTGCATCGTCAGCGTGGCAGTCTGGAAGGCAGCGGCGACGTCAGTCTCGCGCGTCGTCCCCCGGCCATGGCAAGCGTATGGTGCAGGTCTATCGGAACAGGCGACAGGATCGGAGGTTTGGGCATTGTGCTCAAGCAAATTTTACGGCCATTACGGGTTTGTAATGTTGCGTGGGCTGCTGCGGCCAGCAACGACGGCCATCGTGTAGCATGGCCCACCGTGAATGCCGCCATCCTGACTGCCATCGCCGCTGCCGCGCTGTTCGGCGCCAGTACGCCCTTTGCCAAGCTGCTGGCCGGGAGCGTGCCGCCGCTGCTGCTGGCCGGCTTGCTCTACCTCGGCAGCGGGCTGGGGCTGTTTGCGCTGCGCTGCCTGCGCGACCGCGGATGGAAGGCGTCGGGCATCGTCGCGGGCGAATGGCGCTGGCTTCTCGGGGCCATCCTGTTCGGCGGCATCCTCGGACCGGTCGCGCTGATGGCCGGGTTGTCGTCCACGCCCGCCGCCACCGCATCGCTGATGCTCAACCTCGAGGCGGTGCTGACCGCCGCCATCGCCTGGCTGGTGTTTCGCGAGAATGCGGATGGGCGCGTGCTGGCGGGCATGGCGGCCATTGTCGCCGGCGGCGTGGTGCTGGCCTGGCAACCGGAGGCCATGCCCGCTTCCGGGATGGCCGGCGACGCAGCCAGCATTGCATCCAGCGCTGCAGTCAGCGACTCTCAGGCCGGGCTGGCTTCCCTGTTCCATGGCTTGCCGGCGATTGCGCTGGCTTGCCTGTGCTGGGCGATCGACAACAACCTCACGCGCAAGGTGTCGGCCTCGGATGCGGTCTTCATTGCGGCGGCCAAGGGCACCGTGGCCGGCGCCGTCAATACCGGCTTTGCACTTGCCCAGGGCGCCGTGCTGCCGCCGGCGGCCACCATCGCGGCCACGGCTGCCGTCGGGCTGGCTGGATACGGGGTCAGCCTGGTGCTGTTCGTGCTCGCCCTGCGCGGGCTGGGCACGGCGCGCACCGGGGCTTATTTCTCGACCGCGCCTTTCATCGGCGCTGCCGTGTCATTGCTGTTCCCGGGCGAGTCCGGCAGCACCGGGTTCTGGATTGCTGCGTCCCTGATGGCGCTGGGCGTCTGGCTGCATGTGACCGAGCATCATGAACACGAGCATACGCATGAACCGATGGAACATGAGCACCTGCACGTGCATGACGAACATCACCAGCACGCGCACGAGTCCAGCTGGGACGGGCAGGAGCCGCATGTGCACCGCCATCAGCACGGACCGCTGACGCACAAGCATCCGCACTATCCGGACGTACACCACCGGCACACGCACTGAGCGGGTCCGGCGGCGTCGTATCGAACGGATCAGGCTGGCATGCGGCGGGCCAGCCGCCGTTGCGCGCTGCCGTCAGTTGAGGGTATGCGAGCCCAGCAGCGCTGCGGCTTCGCGCGCGGCCACGATGCCTTCGTCGGCCGGCACCACCCAGGCTTCGATCGCGCTGTCTGCGGCATGGATGGCGCGCACGTCATCGCCGCTGGCTGCGGCATTGGCTTCTGCGTCGATCTGCAATCCGGTCCAGGCCAGCGCCTTGCCGACGTCGGCACGCAGCGCCGCATCATGTTCGCCGATGCTACCGCTGAAGACGATCACGTCCATGCCCTGCAGGCAAGCCAGCATCGCGCCGGCTTCACGCACGATGCGATGCGTGAACAGCGCGATGGCTTGTTGCGCCTCCGTGCTGCCCTCGGCGCGCAGGGTGCGCAGGTCGGACGAGATACCGGATACGCCGAGCAGGCCGCTGCGCTTGTACAGCAATTCCTGCAGCCGCTTGTGGTCCCAACCCTGTTCCATCAGCCATAGCAAGACGCCGGGGTCGAGCGCGCCGGAGCGCGTTCCCATCATCAGTCCGTCGAGGGCCGTGAAGCCCATGGTTGTCGCAATGCTCTGGCCATCGAGCGCCGCGCACAGGCTGGCGCCATCGCCGAGGTGGGCCATCAGCACGCGGCCGCTTGCACGTGACGTGCGTTCACGCAGTTCGCCGATGATGTATTGATAGCTGAGGCCATGGAAACCGTAGCGGCGCACTCCCTTGGCCGCCAGCTCCCGCGGCAGCGCGAATTGCTGGTGCGCCGCGGGCGCTCCGGCATGGAAGGCGGTATCGAAGCAGGCCACCTGCGGCAGGCCGGGGAAGGTCGCGGCAAAGGCACGGATGCCAGCCACGTTGTGCGACTGGTGCAACGGCGCCAGGTTGCACAGTGACTGCAATTCCGTCAGCACCCCATGATCGACCAGCACGCTGGCCGCATGGTCGCGCCCGCCGTGCACGACCCGGTGCGCAATGGCGCGCGGGCTGGTGAAGGCGGGGTTATCCGTCAGCAGCGCCCGCAGTGCTGCCAACGCATCCAGCAAGGGATCGTTGGTGACCTGCAGCTCGGCCATGCGAAAGGCGCCGCCGCTGCGCCAGGACATGGCCGGCTTGCCATTCGGCTCAAGACCTTCGATGTTGCCGCTGATAAGCGCGCGCCTGACGTCACCGCCGGCGTAAGGATGCAGCGCGAACTTGAGCCAGGACGAACCGGCGTTGACCGCGAGAATGCTCATGAGAAAAGGAACGAAATTACTGATATGGAATTATCGTGGGCGTGGAGACCGTGATGGTGCACTGCCAAATATATTTCCAAGAGAAAATTGATCGCAGTCAAATTATTGAAATATGGCAACAAAACCTGCCAGGTCAGTCTAATTTCAATAATGAAATACTATTCCTTCAAGGAACGTATTTGTAGCGAAACCCGTGCGCGAGGCGCGCGGTTGCCGGGACGTTTATCCCTCGCTGCGCCATGGAGGATGGACCGGGCATGCTGGTCTGATGGATTGTGCTATCCGGCCATCGACAAGTCGCCGATGCCGGTGTGACGGCTCAAAGGCCGCAGGCAAAGCGCAAGCCGCCGGTACCGCCCGGGTTTTGCGTGAGCTTCTGCACATCGCCGGGCGTATTGACACGGCCGATCACCTCACCCTGCGCCATCGGCTCCTTGTACATCACGTAGTTGATGATCTGCGCCGTCTCTTGCTTGCAGTCGTATTCCTTGAGCAGCTTCATCGACATCATCCCGCGCGGACCGGCGTTGCGATAGGTCTGCACCTCGGTCACGCGCCGTTTATCGCCGCTGGGCGTCAGGCTCGACGTGTCCACGTAGACAACGGTGCCGCGGATGTTCTCGAACACCTTCTTCAGTTCGGCATGGGCGGCCGTGGTGGAGGCCAGCAGTGCGAGCAGCAGGGCAAATTTATTCATGGTCGGGCCGGATCGGGAGCAGAAAAGGAGGTGACCAGTTTACAAAAAATTACTTCAGAGAAAATTTAACCAGATCAAACAAGCCGGAATGAAGCGGGAAATATGGGTGAAATGTCTGACTGTTCATGGACTTGCATTTCGGGAACATCGCTATCTTCAGTCTGTTGCGCTATAGAGGGCGTGTCCTCGGGGCATGCAAAAAGCCATGGAAACTGTCGAACACCGTGAGGTGCTGTTCATCGAAGACGACGTCGAAACCCAGGCCGCGGTACGTTTTGCCTTGCAGGAGCTTCACCAGATGCATTTGCGCACCTGCAGTTCCGCGCGCGAAGGCCTGAAGGCGGCGGCCGATTTTCGCGCCGACCTGTTGCTGCTGGGTGCGGTGATGCCCGAGATCGACGGCCCGACGGTGCTGGCCGGGCTTCGACAGCACGATATCCACAAGGATACGCCGGCGATCTTCCTGACTTCGCTGGTCGATCCCGAGGATTTGCGCTATTACGAATCGCTGGGCGTGGCCGGCGTGATCGCCAAGCCTTTCGATCCGCTGACGCTGGGCGACCGCATCGTCGAGCTGCTGGACAAGTACGAGGGCACGTCGGCCGACATGCCGCCGCTGTCAGATGAACTGGAAGTGCTGCACCGGGTGTTTGCGCGCGAACTGCCGCTGCGACTGTCCCGTATCCGCGATGTGCTCACCCATTGCCGTAACGATCCCGTGACCCGCGCCGACTGCGCGCAGCTGTGGGAAATGATCGAAGACCTGCGCAATGCGGCCAGCGCCTATGGCAACCACAAGATCTCGAATGCAGCGCGGCGCGCAGAGCAGCGTGTGGCCGGACTCGTGCTGAGCGCTGAACGCAGCTCGCGCGACTTGCTGGAAATCGAGACGGACCTGATGAGCTGGGCGCTGTAAACCAGCAGCACGGCCCTGGCCCCGCCAATCACGAAGCCCGGCTATGCGAACAGCATGCGCTGGATTCTCGATACGCCGCCCGAACTGCTTTTCGATCGCATCGTGCGCGATGATCGGAAAGATGCTGCCCTAGCTTTGCCGAGTGGCGCCTCTGCAAGGGGAAGCCCAAGGGAAAGCGACACAGGAAAATCGATAAATCTTCGGACGATTACCTTTGGGCAATGAACTGTTGGCAACAGAAATGTTCGTTGTGAGCCAAGCCTGAAATCCAGCTAGCCGTTACTTGTGGTTAACGGTTGTTTTTGAGAAAAATTAAGCGAGGAATTGACGGCCATTTTTGATGCTGTTCGGCAGATACTTGATTGGTGGCAACAGTTAACTTTGCAGCGTAGTCAATCTGTCATGCCATAACAATCATCATCCCGGAGATCGCCATGCGCAAAAAAGCTCTGCTGAAGCTTGCGTCTTACACCCCCGACAATTTCCTTAACCGCCTGCTGGGGAAACTGGACTTGAAAAACGATGCGGCGCTGGCGCGCGAGCTCGATGTCACACCTGGCGTGGTGAGCCGGATCCGGAACAAGAAGGCACCCGTGAGCGCGAACTTGTTGCTGATGATTCATGAAGCTACGGAGATTGCGATCCCTGAATTGCGTCGGATGATGGGTGATTCTCGCCGATTGTTCAGTTGAATCGCGGTCGGTCATCGAGCTGCTGCTTGCATGAGTTTTTGCCCGATCTGACCATGATCCACACCTGATTACTGAGTCGCTTTTCTTCTCGGGACGCACTGCCTGTTGCCAGGCCGTGCGTCTCTGTTTTTCTGCGTAGCAATCAATTCCTCTGCAGGAATTTAGTAATAATATTCAACACCTTAGCGCTTGCTTGGCTATACTGCCTGCAAACAATTAATTCGCCATGGAACAGTCGAATTTTCTTCAGGCATTAACGCTGGGTATCGCGCTGCTGACGGGCGGGATCGCAGGCGGTGTAGCCGGCATCTGGTGGCAGTCACGCAAGCGGTCCGATCATGCGGCGCCTGTGGCATCTTCGCTTGTCTTCAAGCCCGTGCTCGACAGCACACATGATGCGCTGTACTTGCTGAAGGCCGTGTCGGTCGAAGGCTCACGCGCGCTGCGCTTCCGCGTCGAAGATTGCAACGAGCCGGCATGCCTGCAGGTGAAGATGCAAGCGTCGCGCATCATCGGCCTGCAATTCCGCGAGCTGTTCCCGTCCATCGACCCCACAGCGCTCGAGAAGTTGTTGCTCGATGCCCATCGACAGGGCCATGCGGACGACGAACTTGGGCCGTCGGGCGGTGACGCCGAGGGTATCTGGTGGCAAGCAAGCGCGACGCGCTCGCAAGGCGGCCTCGCGGTCACCATGCGCGACATCACCGAGATGAAATGGAAGGAACAGCAGCTCAAGGCGATGGCCGTCACCGATGCATTGACGCTGCTACCCAATCGCCACTGGCTCAAGCAGCATCTTCCGAATGCGGTATTGCACGCGACCACGGCTCGGCAACGCATCGCGCTGATGTTCATCGACCTCGACGACTTCAAGAAGATCAATGACTCCTGGGGTCACCAGGCGGGCGACGAATACCTGATGGCGGTCGCCACTGCGCTGCGACAGGCGGTGCGCGTCGAAGACACGGTGGTACGCCTGGCCGGCGACGAATTCACGATCCTGGTCGAGAACATCGGTGATGCCAGCGCAGTGCAGGCGATCGCTGCCAAGGTCATCGAGCGCATGGCGCAGATCGATTGCGAGGCAGTGCGTCGCGGCTTCCATGCGCGAGCCTCGATAGGCGCGGCGATTTATCCGGAAGATGGTGAAACCGATGCGGCGCTGATGCAGGCTGCCGACATTGCCATGTATGCGGCCAAGGCCGCAGGCAAGGGCCGTCTGTGCATGTACTCGGCCGAACTGGCGCGCAAGATCCAGTCGCGACTGCAGCTGGAGCAGGGTTTGCGCAATGCGTTGGGCAACAATGAATTCTTCCTCGCGTTCCAGCCGCGTGTCAGCGCCCGTAGCGGCGCGCTGGTCTGTGTGGAAGCGCTACTGCGCTGGCGTCATCCGCAGCGCGGCCTGATTGCGCCGGGCGAGTTCATCAGCCTGGCGGAACAGAGCGACCTGATCGGCGGCATCGGCGAGTGGGTGGTGACCGAAGCCTGTCGCCAGCTGGCTTCCTGGCGCGAGCTGGGGCAGGGCCTGGTGCCGGTAGCCATCAATGTGTCGGCGCGCCAGCTGCGCAATGACCGTTTCCGTCGCCATGTGACGAACGAACTGTCGCGCTATGACATTGCGCCCTATTTGCTGGCCATCGAGCTGACCGAGTCGGCAATGATGGGCGGCGATGCCGCTGTCAAAGCCGAGCTGCGCGAACTGCGCAACATGGGGCTGGAACTGCACATCGACGACTTCGGCGTCGGATATTCATCGCTGTCGCGACTGCACAGTCTGGATGTGGATGCGATCAAGATCGACCGTTCCTTCGTGCAGGGGCTCGGTGTGCGCGACGAGGCGCGCAAGCTGTGCGAAGTGGTGGTGCAAATGGGCAAGGCGATGGGCTTCCGCGTGGTGGCCGAAGGCGTCGAGACCCAGCAACAGCTGCGCGAACTGCAAGTGATGCGCTGCGATGAAGTGCAGGGCTATTACGTGTCGCGTCCGGTGGATGCCGCTGCGGTGCCGGGTCTGCAGGCAACGCGCAGCTTCTTCGATCCGTACTTCCCGGTGGTGCAGCGCGTGGTGACGACGCGCTGAACGCATCGCAGGTGGCGCGCTGCCGCCTGATGGCTTCCGATGATGTGTCTGGCCGGCTCAGGCCGGCATCGTCATCAGTTCGACCAGCTGGTCGAGCGCCATTCCCCAACCCTGATGAAAGCCCATCTTCTCGTGCGCTTCGCGCGCCTCCGCCGTCTGGTGCGTGCAGACCGCGCGATAGCGGGTGCCGCCGCCAGGCAGCGGCTCCAGCGTCAGGTCGACCACAAACAGGAAGTCCGATTTGTCGTCAGGCAGGGCGGGTTTGAGCCGGAAGCCGGGCTCCATCGCATTGGTCCAGACCAGCCTCCGGTTGGGCTCGACGAGGAGGTAGCTGCCGATGCCTTCGGGCTGGTTTTCGCCTTCAGGCGATTGCATCACGGTGCGGAACAGGCCCCCGGGCTTGAGGTCGATGTCGCATTCGACCACCTTCCATGGGCGCGGGCAGAACCATTTGACCAGCGTGTCCGGATCCGTCCAGCCTTTCCACAGGGCTTCGGGCGACACGGCGACGTCGCGCTGTATCTCGAGATCGAGTTCGGGATTGATGGCCATGGGCAGCTCCAGCTTGAAAGGTGTCGCCGGATTATCGCGCCGCCTCAGGCCTCGGGCAAGATGGTCTGCGCCTCGAGTGTGGCGATCACGGTCTTGCGGTCGGTGACTTGCAGGCTCAGCGTGGCCCGGTGCAGGCGCGCGATTTCGCTGCACAGGCTGAGGCCGAGACCGACGCCGTCGACACGGCGGCCGCGCGAGGCATCGCCCCGGTAGAAGCGCTGGAAGGCGCGCTCCGGCAGGTCTGCCGGGATGTTGTCGCAGGGGTTCTCGATGCTGAGAACGAAGCGGCCTTGGCGGCGCGTCAGCGCGAATCGTATCCAGCCATTCGGCGTGTTGTATTTCGCCGCATTGGTGTACAGGTTGAACAGCAGCTGCTGTATCAGGCTGCGGTCGCAGGTCCAGTCGATGTCGTCTTCGATCTCGTTGCGGATCTCGAGGTCCGGCTGGAAGGCCATCGCATCCAGCGCCAACTCGGTCAGCATCGCCGACAGCGGCACGCGTGCCATGTCATAGCGAATGCTGTTGGCATCGGCGCGCGACAGCAGCAACAATTTTTCGGTGATCTCGATCAGGCGCTCGATCTCGTCGCCGATCAGGCGCATGCGCACCTGCGCTTCGGAGCCGGTCGGCAGCTCGGCGATCAGGCGCTCGGAATTGCCACGCAAGATGGTCAGCGGCGTGCGCAGTTCGTGCGATGCATCAGCGGCGAAACGGCGCGTCTGCAGGAAGCTTCGATTCAGGCGCTCGCGCAATTGCTCGAACACGGACACGAAGCTGTCAAATTCCTGATACGGTGGCCGCAGGTCGAGCGGCTGGTCGAGGTTGCGCGAGCTCAGGCCATTCAGCGAGGCTTCCAGCTGGCGCAGCGGGCGCATCACAGTCCAGGTCAGGTACACGGTCAGCGCGGTAAGCATCAAGATCAGCACCGGCGCCATGTACATCAGGATGCGGTCGCGCAGGCTCCAGATGCTGTCGACATAGTGCTTCAGGTCGTTCTTGCGCACCAGCATGCGCGCGCCATCCGGTTTGCCCTGCATGCCAAAGGCCAGCCAGCTTTCATCGTCCATGTCCAGTCGCACCAGCTCGACATTGTCGGTGATTTTCTCGATGTCGCTGCGCCAGGACTGGCGCAGCCGCTGCGTGCGGTCGCACAGCGCATTTTGCTCCTGTCCGGGCTGCAGGCTCTGCGGCTTGCACAGTACATAGTATTCGCTGACGCTGGAGAGCGCGTCGCCACGGCTGCTTTGCGCAACGCACAGAAAGAAGGCATTGGTGTCAGCCGCTTCATGCTGGCAAGCCGCCAGTGTGGTGGCGACATTGTGTTCGATGCGGTCGATCACATGGTGGGTGGTCAGGTACTGCGCCAGCAGGCGGTTCGAATAGATGATGACGGCGGTGACGATCAGTACGCGGATGAAGACGTGCCACAGGAAGGACTTCTTCATTCCTCATCCTCGATCTGGAAACGGTAGCCGACGCCACGTATGGTCTCGATCGGAAAGGGCTTGCCGTCACGTGCCTGGCGGTTGAGCTTCTTGCGGATGCGCTGTATGCAGACATCGACCACATTGGTCTCAGGGTTGAAGCTGATGCCCCAGACGTTCTTGAGAATTTGCTGGCGCGAGAAGATGCGGTTCGGCGAGCGCATCAGGCACTCGACGAGGCTGAACTCGCGCTGGCTCAGCGGGGCGGCCGTGCCGCGCCAGTTGGCCTGGCGGGTGATCTTGTTGAGCGTCAGTTCACCGACCTGAATCTCGTCGGACACCTGGCCACTCTTGCGCGCCATCACCGCGCGTATGCGAGCGATCAGTTCCTCGACGAAGAAGGGCTTGGGCAGGTAATCGTCAGCGCCAATCTCGAAGCCGGCCAGCCGGTCCGGCAGCTCGTTGCGCGCGCTGAGGAAGATGACAGGTATCGGGTTGCCCGCTTCCCTCACCTTGGTGAGGATCTCGAAGCCGTCGAGCACCGGCAGCATCACGTCGAGGATCACCATGTCGTGTTCGCCGCTCAGGATCGCGGCCAGGCCGCTGGCGCCGTCCTTCACGTGGGTGACGTCGAAGCCGGCCGCACGCAGGTCAGGGATCACGAACTCCGCGATGCGGACCTCGTCTTCTACCAGCAGCAATCGGGATGCGGGAACGGGCATAGGTTCTTTTTTTGAAAACATTGGTCGACGCCGAGGTAGCCGCCATCTTAGACCGAATGCTCCCGCCCTCGATTACATCATCGTTATTTTTGGCAAGATGAATGCGAAGGTCTGCGGCTTGCGGAGGGAGTACCCGCTTGCCGCCAGCGGCGATTATGACAATCGCGTAATGCGCGCGCGGCATTACGCGATTGTCATCCCCTCGCGTGGGTGGCGGCGTTACGTTTCGTCCCATGGAAAAACCATGTGCACGATCAAGCGTTTTGACATGCATGGACAGGCAGCGCTGTTTCACGAACGCCGCCGGCCGTCGGCCGGCAACGAGGATCGCGGAGTAAGCGATGGGATCGCCGGACCTGTTCAGGGCACTCACGCGCTCCCTCAAGGGGGGGCGCGCGCGCAAGGTCGCGCCTGACGATGTTCGTCTGACGCCTTACCTGTCGGTGGTGATCGCCATCCTCTACATGATGGCCGCCGACGGCGACATCTCCGATCGCGAGAGCAGCCAATTGCAGTCCGTGATCGGCGCCGATGCCGATACCCTGCACCGCGCGGTAGCTTACGCGGAGACGCGCAGCGTCGACCAGTTCCTGCAGGACGCACCGCCGGTGCTGGATGCCAAGGCCCGGCTGTGCCTGCTGATGAATGTGTGTGATTCGCTGATGGCCGACGGCGAACTGTCGGATACCGAGTTGCAGTTGTTCGACCGCCTGGTGGCGGCACTCGGCCATACGAAGGCAAGCTTCCAGCCTTACTTCGATGCGATCGCACTCAAGGACAGGATGTCGATCCTGGGCGACTTCGAAGCGGCGGCATCGTCGAACGCCATGACCCCACCCAAGGCGCTGGTGGTGTCGCTGCTGTACATGATGTCGGCCGACGGCTCGATGGGCGAGGAAGAGATCGGACGGCTCAATGCCGTGGTCGGCGGCGCGCAAGGCCTGCTCAAGGCCAGTCTGCGCTATGTGAGCCAGGTGCGCGCGCCGCAGTTCCTGGCTTCTGCGGCTGGCGTGCTCGACGAGCAGCAGCGTCTGTGCATCTTGCTCAATGCCTGCGACACGATGATGTCCGATCACCAGGTGGCGGGCGGCGAGCGCGACCTGTTCCGCCGCATGCTGGCGGCGTTCGGGATTGCACCCGGCAATTTCGATCGCTACCTGAACGTCATCTACCTGAAGAACGACTTGCCGCAGGACGAGCGACGCCCTGTGGCGTCGCGTTCCAACTCGGCACAGTCGGCGCAGCCGGCCATGGCGTCACGAGCGCGAGGCCGTAATCAGGGTGCGGGCGTCGTATTCGAACGCAAGCGGCAGTGGGAAGAAGAGGGCGGCGACGCCGGCGACGCTGATCCCGATGCACGACGCAAGGCGCGCGCCGCGAAACGGGATGGTGCGCCGGACTCGGAACTTGATGCGCGCATCTCGCGCGCGATGCAGGAAAACCTCGACCGCATGTCGGATGAATTCCAGGGCGGCGGCGTCTTCGATGCCGTTGCCGCGAATTCGCGCAGCGGCGCGCAGGCTGGCGACGACGGCGGAGGCGATGATGGGCCGACCGATCTGCGCGCCTTCCGCGAAGCCGGCTTCAGCGACAACAAGGACCATGTGTCCGAATCCGGTCATGCAGGCGAAGGGCGTCACTGGAAAGATGGCGAAGGCGATGCCGACCGGCGTGCCATGCGCGATAGCGACGGCGCGGCGGACAGCGATGGCCGTCCGGGGCGCGGCACCAGCGTGCCCGGCCACCACTGGAAGGATGCCAACGGCGGCGCCGATGGACGCGCGCTGCAGGACGCCGAACGTGACAGCAACGGCCGATCGATGCGGGATGCTGAAGGCGACAACGACGGTCGCACGATGCGGGATGCCGAAGGTGACAGCGATGGTCGCACCATGCGGGATGGCAAAGGGCGCAACGGCGACGCCGGCCGGCGCGACCCTGGCGGCGTGTTTGGCAAGCCGGCGCTGCGGGATGCGGCCGCGGACTTTTCGACGGCGGGCATGGATGACAGCGGCGCCAGCACGCCGGGACGCAACTGGCGCGACGCGGCGACACCCGGTGGTAGCGACGCGATGCGAGATGCCGATGCGCCGCCATCGCGGACACAGCTGGTCGACGACCGCCGCAGTTTCGATGCCGAGGCTGATGAGGATGACGACGGTCCCGAGTCGACCGACCCGATCGTCGGACGCATGGACAGCGTTAGCGATCGCACGAAAACCATACAGGCGCATCTTGAAGCGATGCGTTCGGCGCGCTCGATCGCGGCGGCGAACCGTCTGCCACGCTTGCCGGAAGGTCCGGCCGTGCAGCGCCGGCTCCCGGATGCTGCAGTCGCGGCCGACAGCGCGGGCAGCCTCGGTCGTGCGCAACTGATTACGGCCGGCGACAACGCCGGCATTGATGACATGGATAGCGATGACGGCAGCGGGATGCTGCTGGCGTCGGATGAAGGAGGCCCCATCTTGAACGACAACCCAACGACCGCCAGTCCTGAACAGGCGGCGCAGAACCGCAAGCTGCGCCAGTGGAGTGCCGTGCTGCTGCCTGCGCTGTTCGTGACTTATGGCTCGACCATGGTCGGCGAGACCTCGGCCGAGCGCACGTTCATCACCAGCGAAAACATGGCCACCGATGCACGTGTCGTGCACCAGATGGCCAGTGTGCAGCAGACGGTGTATCGCGTCGCGCCCGACGCGGTGTCGCTGGCGCCATCCTCGGTGCTGCCATCAATGGCATCAGGTGCTGCTACTGGTACTGCTTCAGGTGCTGCGTCGGGTGTTGCATCAGGTGCTGCATCAGGTGCTGCATCAGGTGCGGCTGGCGCCGCAGGCGCTGCCGGAGCAGCGGGCAGCGCAGGAACGGTGGCAGGCACGGCTGCCGGCGCGGCGGCAACCACAGCTGCGACCACCAGTGCGACCTCTGCTGTCGGCACAGCCGCTGCCGCAGCCACCGCAGGCAGCGCCACCGCCATCACGGCAGCTTCCCATGCGACCGGCGGCCCGACCGTGGTCGGTGACGGCGAAGCCGCCATTCCTACGGACCGGGCACAGGCTGACAGCTTCCTTGAGCGCCGCAAGGAGGAACTGCTGGCGATGTTCAAGCGCCACCAGGGCGCGAGTGCGGTGGCGGCCGAGCGCAAGCAGTGGTTTGTGTATGCGAAGTCCATCGTGCTGCTGGGGCTGGGCATGGCGTTCTGGGGCGTGCTGTTCCGCTCGATGCGGATGCTGCATGGCTCGACGGCCGCCGGCCTCATCGGCTTGCTGCTGACGGCGAACGGCTACTGGCTGTTCATGCATTTCTGAAGGAGGGGACATGCAGGTATCCCGATCACTCACCATGAGCGCTGTGCCGGCCGCCCATGCCGGTTCCGGCCAGCGCACCGCGATGTCCTTCGATGTCGATCCGAGCAAGCACGCCGTCACGGTCAGCGTGGTCGACAAGAACTCGGGCGAAGTGCTGCAGAAGATGGTCTACGACAGGCGCTTGGCCACGCAACAGACCAAGGCCAAGGCCCTGCGCGCGGGCGCACTGGTCGATGTGGAAGCCTGAGGCCGCAAGGGCCCATGCTGGACAGCTGATTACAAGGAAAGGCAAGCGTACGCAGATGATGCGCGTGAACTCTACCGAGGATTTGATCAATGAACTGGACATGCTGCGCGCCTATGGCGTCAGTGTGTCCGAAGCAGCGTACGCACAGGCAAGGCAGGCTGATATTCGCCTGTATTCGCTGCTCGATCGTCGAGAGGCTGCCTTGCTCGTATTGCGGCGGGCGGCTTCATCACCGACGGTGAAAGCCCCGCGATCGACGCGGGGGCGGCCAGAGGCCTGATCAGCCCCCGGGCCGAACCAGCCTCAAAGCCGAACCAGCCTCAAAGCCGAACCAGCCTCAAAGCCAGTAACCTGGTAGCCAGCAACCTCATAGCCAGCGACCCCACAGCCAGCAAGCTCAGCGGCATGGCCGCCCCGCAGCCATGACAGCGCTATCGGCAGCTCATTC
>JACCDI010615197.1_pt1 | contig 20649 bp, 16 predicted proteins | sample 7442791 | NCBI WGS metagenome assembly JACCDI01 (sample SAMN15323434, study PRJNA562643) | freshwater metagenome | isolation source: river surface water | place: USA:Blue River Watershed | collected 2017-08-15
CGGTTTTTTGTCACTTCATAAGCCTTCGCTTGTACAGTGGTAATCATGTACATGTCATCCATCCAGAAGCGGGTAACCCACCTCAAACCGGCGGCATACCAGTTTCTAACTTCTTTTAATTGACCAGCCATAGTGCTTGTTTATTAGGCGAGCAAAGGTATCATTTTTTAGCCAATTTTCCCCTCAAACCCCCTTCAACTTAATTTTTTGATCCAACTGGCCTTAAAATCACCAATTCCACCCCAATTACTTATCTTTGAAGCCCCTTGATTAACAAGGACAAACACCCAATTTTAGCAAGAATATGTTGCAGATTATCAGTAAACTATTTGGCGGATCGAAAAGTGAGAAAGACGTCAAGAAAATACAGTATTTAGTTCCAGTCATTAATGGACATTTTGAAGCCTATAAAACCCTTAGCCACGACCAATTAAGGAATAAAACTGAGGAGTTCAAGTTCCGCATTAAGGAGCACTTGACTTCCATTGATCAGGTGATTGTAGAAGCGCAAAACAAGGCCGAGGCTTTGGATGTCGCCGATTTATTGGGCAAAGATGCTATTTACCAAGAGATTGACAAGTTAAAAAAAGACCGTGACCAAGCTTTGGAGCAGGTGTTATGGGCTATTTTGCCAGAAGCTTTTGCGGTGGTGAAAGAAGCGGCACGTCGTTTTACAGAAAATGACGCTTTAACCGCGACTGCGACCGACCTAGATCGTGAGTTGTCGGTGAAGAAAGAATATGTGACCATTCAAGGGGAAAATTCAGTTTTTCAAACCACTTGGAAAGCAGCTGGAACCCCAGTGCGTTGGAATATGGTGCATTACGATGTGCAGTTGATTGGAGGTATCGTGTTGCATCAGGGTAAAATTGCCGAGATGTCTACGGGAGAGGGTAAGACCTTGGTGTCTACTTTACCAGCTTACTTGAATGCTTTGGCGGATGAGGGTGTGCATATTGTCACTGTGAATGATTATTTAGCGAAAAGAGATAGTGAGTGGAATGGTACTTTGTTTGAGTGGTTGGGTATTACGGTAGATTGTATCGACAAGCATCAGCCGAATTCAGAAGACAGAAGAAACGCCTATCGCGCAGGGATCACTTACGGAACAAACAATGAATTTGGATTTGATTATTTAAGAGACAATATGGTGCATACACCGAACGAAATGGTGCAACGCAAGCATCATTATGCGATGGTGGATGAGGTGGATAGTGTATTGATTGACGATGCGCGTACGCCATTAATTATATCTGGTCCAATTGGACATCAAACAGGGGAGCAACAATATTTTCAATTGAAGCCAAGGATTGAACAATTGGTGGAGATTCAAAAGAAAGTAGCGAATCAGTTTTTAATTGAAGCAAAGAAAAAAATTAGCGAAGGCAATGACGATCCAAAAGATGGTGGATTGGCTTTGTACCGCGCTTTCAGGGCATTGCCTAAGAATGGCGCTTTAATTAAATATTTAAGTGAGCCAGGGATTCGTGTGAAATTACAAAAGGCAGAAAACTATTATTTAGCAGACCAACAAAGAGAAATGCCAATTGTTGACGAGGCCTTGTATTTCCATATTGACGAGAAAAATAATTCAGTAGAATTAACAGATAAAGGATTGGGATTGATCACTGGTGCAGGAGAAGATCCAAACTTCTTTTTATTGCCAGACATCAGTGTGGCATTGAATGCAATTGATGTGGATGTGCATTTAGCAGCAGAGCAAAAGATGCAACAAAAAGAAGCGATCATTTCTGAGTACAGCATTAAAGCAGATCGTATCCATACCGTAAATCAATTATTAAAATCATACACATTATTTGATAAGGACATTGAGTATGTGGTGATTGATGGTCAGGTGAAAATCGTGGATGAGCAAACAGGTCGTATCATGGAAGGTCGTCGTTATTCTGATGGCTTACACCAAGCGATTGAAGCAAAAGAAAATGTAAAGATCGAAGCGGCTACACAAACTTACGCAACCATTACCTTACAGAACTTTTTTAGAATGTACCACAAGCTAGGTGGTATGACAGGCACGGCAGAAACAGAAGCATCTGAGTTCTGGAGTATCTATAAATTAGATGTGGTTTCTATCCCTACGAATATTCCTGCAGTGCGTATCGACGAACAAGATTTAGTATTCAAAACCAAGCGTGAAAAATTTGGCGCGGTGATTGAATCTATCGAAGCATTGAGAGCAGAAGGAAGACCGGTGTTAGTAGGTACAACTTCTGTAGAAGTGAGTGAGTTGTTGAGCAGAATGTTGCGTCAGAAAAATATTCCACACAATGTATTGAACGCAAAACAACATGCAAGAGAAGCGCAGGTAGTTGCAGAAGCTGGTTTAACTGGTGCGGTAACCATTGCAACGAATATGGCCGGTCGTGGAACAGATATTAAATTAAGCCCCGAAGTAAAAGCAGTGGGTGGTTTAGCAATATTAGGAACAGAACGCCATGACTCTCGTCGTGTAGACAGGCAGTTAAGAGGACGTGCGGGAAGACAGGGTGATCCGGGTTCTTCTCAGTTCTTTGTTTCTTTAGAAGACGACTTGATGCGCATGTTCGGAAGTGAGCGTATTGCAAAAGTGATGGACTTTGCTGGATACAAAGAAGGTGAAGTGATTCAACATAGTATGATCACAAAATCGATTGAGCGTGCACAGAAAAAAGTAGAAGAAAATAACTTTGGTGTAAGAAAGCGTTTGTTGGAATATGACGATGTAATGAACAAGCAGAGAACGGTGATTTACAAAAAAAGAAACCATGCTTTGTTTGGAGAGCGCTTGGCATTAGACGTAGACAATGCGTTTTATCAAGTGATTGAAAATTTGACTTTTGCGCATAAGACCACCAATGATTTTGATGCATTGAGATTGGCTTTAATTGTACAAGTTGGATTGGATACACAAATCACGAAGGAACAATTTACTGCTCAAAAAGAAAATGACTTGGCTGAATTGTTCTACCAAGAAGCGATTGCGCATTATGAGTACAAGAAAAAAGACATGATGCAAAATAGCATCCCTGTCTTTAAGAATATTAGAACACAGGAAGGCAAACATATTGAAAATGTGATAGTGCCAGTGAGTGATGGCAAAATGGTTTTCAATGTACTAGTGAATTTGGATAAAAATATTGAAACAAAAGGTGCCTTGTTGGCAACTGAATTTGAGAAGTCCATTGCCTTGAGCTTGATTGATGATGCCTGGAAAGAGCATCTAAGAGCGATGGATGATTTAAAACAATCAGTACAAACAGCCACTTACGAGCAAAAAGACCCATTGGTGATTTACAAAATGGAGGCTTTTGAATTGTTCAGAAAAATGGATGTAGAGATCAACTATAAGATGGTACAGTTTTTATGTCACGCACATATTCCATCTGAAGCGACAGAGGTAAAAGAAGGACGTCAACAAAAAACAGATTTAAGTAAGTTGAGTGCCAATAGAACAGAAGACGGTACCCCAACAGAAAACGAATACCACGACCCATCTACACCAAAGCAAGCGCCTATCACGGTAGGTCCAAAAATTGGACGCAATGATCCTTGTCCTTGCGGAAGTGGGAAAAAATACAAAGCTTGTCACGGTAGAGACGTGGCATAAAAAATAATTTTATGTTGCCAGTCAATCAATACATCGACCATACTATTTTGAAGCCAACTTGTTTGGTATCAGATATTCATAAGGTATGTGAAGAAGCAAAAATACATGCATTTGCGGCAGTTTGTGTGCCGCCTAATTTTGTCAAATTAGCGAAGGAATTAACGGCGGGCTCCAATGTTAAAGTTGCAACTGTTATTGGCTTTCCTTTTGGTTATAGTGCCACAGAAGCAAAAATTGCAGAAATTATTTTAGCCATGGTGGATGGTGCCGATGAACTAGACGTGGTAGCCAATATTTCGGCAATTAAAAATGGAGACTGGATGGCGATTGCAGACGAGATCAACCACATTATGCCTGTGATTCGTTCAAAAGGCAAAGTGGTGAAAATAATTATTGAGTCAGGCGTATTGACAGACGAAGAAATGATAAAATGTTGTGACATTTATGGCATCGCAGGGATTGATTATTTAAAAACATCCACTGGCTATGCCGAAAAAGGAGCGAGTGTCGAAGCAGTAAAATTATTCAGAAAATACTTGCCAGAAAATGTGCAGATCAAAGCTTCGGGTGGCATTAGAGATTATGCAACCACTAAAGCGATGATTGAAGCAGGTGCCACAAGAATTGGTTGTAGTGCAGGAGTAGCCATTGTTACAGGTGCACAGATTGACCAAACAAAAAGTAATTACTAAGCTATGTTACTCGATAAAATAAAAACCTTAGCAGCGCAACATCAAGCAGAGAATATTGCTACCAGAAGACATTTGCATGCGCATCCAGAATTAAGTTACCAAGAATTTGAAACCAGCAAATTTGTACAAGCACAACTCAGTGCAATCGGTATTCCTTTTACGGTGATGGCCACCACAGGTGTCTTGGGTATCATTGAAGGAAAAAATCCAACGAAGCGTGTGATTGCATTGCGTGCCGACATGGATGCATTGCCTATTATTGAGGAGAATCAAATAGATTATAAGTCCACCAACGAAGGTGTGATGCATGCATGCGGACATGATGTGCATACCACTATTTTATTGGGTGCGGCAAAAGTGTTGTGGGCTTTAAAAGACGAATTTGAAGGCACGATTAAATTATTGTTTCAGCCAGGTGAAGAAAAAAATCCTGGCGGAGCAAGTTATATGATCCGAGATGGTGCATTGGAAAATCCAAAACCACAAGGCATCATTGGATTGCATGTGCATCCAGGATTGAATGAAGGAAAATTAAGTTTTAGAAAAGGGCGTGTGATGGCAAGCGCCGATGAATTGTATATAAGCATCAAAGGTCCAGGAGGACATGCTGCTACACCGCATCAGACAGTAGATACCATTTTAGTGGCGGCACAATTGATTCAAAGTTTGCAAACCATTATTTCTAGAAATAGAAATCCTCAAAATCCATCCGTGCTATCTATCTGTTCTATCCATGGAGGAAACACCACCAATGTGATTCCAAGTGAGGTAAAATTAATGGGCACATTTAGAGCGATGGATGAAGTTTGGCGTTTCCAAGCACATGAACTCATGCTACAACAAGCAAAGGGTTTAGCAATCGCCACTGGCGCCGAAATTGATTTTAGAGTGGACGTAGGTTATCCGACGGTGGACAACGAACCCATGATTACAGAAGCGGCTTGGAGATTGGCTGACCAATACATGGGCAAGGAAAATGTAGAAGAAACAGAAAAAAGAATGGGCGCAGAGGACTTTGGTTACTATTCTCAAGTGATTCCAGGATGCTTTTTCCGTTTAGGAGTAAGAAATGAACCAGCAGGGATCATACATAATGTACATACACCTCATTTTAATATAGATGAAGCAGCTATTGAACAAGGAGTGGGTATGATGGCGTGGTTGGGGGTTCAATTACACGCCTAAACCGCTATTTTAAAATTCCTTAGCTTTGTGGCATCTATAAACTAACATTCGTTTTAAATCAAATTCATGGCAGATACTACCAATAAAGAAAATTTAAGAAGAGAACAGGCTCTTGAATACCATGCTGGTGCAAGACCAGGTAAGATAGAAGTGGTACCTACTAAAGAAGCAAAGACGCAAAAGGATTTATCCCTTGCCTATAGCCCTGGTGTAGCGATTCCTTGTACCGAAATCAAAAACAATCCTTCGGATGCCTATAAGTATACTGCAAAAGGAAATTTAGTTGGCGTCATCACCAATGGCACCGCGGTTTTAGGATTAGGTAATATTGGTCCCTTGGCGAGTAAGCCAGTGATGGAAGGGAAGGGTGTACTTTTCAAAATATTTGCAGACATTGATGTATTTGATATCGAGATCAATGAAACAGATCCAGAGAAATTTGTTCAAATTGTGAAGTCTTTGGAGCCCACTTTTGGGGGGATCAATTTAGAAGATATTAAAGCGCCAGAATGTTTTTATATCGAACAGCGCTTAAGAGAGGAGATGAATATTCCGGTGATGCATGACGACCAACATGGTACCGCTATCATTAGTAGTGCTGCCTTGTTGAATGCATTAGAATTACAAAAGAAGAAAATTGATAAAGCAAAGTTTGTGGTAAATGGCGCAGGTGCTGCTGCAATGGCATGTATTAAATTATATGTGGCATTGGGTGCGCGTTATGAAAACTTTACTTTGTTTGATAAGGATGGTGTGTTGCATCAGGGAAGAACGGATTTAGGAGAAGATAGAAAACCATTCGCAATTAAGTCGGATAAAATGACTTTGCCAGAAGCCATTAAAACAGCTGACGTATTTTTAGGATTGAGCGTAGGCAATGTGGTGACAAAGGAAATGATTGCATCCATGCCAAAAAATCCTGTGGTATTTGCATTGGCGAATCCAGATCCAGAAATTGGATATGAAGAAGCTACTTCGGTACGTAAGGATATCATCATGGCCACAGGTAGAACAGATTATCCTAACCAAGTAAATAATGTATTGGGCTTCCCTTATATTTTTAGAGGTGCATTGGATGTGCGTGCATCGGCTATCAACGAGGCAATGAAATTGGCTGCTGTAAAGGCTTTGGCAGAATTGGCAAAAACGGCTGTGCCAGATTTAGTGAACATGGCCTACAATCAAACCAATCTAAGTTTTGGTCCAGAATACATTATTCCAAAACCATTGGATCCAAGATTATTAAGTACGGTAGCACCGGCTGTGGCAAAAGCTGCGGTCGCATCGGGGGTAGCACAAATACAAATTCCTAATTGGGATGCTTATGTGTTACAATTAAATAAGCGTTTAGGATTAGACAATCAAATGATGCGTTTAATCAGCAACAAAGCAAGACGTGATCCAAAACGTTTGGTTTTTGCTGATGCAGAAAACACCAAAATCTTAAAAGCGGCTAGTATTGTATATGATGACGGTATTGCGTATCCAATTTTATTGGGTAATGAAACACGCATCAGAAATATCGCAGCAGCAAATAATATTGATATTGACGATTTACCAATCATTGATGTTAGAAGCGACGAGATGGAAGCGAAGCGTGAATTCTTTGGTTCATTATTATTTCAAAAAAGACAACGCAAGGGGATCAATAAATATGAGAGCTTGAAATTAATGCGTACGCAAAATTATTTCGGCGCGATGATGGTAGAGACTGGAGAGGCAGACTCTATGTTGTCTGGTTTAACACGTAATTATGCAGATGGCATCAAGCCTGCATTGCAAATTATTGGGGTAGACGAAGGTGTGAAGAAGATTGCAGGGATGTATATTCTTTTAACTAAAAAAGGTCCTTTGTTCTTGGCGGATACCACAGTAAATGTGAGTCCAACTGCCGAAGAATTAGCAGATATTACTTTACTAGTTGCTAAAGAAGTGCGCAATTTCAATATGGAGCCAAGGGTAGCCATGTTAAGTTATTCAAATTTTGGTAGTAGTGATACACCAGAAGCGAGATTGGTGGCAGAAGCGACTAAGATTGTAAAACAAAGAAATCCATCTTTAATTGTAGACGGTGAGATGCAAGGCATGTTGGCATTTAATAAAGAAATTTTAAAAGAGAATTATCCATTCAGTGATTTAGTAGATGCGGACGTGAATGTGTTGATCTTCCCTAATTTGACTGCAGGTAATATCGCTTACCATCTTTTAAAAGAGATTGGTGGTATAGACGTGATTGGTCCTGTTTTGTTGGGTATGAAAAAGCCAGTGAATGTATTGCAGTTGGGTTCTAGTGTGCGTAATATCATCAATATGGCTACTGTGGCAGTGGTGGATGCGCAATTGAAAACAAGAATCGACACGGCTACTGAAGTAGAAAGAACAAGTTGGTGGAAGAAATTGAAAAAGAAAAAGAAATAGAAAAGTATCGTTAAATTTAACACATGGATTTTTTCACCTTATTTGGTAAGTACTTGCTCATGCTCAAAGGCATGTTTACTGCGACCGAAAACAAAAGAATGTTTTGGAAGGAGTATATCAGGCAATGCGTGGACATTGGCATTGGTTCCTTGCCAATTGTGGTGATTATCTCCTTTTTCTTAGGTGCAGTAACCACAGTACAAACTGCTTCTCAATTGGTAAGTCCATTGGTGCCTTTGGCAACCATCGGCATTGTGGTTCGAGATAGTATTTTATTGGAATTTGCACCTACATTTTTAAGTATTGTTTTAGCTGGAGTAGTAGGTAGTAAGATTGCAAGTGAGTTAGGGAATATGCGCATAAGTGAGCAAATAGACGCTTTAGAAATTATGGGTGTCAATACCAAGAGCTATTTAATTCTTCCTAAAATTTTAGGCGCTATTACTACCGTGCCTTTATTAGTGGGTATCTCTGCCGTGATTGGTATCTGGGGAGGTTACTTAGTAGGTAGTTGGACCAACGTGGTTCCTGCGGAAGTATTCATTACGGGTATCAGAAAAGATTTCATGATCAATTATGTCAATATTGGTTTTTACAAGTCCTTTATTTTCGCCATCATCATTAGCACTGTGCCTGCATTCTATGGGTATTATGTGAAAGGAGGCGCATTAGAAATTGGTAAAGCAGGTACCAAGTCGGTAGTAGTAAGCTGTATCCTCATTTTAATTGCAGACTATATCGTTGCAGCCATCGCATTATAGTCGTAACTTTAGTACAAATCTCATCGCATGAAAATAAGTTTTCACGGAGCAGCGCGCACAGTGACTGGGTCTAAACATTTGGTTCAATTAGCACATGGAGAAAATTTTTTATTGGACTGTGGCTTGTTTCAAGGATTAGGCAAAGACACAGACGATTACAATATGCATTTTGGATTTGATCCAACCACTGTGGATTATGTAATTCTTTCCCACGCACATATCGATCATACAGGTTTATTGCCGAAGCTTGCAGCCGAAGGCTTTAGAGGCAAAATATATTGCACGCCTGCTACAAAAGCATTGACAGAGATTTTGTTAGAAGACTCGGCAATGATTCAAAGGGACGATGCAAAATTCAAAAATAAAAGATTAAAGAGAGAGGGCATGCCATTGGTGGAACCCTTGTATACTATGGACGACGTGAACATTATATTGCCTTTATTGCAAACAGTGGAATACAATAAGCCTTATACAATTTCTGAACACGTAGAGTTAATGTATACCGATGCAGGGCATATTATTGGAAGTGCTGCCGTGAATTTAATCATTAAGGAAAATAAAGAAACAAAGACACTTACATTTAGTGGGGATGTGGGCAGGTATCGTGATATGATATTGAGGTCTCCAGCGAATTTCCCTCCTGCAGATTTTATTATTATCGAAAGCACTTATGGTGATAAATTACACGACCTCATTCATTCCACGCCAGATGATTTATTAAAATGGATTGAGCTTACCTGTGTGGAGCAAAAAGGGAATTTAATCATCCCTGCATTTAGTGTGGGCAGAACCCAGGAAATTTTGTTTGAACTCAACCAGCTTTCTCTAGAAAAAAGGTTGCCCCATATTCCAGTATATGTAGATAGTCCTTTAAGTATCGAGGCAACAGAAATGTTAAAAAAATACCCAAGTTACTTTAATAAAAAAATTCAAAGGATCTTAGAAGTGGACGATGATCCATTTGATTTCGAGGGTTTACGTTATATCAAATCGGTAGAAGAGAGCAAGGCATTGAATGAGGATATGCATCCAAAAGTAATTATTTCTGCTTCTGGTATGGCTGACGCAGGAAGGGTGAAGCACCATATTAAGAACAATATCGGAGGAGAGAAAAATACGATTTTAATGGTAGGCTATTGTGAGCCTCATTCTTTAGGAGGTCGTTTAATGAGAGGCGCGACAGAAGTACGCATTTATGGCGAGCCTTATGAAGTGAGAAGTAAAATAGGATCTATCAGAAGCATGAGTGCGCACGGCGATTACGAGGATTTAATGCAGTTTTTAGCTTGTCAAAATCCATTGACTGTTAAGCAAATTTATATTGTACACGGTGAAGCAGAAGTACAGGATCATTTTGCAGAAAGACTTAGAAAGAAGGGATTCAAAGACGTGATTGTGCCCGAATTACATGAAACCTGCATTGTAAAATAATATAGCTACTTTAAATAGTTGATTCAATTTTAAATCAAAGTTGGACTGGGTTTTAAAAAAGGGTTTGCGGCGTAAAAATTTGGTAATCTTGTTTTGCACAAGGGTCATTTATTTGCAAAAAGTTTTTTGCTACTGTATGTGCAAGCATGCTATCTGCGTCCACTTTTGTGGCTGCGATTTCTTGAATTTCATTACTACTTAATTGACCTGAAACCCATGCTGCTGCTAATGCATCGTTTAGGATAGTAGGCATGCGTTTTTTTACATTGTGTATCTTGGCCATGAAGTCATTGGCTTCTGTTGTGATAATTCCAAAGCTATTTTTAGTTTCGCCCGAAGTATAATCTGTCCATGTGTTCCAAACACCCGCCATATAAAAAAGTCCCGCATCTTTTAATTGAATACAATGTGGATACTTTTCCTTGTTCAGTTCCTGCCATTCAAAAAAATGAGAAGCCAGTACAAGGCATCTGTTGGTATGCACTAAAGCCTGTGCTACTTTATTTTGTAAAATGCCTTCTGATTTAATATTAAGGGTAGTGTATTTTTTTCTTGATTCGTTTAGTTCTTTTTGATTCCTTACCCAATTAGGGATGAGCTCCCAATGCATCAAGCCTGGGCGTAAAACAGGTCCTTGGCTTTGCGCTTCGTTGAATAGGACGGGCCATTGTTGGTAGCTAAATCCTGACTGAGCAGGTATTTCAATCGGATCGAGATCAATTGGCTTGTCGCCAATTTTTATCGTTTGCTTTTTGGGTACCTTGACCCCTACTACATAACACATAACTAAGAATATAATGTGAAGGTAAATTAAATACTTGTCGTAATTTTATACAAATGAAATCCAATGAAAAAAAGTATCCAATTCTTATTGTGCTTATTTACTGTATGGATTAGTTTACATGCACAGTCAGTTACTGTAAAGTCTGACTTGTTAAATAGTAAATCAGAAAATGATGTACTTAAAACATTGTCCGGTAAAATTGCGGGTGTCAACATTCAAGGCGGAGGGGGTGCGCCAGGACAAAGTACAAGGTTAAACTTTCGTGGCTTCACTTCTTTTTATGGCAATAGTCAACCATTGGTTATTGTAGATGGTATCCCTTTTGACAATTCAGTTAACAATAAAGGGGCTGGCTTTGATGGCAATACAGTCATGTCTAACCGTTTATTTGACATCGATCCGAATATTATTGAATCCATAACAGTATTAAAAGGAGCAAGTGCGGCTGTGGTGTATGGCTCAGGGGCACAAAATGGCGCAATCATTATTACAACAAAGGGTCAAAAATATAGTGAAGCTGGAGATTTACACACATTGAATGCAGACATGATCGAAAAATATGAAAGGAGGATAAGAAGGGCAATAGAGCGCGCGGCAAAACAAAATACAACACTTATTCAAAATGTGCAAATTATTGATGGCAATAATGAGCCTGCAAAAAATGGTGCTGTAAGATTACAAGATAATAAGATTGTAGCCATTGGTGATTTGAAGCCGAACAAAATGGATCAAATAATAGATGGTAAAGGGAAAGTGTTAGCACCTGGATTCATTGATTCGCATAGCCATCATTTTGGTGACCTCAATAAAAATCGCGCAGGGCTATCTACTTCAAGCCAAGGCATAACCACTATCGTGATTGGGCAGGATGGAAATGGTTATCCAATGGATAGCTTGTCTAAGTGGATGGCAGAAAATCCGGTCGTATCTAATGTAGCAAGTTATACGGGGCAGTCTAGTTTGAGAGAGATAGCCATGGGTGAAAATGACTTGTACAGAAATGCAACAGCTAGCGAGATCGAAAAAATGAAAACCATCCTAGCGGCTGAATTAGAAAAAGGTTCCTTTGGATTGTCCACTGGATTAGAATATGAAGCTTCTTTTTATTCAAGTAAGCAAGAGGTAATAGATTTGGCAAAAGTGACAGCTGCGCACAATGGATTGTATACCAGTCATATCCGAAGTGAAGACTTGCACATGGAAGAAGCGATAGATGAAATTATTGAAATAGGAAGGCAAACTAAGATGCCCGTGCAGGTATCGCATATCAAGATTGCCAATAAATTAAATTGGGGCACAGCAAATAAAGTGTTGGATAAATTAAATCAAGCCAGAAATGAAGGGATCAACATTACAGCTGATGTGTATCCTTATACGTATTGGAATTCAACCCTAAGGGTATTGTTCCCAGGAAAAGACTTTGACAATTTAGCAAGTGCCGAAATGGCGACCAAGCAATTATTCGATCCAAATGAATCTGTCTTGGTTCAGTTTGCGCCTATTCCTTCCTATAGGGGCAAGACGATTACTGCCATTGGTGTTGAACGAAATGAAAGTCCAGCACAAGCGTTAATGAGTTTAATCAAAATTGCTGAAGACTTTAAAAAAGCCAATCCAAATTATACCGGGGGTATTGAAGCCATAGCTGGCAAGGCAATGAGCGAGGAAGATGTGAAAGTATTTTTAGCATGGCCAGAAGCAATCATCTGTTCCGATGGCAATGCAGGCGGACATCCAAGAGGATATGGCGCATTTACAAGAGTCCTTGGTAAATATGTACGTGAAGAAAAAGTCATGCCGATTGAAAAAGCAATTTATAAAATGACAGGACAGTCTGCTGATTTTTTTGGTTTTAAAAATAGAGGTCGCATTGCTGTGGGTAATTTTGCCGACTTAGTTTTATTAGATCCTGCAACGGTGATGGATCAGGCGAATTTAAAAAATAGCAAGGCCTTGTCTACTGGGATTGAGATGGTGTGGGTGAATGGCACATTGGTGTATCAATCACAGCAATCAACGGGTAAGCAACCGGGGGTGTTCATTAAAAGAAAATAATTGGCTTGACGTAAACCGATATAAAATTGAAGCGTTTATAAAATAAATAAAAGCAAAAAGTAGAAAAATAAGTAGAAGTAAAAAAGAAAGGAATGAAAAATGCAATTGTATTAACGGATGGATTGTTGATGACTTCTGACGCGAAAACAGCACATGGATTAATTAGAGGTACAGAGCGATTCAATATTGTTGGAGTAGTAGATAGTGAAGCTACAGCTGGAAAAGACGCTGGTGCATTATTGGATGGCAAGCATAGGGGCATTCCTGTATTTGCATCCATGGAAGCAGCGTTGGAAAAGATTCAAGCCGTGGATACTTTAATCATTGGTGTGGCAACAGTGGGTGGTGTATTGCCTGCGAAGATGTTGTCCTTGGTCTATGATGCAGTAAAAAAGGGCATCTCTGTTGTGAATGGATTGCATGAATACTTAAATGACAAAGCAGATTTAGTGTCTTTGGCAGCAAGCACTGGGGCGCAACTAATTGATGTAAGAAAGCCCAAGTCAAGAGCGGATTTGCATTTTTGGGATGGGGCAATTTATAATGTAACAGCACCCATAGTTGCCGTGATTGGCATGGACTGTGCCATGGGAAAAAGAACCACCGCGCGCATGTTAAAACAAGCATGTATAGCAGAATGCATGAAGGCAGAAATGATTTACACTGGACAAACGGGATGGTTACAAGGTGGGCAATATGGATTTATTTTTGACGCTACTTTAAATGATTTTGTTTCGGGTGAATTAGAACATGCGATAGTAAGTTGTTGGAAAGAAACCAAACCGGATATTTTATTTTTAGAAGGCCAATCTTCCTTACGTAATCCGAGCGGCCCTTGCGGATTAGAAATGTTGATTTCGGGTAATGCAAAACAGGTGGTATTAATTTTTGCACCCAAGCGAAAATATTTTGACAATGAAAAACATTGGGGAGAGATTCCATCTGTCGCTTCTGAAATTGAGTTGATTGAAAAATTGGGATCAAAAGTGATTGCAGTCGCTGTGAATACTGAAAACTGTACCACAGAAGAAGCTTTTGCTTATCAAAAGGAATATGCAGCTAGCTTAGGTTTGCCTGTATTGTTGCCTATACAAGAAGGTGTTGCGCCGATTGTTCCTGTTCTTAAAGCTTTAATGCAGTCTTAATATGAAAATAGTAGCCGTAAGAGCGTATCTACAAAAAATGGCTTTAAAGAAGCCCTACACCATTGCATACAATACTTTTTCAGATGTGTCTTTGGCTTTTCTTGAAATTGAATTGTCCAATGGCATGATAGGCTATGGATCTGGTAGTCCTGCCGAAGAAGTGGTAGGAGAAACTACTGAGCAAACAGTGGCAAATTTAAATACAGATTTTGTTGCCAACTTTGTTGGAAGAGATATTCGTCATTTTCAACAAATCATTTTTGAATCCAATGTGCATTTTCCGCATTTGCCTGGCACTTTGGCGGCTATTGATATTGCATTACATGATGCATTTGGAAAATGCATGGGCGTATCGATTGCTTCTTTTTACGGACAAAAAATGAACGCTTTACCCACTTCTATGACCATTGGTATTAAAGGGGTAGCGGAAACCGTCGAAGAGGCAAAAGAATATGCGGCATTGGGCTTTAAAGTTTTCAAAGTAAAAACAGGCATGGATGTTCAAGAGGATATTGAACGCATTGCTGCATTGTATGCTGCATTTGGCGCTGACTATACCATCCGTGTAGACGCCAATCAAGGGTATGATTTACCAAAACTGCAGCAATTTGTAAAAGCTACAGCAGCCTATCCTTTAGAACTAATAGAACAACCCTTGCCTGTGGGGCAGGAAGCAGCATTGCTTGCTTTGACTGCAACAGAACGAAAAATATTGACTGCAGACGAGGCATTGAAAGGCCCTCAAGCAGCATTACAATTAGCAGCAGGTGAACAGGCTTTTGGTATTTATAATATTAAGTTGATGAAATGTGGCGGATTGTTAGGTGCAAAAGAAATCGCAACTATCGCAGAACATGCAGGCATTGATTTATTCTGGGGATGCAATGACGAGAGTATCATTAGTATCACTGCCGCATTGCATATGGCATATGCCTGTCCGAATACAAAATACATTGACCTAGATGGTAGTTTTGATTTAATGGAAGACTTGGTTACAGGCGGATTTGAAGTGAAAGACGGATGTCTAGTGATTAACAATGCGCCAGGTTTTGGCTTTTCAAAAATTTAAAAATAACAACATAGTGCAAGGAACTCCAACAACAAATAGTTTACAACCAAAATTAGGACTAAGGGCAGCAAGTTTTTTAGTAATCAGTGTGATTATTGGTTCTGGTGTATTTAAGAAAATTGCACCTATGGCGCAGGAATTAGGCACACCCTGGTTGATTTTGCTTTGTTGGTTGATTGCGGGTATTGTAAGTTTAGCAGGTGCATTGTGTACTGCAGAGTTAGTGAGTATGTATCCCAATTCAGGAGGGGAGTACAATTATTTTCAAAAAATTTATGGCCGATTTTTTTCCTTCTTATATGGGTGGGCGAGTTTCACCGTGATCAAGACTGCAGCGATAAGTGCACTTGCTTATATTTTTGCACAGTCCTTAAATAGTTTATTTCCTTTACCCGTGTTGGATTTAAATGTGACTTTTCTAGGACTGCATGTATTTGAAAATTTATCCATCAAATTACTTGCGGCATTGTTGATTTTATTGTTAACCCTACTCAATTATAGAGGGGTGCAGTTTGCAGAAAGGTTAAGTAGTGTATTGACCTATGCCATGTTGATTGCCATTGCCTTTTTTTTAATTGTAGGATTAAGTTCAGAGCATGGTACCCTCTCTAATTTGACCACTGCTGCTAAAGGGTCGACCACTGAACTGAATGGGTGGACTTTAATGAAAGCGATGTTCTTGGCAAGCTTGGGGGCTTTTTGGGGTTATGATGGTTGGAACAATATTGCATTTATTGGAGAAGAAATAAAAAATCCTAAACGCAATTTACCGCTTGCGTTAGGGATGGGCACTTTGGGCGTGATGGCAGTATATGTGCTCATTAATTTTGTGTTTTTATATGTACTACCTATTGATTATTTTATTCAATTGAATGAAACTCCGAATAAAATTGCAGCAGTCGAAGTGGCTGGACAAATTAGCGGAACAATAGGAATGGTTTTAGTAGCATGTTTAATTTTAGTGACTACTTTAAATTCAACCAATAGCAGTATTTTAATGTCTGCCCGTATGTTGTATGCGATGGCTAGGGATAAAACATTTTTTAAACAAGCTGAATCGGTACATTCAAAATACAATACGCCAGACAAAGCATTATTCATTCAGGCATTTTGGGCCATCCTTTTGATCTTCTCAGGAAGTTTCGACCAATTAACGGACATGCTTGTGTTTGCGGCATTCCTATTTTACGCAGCTACTGCATTTGGTTTATTGTATCTACGCAAAAAAGCACCTCAAGCAGACAGAGGTTATAAAGTCATTGGTTATCCTGTCGTGCCAATTTTGTTTTTACTATTCTGTATCACCATTTGTGTCATGACCTTAATCAATCAACCTTTTGAAGCATTGATGGGATTGGCATTGATTGCATCTGGACTGCCAGTGTATTGGTGGTTGGGGAGGAAATAGTTTTTCAGCTGTTTCATATTTTAGTTCCCCGCTAATTTTTCAAGTAGTTTAAACCTTGCTTCACTTGCGTCTTTTTCGAGTATGGTTTTTACATCAATCCTCATCACTGGAACAGGATTGCTTGTATTTGTTGCAGGCCATTTTGGAACACTTGCGCCATTTGGATTGCCTGTTTTAATGAAATTGGCAAAATACGTCTGCATAGTGGATGAAACTTTATAATCGTCTTTAGTCCAATCGAAAGTTGTATTTAAACTTAAATTTCCCATTGCATATTCAATTTCTGCAGAATGCACCGCGCCTTTTGAAGGAGGGGCTTTTGGAGCACCATTGCTTTTTTGCACACCACCTGCAAGTCCGGGAATCACATCACCCATTGTGGCTACCATTGCAGGTCTAGGTCTTGCATAAAAGTAACGATACACAGGTTTGTTTCCTGTTTTTGCTTGTAGGTCTGCCCATCTCCAAGTGCTAAAACCAATAAAGCGATCTCCGGCTAAATCTGTTGCGACTGATTCTACTTCGGCATCATTGTTCACTTGGTATACATTTAATATTGTAGTAGCATTTGCTCCATATAATTGCTTCACCACTTGCTCGTAATTTTCTTTTGTAAATGCTTGGTTGCCCATAATTGCTCTTGCATTCATTTCTTCAGAATTCCATCCCACTAATAAAGGCACCTGCGCTTGTCCACCAGCTTTAAAAATTTCAATGGGTGCTTTAGGATAAAAATAACCATCAATGGTAGAGGAGAACCTGAATGGACCATATTTGGTTGCTAAATGTAAAAGTGAATCCGCCGGGATAGCCCTTAAATCAGTTAAATTATTCACACCAATTGTTTTTGCAAATGCTAATCCTGTCTTTTCTGCATCCACTAATGGAGCAGGGGGCAATGTACCTAACATGGATCCACTTTCACCAATAGCACCTGCAATTAAATGTTTAGATAAAGGGGAGACCATTTGTGCGCTCACGGAAACTGATCCTGCAGATTCGCCTGCAATGGTGATCTTATTGGGATCGCCGCCAAAAGCACTGATATTGTTTTTAACCCACTGTAATGCCGCAGCTTGATCTAATAAACCATAATTGCCTGAACCATGGTAACTAGTTTCAGCAGATAATTCAGGATGTGCGAAAGAGCCAAATATGCCTAAACGATAATTTACAGTCAATGCAACGATGCCTCTTTGTGCCATACTTTCTCCATCATATCTTGCTTCTGATCCATCACCTGCAACAAATCCACCTCCGTAAAAATAGACTAGTACGGGTAATTTTGCTTTTGTATTGGGTGTCCAAATATTTAAATACAAACAGTCTTCACTCATGCCATTGGAACGAAATCCCATATCGCCGAAAATAGGCGCTTGCACAGCTCTTGGGCCAAACTGCTTTGTGCTTAAAACGCCTGTCCAATTTTGTACTGGCTGTGGTGCCTTCCATCTGTTAGCACCCACTGGAGGTGCAGCAAAAGGAACACCTTTAAATGCATGAATGCCTGTTTTTTCTTGCACGCCTTCTACTATGCCGTTTTGTGTTTTTACCGTTGGACTTTGTGCGAATGCTTGTGTTCCGAAAATTAGACTAGCAAGTAGGATATACGTTTTCATTGGTTGAGATTTTGGCTTATAAATCGTTGAATCAAATCTAATGTATTTTAAGCTGGATTGATTAGGGGAAATAGATGAACGGGATATTGAGTATGATTGGCTTAGATTGAATGACTATTTAAGCAGTTCTTAATCTTTGAATCCTCTTTATTTGATCTCCTTTCAATTTAGTTTTTTCATTATTACCTCTAATTTTGATAATCGATATGAAATATTGAATATTAAAATATTTAATTATATTACACCGGTTTTCCCCCTTAAGTTTTAAAATAATTAAAAAAATTTAAAACTTTTATCATGGACAATGAATTACAGCTTGATTTAGCCACTATGGCTTTAAAGGGCAAAAGGTACGAAGAAGCTGAAAAGCTTTATATGCAAATTGCAACCGAGGGCAATTCTACTGAGGCTTGGGTTGGAATGGGTGTGTGTAAATTATATCAATTAGCGAGTGGCAGGACAATGGATGAGGTTGTTTTTTGTTGTAATAGAGCAAAAAAAATGTCACCACAAATGGTTGATGATATTGACAATCAGTTGATGATAAACACAATTGTTGTGCTAAAGACCTATGTTTCTGTTGTAGAAGCAGCATTAGAGCAAAAATTAAAAGAAACCAATAAGGCTATATTTGGTGCAGTCTTGACAGGGGTGTCTTTGATTGCAGGAATGAATAGTAAGTCTGCATTTGGAACAGTTGCGGCATTGTCCGGAACAGGCGCAGGTGTGGGTGTTGCAGTTGATTCTCTTAATAAAATTGCGAATTATGACGAGTTGATAGCAAATGTGCTTCAATTATGTGACGATGCAAATAATGGGATAATTGCTAGTGTTAATAACGCCAATCCAAATTTTACTGAATTTGAAAATACAGTTAAGCAGTTAAAGGAAACTTTGACTAATGCAGGCAATGCAACAAAAGGAAAGGATGTAGCAAGTCAAACTAAAAATTATATCAACGATCATTTTATAAATGATGAAAAAAAATGGTATCATAATAATGCAAAATTGACATTAGTCTTAGTTTTTCTTTGGCCAGTTGGTATTTATGGTTTGATAAAAAGAAAAAAAGATAATAAAAAAGCTAAGCTCAGTAATTAAAACGAAAAAAGGCAACTAATTTAAGTTGCCTTTTTTATTGAAAATTGTTTCTAAAAAGTCAAAGTCAAATTTTTGCGTTACAAAACAATCAAATCTTTAATATCTTCAGGCTGACATTTTTCAAAATCTTCTAATTGTAAAATTTGGGTATTCTTTACAATTTTATTATTAAGTATTTTGCCATTTTTTAATATAACATCCACTATTTGATATCCCATACCTTTTTCAGGGAATGCAAGTAACTTGCTAGATTGAAGTTCTGTGAGGTATATTTTAGTATCTGCCATAGTTCAATTGTTTAATAAAGGTACCATTTGAAGTTCCAGTTTCGGGCAGAGATATCAGTAATTCTTTTTGATTAGATGTTGTTTTGTAAATCATGATTCGCGCTTATTAATACTAAATTAAAGTTAGCACTACTAGCTAAGAATACCATTGTTTATTACTTAGATAGTTTTCTAAGGTTTTTACTTTCAAGTAATTATGAGTCGTTGAATCTTTTTTATTTGCGCCCCTTTTAGTTGCATTACTTCTTCAATATCATAGTCATTTTGAAGCCCTAGCCAAAAGTTAGCGGTATTTCCAAAGTATTTAGATAGTCTAAGTGCAGTATCAGCAGTAATACTTCTGTTCCCTTTTAGGATTTCTGAAATTCTTGTTTGAGGAATATCAATATCCTTGCAAAGTTTATATGCACTCACCTGCATGGGAATGAGGAATTCTTCCTTTAGGACTTCTCCTGGATGTATGTTTTTTAATTTTCTCATCACACAATTATTTATGATAGTCGACAATACAAACATTTTCTAGGTGCTCGTTTTGCCAAAATTAAGTATCATACTAACGTTTTACGATACTTACGTTAAAAGTAAGCATAATTTATTAAACGCTATAGTACTTAATTATATTTATTCTGGAAATTCGGCAAATACGTAGATAAGTAGTTGTTTAAAACTGCAAAGTTAAAAGCCTTCGGGACTGTCAACTCACTTTGTTCGTTGACTTCCTCGGCATTTGGCCTTACCCAAAGCCTTCGGGACTGTCAACTCACTTTGTTCGTTGACTTCCTCGGCATTTGGATTAACCCAAAGCCATCGGGATTGCCGGCTTCATTTCATTACGCCGTCTGCCTCGGCTGTGGCCTTACCCAAAGCCTTTCAAAATCAAACTTCGTTTGCTTTTGGCTTTTTTAACGCTCACATGCTTTCAAGAGCGAGCTCTTGTCGCCTGTTCGCATTAAAAAAGCCTCTCACTTTGTGAGAGGCTTTGTAGCCGGTACGGGAATCGAACCCGTCTTTGCCCCGTGAAAGGGGGCTGTCCTAACCGATAGACGAACCGGCCAATTGTACGACCTTTTGGGTCAATTGGGTCGCA
>JACCDI010009247.1_pt1 | contig 20642 bp, 16 predicted proteins | sample 7442791 | NCBI WGS metagenome assembly JACCDI01 (sample SAMN15323434, study PRJNA562643) | freshwater metagenome | isolation source: river surface water | place: USA:Blue River Watershed | collected 2017-08-15
ACGAGCGGAGAAGTTTGGTTTTGCACAGGGAAACGATTAAGATAGATGGCTATGCATTTTACTTTAAGGGCTGTAGCGTGAGCGACAACGAGACCAAACAAGAATTCAAAACCTGGATGTGCCTGATTTGCGGCTGGGTTTACGATGAAGCGGCCGGTCTTCCGGAAGAAGGCATTGCACCCGGCACGCGCTGGGAAGATGTGCCAATGAACTGGACCTGCCCGGAGTGCGGCGCACGCAAGGACGACTTCGAGATGGTCGCGATTTGATCTGCCGCAGTCGCGCTCTGCATGATCGCCACTGATCAGCAGAACCCGGTGTTGATTGATGGCTCATGTGTCGCCAAAACGCCGACGAGACCGCATTTTGATTTGCCAATGTTTTAAGTAGTTATTCTTTTTGCTAGAGTGGCGCCCGTTTCGTGAAACATCGTGACGGGTGACGCAATGAATGCATCAGATGCGCAGGCGCGCTCGGCGCCTGCGATCCTCGTGGTCGACGACAGCAGCACCATTCGTCGCTCCGCCGAAATTTTCCTGAATCAGGCGGGTTATCCCGTGCTTCTTGCCGAAGATGGCTTTGAGGCGCTGTCGTGCATTGTCGATCATGAACCCGCACTGGTGTTCTGCGACATCCTGATGCCGCGCCTCGACGGCTATCACACCTGCAGCCTGATACGAACGAGCGAGCGTTTCAGCGAACTTCCGGTCGTGCTGCTGTCATCCCGCGACGGCCTCTTTGATCGCGCCCGGGGTGCGCTCGCAGGAGCCACTGCCTACCTCACCAAACCTTTCGCCAAAGACAGCCTGCTGCGCACGGTGCGGGAGCTGTTGCCGCCACCGGTGTCCTAGCGGGCTGTCTGCATCCCTTTTCACTGCAACGCTGGTGTACAGCGTCCATGGTCCATTGCCGACTGCCATCGACTGATTCCACATTCTCATGCCACGCCAGAACATACTCGTTGTCGATGACTCGCCCACCGAAAGACATTTTTTGTCCGAATTGCTGTCGTCACATGGGTATCAGGTCAGCACCGCCGACAACGGTGAAGCAGCGATTGCCCGTATCAAATCGAATCCTCCGCATCTGATCATCATGGATGTCGTGATGCCCGGGCAGAATGGTTTTCAGACGACGAGAGAAATCAGTCGGGATCCCTCGACCCAGCACTTGCCCATCATTATTTGCTCCAGCAAGAATCAGGAGACCGATCGGATATGGGGCATTCGGCAGGGAGCGCGCGAGTTCATGGTCAAGCCTGTCGATCCCACGCTGCTGCTCAGGAAGATATCCGCCCTTCTCGGACAGGCAGGCTGACCGATGAATGCCGATTCAGCGTCCTCCTCATTCTCGCTTGCGCGCAAGCCCCGCCAGTCACTGCGTGACTATCAGCGTGAACTCGCCGAACGCACCACCACGGCACGGGCATCAGCGCCAACCTCATTCCGGCAGCTCGGTTTCTTTGCTGCCGGCCGTGGCTGGCTGATCGACCTCAGCGAGGCGGCCGAGATCATGCCGGTGCCCGCCGTGACGGCCGTGCCGGGAACGCAGCCCTGGTTTCTCGGGCTGATCAATCATCGCGGCAAGCTGACCGGGGTGGTGGATTTCGAGTGCTTTCTGGGGCACGAGCCGTCTACTCAGAAAAATTCCGGCCGGCTGATCGTGTTGTCGGATCGCTTCGGCATTGCCTGTTCATTGCGCGTGGCCTCGGTGAGCGGGCTGATGGATCTTTCTGCCGACCTTGCCGTCATGCCGGATACCCCTGCTGCAGCAAGGCCCTTGTGGCAGGGACCTCTCGTGCACCTCCGGGAGAAGGAATGGCAAAAGCTTGATGTGCGGGCGCTCGTGACGGATCCCCGCTTTGCGGACGCCGCGCTCAGATGAATGCATCAGCGGTATTACCGGTTCAGAGGGCTTGTTGTTGAAGTGGTTGTGGGAATCGTTGTCGGAGCTGTGGTTGGAGTCTTTGTTGGAGTCGTTGCAGAGCTTGCGGTACCTGTCGTCAGGCACGTCGCATTCACGGAGTCGATCGCATGAATATTGAAGATTCGCCAAACGCGGTGCGCCGCCAGCAGACGGGTGCCGGCCGCTGGCGCTGGTGGGGAGGTCCATGGCGCTTTTCGATGGGCCTTGGCAGGTGGCGTCCTGCACTCGCGCTCAATCAGGCAGGCGACCGACCGGCAAAGCGGCTGCTGCAGTGCGTGCAGCTGGCGTTGTCCCTGTCCGTCGCCGGTCTGCTGGTCTGCGCATGGATCAGTACCAGCAGCGCGCTGATGGCTGCTGCCAGGACGCAGATCGCCAGCGAGCTGGTGATGCACTCTCAGCGTCTGGGCAAGGCAGCGCCCAACGCCATTCAGGGCAATCCGGCTGCGTTTCGTCAGCTCGAACAAAGCCGCAAGGCGATCAACCAGCAGCTGGAGGTGCTGGCTACCGGAGGCGAGTGGGAGAGCAGAGCGATTCCGGCAGCGGAGGCTGCGCAAGTCGAGCGTATTGCCGCCCTTCGCGCCGCATGGCGTACCTCCGACAAAACGGCCGCGCAAATCCTGTCGATGGAAAAAGAGCTCACAGGATTTCGCACGACGCTACGAACCCTCAATACCATCAGCCCCGTGCTGCTGGAGCTCTCCGAGCAGATTGCCAGTCTGCTGGCGCAGACCGGCGCGTCGCCACGTGAAGTGGCCGCTGCAGGTCAGCTGGTGATGCTGACCCAGCGCCTGGGCAAGAGCGCGAACGAATTCATGACACCTGAGGGCATCAATCAGGACACCGCTTTCCTGCTCGGCAAAGATGCGAATACCTTCCGCGACATTGTTGCCGGATTCAATGAGGGCAGTGAAGTGCTCCGGTTGCCACCGATACGCAATCCCGATGCGCGGCAGCGTCTGAGCGAACTTCATACCGCATTCGATCACTACCGGCGCGAGCTGTCGGGCATGCTGTCCAATCTTGGCAAGTTCATCGCTGCCAAAGAAGCCGAGCGCATCCTGTTCCAGGAAAACGAGCCGCTGCGCGAACGCTTGTCGGTGCTGCAGCAATCGTATCGGGATCAGGAGCATGAGGTTGGCTGGATACATTGGGCCATCGGCGGATTTGCTTCCGGCGCGCTGTTGCTGGGTCTGTTGCTGGCATGGCTGCTGTTGCGGCAGAGCCGTCTTGAGGCGGCCGAGGCACAGGCAAGACGCCTGCTGGCCGAGGAGCAGCAGCGCAAGGCGATGCAGGAAGAGGAAGCGGCGCGCACGCTGAACCAGCAGAATCAGGCCGCCATTCTGCGATTGATGAACGAGCTGCAGGAAATTGCCGAGGGCAACCTGACCGTTCATGCGACGGTTTCAGAGGATGTGACAGGCGCGATTGCAGACTCGGTGAATGTGACGCTGGAAGAACTGAGGCGCCTGCTGGGAAAGGTAAGGCAGACTGCGCTGCAAGTGGGGAAATCCTGCGAGCTCGCACAAAACATGTCGACCGAGTTGCTGGCGCTGTCGAGGCGGCAGTCCGGCGAGATACAGCAGACGGGTCAGATGGTGCTGCAGATGACAGCGCAAATCCATCGCGTCTCACGCGCGGCCAGCGAATCGTCGGATGTCGCGCAATCATCGGTACAGGCGGCACAGCAGGGCGAGGCTGCAGTGCAAGACTCGATACGCGGCATGCATCATATTCGCGAACAGATACAAGAGACCTCCAAGCGCATCAAACGGCTGGGGGAATCCTCACTGGAGATTGGCGATATCACCGAGCTGATCTCGGATATTACCGAGCAGACGCATGTGCTGGCGCTGAATGCATCGATACAGGCGGCAGCTGCAGGCGAGGCGGGCCGGGGTTTTGCCGTCGTTGCCGAAGAGGTGCAACGACTGGCCGAGCGCTGCGGCGATGCAGCGCGCCAGATCACCACGCTCGTCAAGACCGTGCAGGAAGATGCGCAGGAGGCGGTGGTTGCGATGGAGCTGTCGACACAAGGGGTGGTCGAAGGTGCGCGGCTCTCCGATGCGGCCGGAACGGCGTTGGGAGATATCCGACGCATCTCTCAGCATCTGGCTGAACTGATTGCCGGTATCTCTGGGTCCGCCGCGCAGCAGGCCACCGTCGCTGATGCAGTCACGCGCAATATCGACAGCATACTGACCGTGACGGAGCACACGCGGCACGGCACGCAGCAGACCGCCAGTTCAGTGCAGGAGCTGGCCGAACTGGCCAAGGCGCTGGAGCGTGCAATCGAACGCTTCCGCATCGCCTGACGACGGGCCCCATGTCACGCGCTTCTGCACGGATCGGATGGCGCGACCCTGTCGCTTGCGCTCCGTCCTTGAGCTTGCGTCCGTCGCCGGCGACCCTCGCGCTGACGGAAGCACTGACGCTGGCGCTGGTCGATCTGCGCAATGCATGGACTCCGCCGGGCCCCGGCCATGGGCTTGCCTCGTCCGCCACCCAACCGGGTCGTCATTGGCAAGCGATTCGCGGCGCATTCCGGTTTTGCGGAGTGCGTAGCCTGGAGGTGCTCTGCGGGCTGATGCAGGAGGTGATGGTGACTGCGGGCGACAGTCCTTCGTCATCGGTGCTTCATGCACTGGATTCCGCCTGCTCGGTGCTGCTCGCATCGCTATCCTCTCTGAAAGAAGGTCGGTCAGTGCCTGCCGGCTGGTTGCTGCCCGCATGGAGGGAACTGGCAACCCATGTGCCCGGGCCTGCGCCATCTGCCTCTTCCATGATTTCCCTCTCGGTCGTGGATGAATCTGCTGCGGCGTGTGCGGCACAAGCGGCTTGGCTTCCCTCGACGGTGTCGCCGGCGGTGCACGATGTCTGTGCGGAGGTGCTGGATACCATGCTGCTCGATTTGCTGCGCGCGGAGTCCGGCTCAGAGGCGCTGCGAGCGTCGCTGCAGGACATGAAACGTCTCTTTGTTCAGGTGGTCCGGACACAGACGGATACTCACCATCGCCTGCGCTGGGTCGTGCTGCTGGCCTACGTTGAGTTGCTGGCAGCCGATGCGCCGATGGAGTTGACGCTGGCGAAAAAAAATCTTTCCTTGGCGATACGCGGGATTCGTCAGGCGGTGCAGCAGTCGTCGCTGTCGGTCGCGACATTACCTGACCGACTCGTCAGGGAAGTGGTTTTCCAGATTGGCTTGTTTGCACCGGCCAGCCCGATCAGTCAGAGCCTACGCGACAGCTTCAGGCTGGACTGGCAGCTGAGTGCGCCCTGCGGGGGCAGCGGCATTGAGCTGGTGAGTGAACAGAAGGCGCAATGGTTCGCCCGCTGTGAAGCACTGGAATCGGAATGGCCTCACCTCGGTTTCGACGAGCGCCATCAGCAAATCAGAGAGATCGCCGGCGCTCTGGACGCCTTGTCAGACATCGCGCCACTGGCTTCGGTCGCTGCGTCGCTATCCGACCTGGTGTCGGCCTTGCGGACAGCGTCCGCAGAAGCGGATCTGCCGCTCGTTGCCGGCGTGTTGATTGCGCGTATGGCGGTGCGGGCGTACGAAGGCAGTGATCCCGAGCAGCGACCAGAGCGGGCGGCGCAGGCACATGACGCACATGACGCACATGAGGCGCTTCAGGCGCTGCTTGATGAAGCACTGTCTGTGCCGCTGAGCAGTGCCGGCACGAGCGAAAGGCACTGGTGGCAGACGTTGAACGGTGTCGCGCCCGGCCTGCAGCGTGCGGCGGCGATGGCCGCGCTCAGGAGCGCACTGCGATCGGTATTGACCGAGGCCGAGCAACAACTGGGTCTGATGATCGAGTCCGGCGACAGCGCAGGCGCTCTGCGCGACATGATCTCGACGCTGGATCGTGTGTGCGGAGCGCTGGTCATCGCCGGCGCGGTAACCGCAACTCGCATGGCCGAAACCCTCAGGCAGGAACTCTGCTGCGCAGAGCAGACAGCGACCACCGGGGCTGACTGCGTATCGAGCGTCGACTGGCAGCCACTGGCCATGCAGTGGGTTCAGCTGTGCCACTGGGTGGAGACGTGGACGGCATGGGACAACACGCACCACGGGTCGCCGCGGCCTCGCGATCCGCTCGCTGCCGGCATCCCGGCGCAGTCATTCGATGCATCGCCTGAGGCTGTTCTTGCGGCCATTGGAGAATTGCCCGCAAGTTCGCCCGAGCCGGCGGACTGCAGGGTGGATTCCCTGCCCGGCGAGGCACTGCCTGGCGATCGGCTTGAGCAGATTTTCATTCAAGAGGCCACGCAGCGTTTGTCGCGCCTCCGGCAGGCGTTGTCGGGATGGGCAGGGAATTCCTCTGCAGGTCTGCCCACCTCGATCGCCGATGAAGCCCACGGACTTGCGGGGAGTGCTGCGACGGTGGGCCGTCAGCGCCTGCATGATGGCGCGCTGGCCCTTGAGCAGGCGGTCGATTATCTCGTCAGGTTGCCGGCGGCCGGTCAGCATCCGCATGCCGATGTCCTCATGCACGCTGTGCAGGTACTGGAGCATGAGCTGCAGCCATCGCCGGCTGGTCATCCCGATGCGTTGATCCCCGATTCGGCGATGCCCGATTCGGCGATGCCCGATGCGCTGGATGCTTTGCTGATGATCTCAAGGCATCCCTCCGCGCCGTCGGATCAACCCGCGCAGGCTCATGAAGAAGCGTCAGATCAGTCTGCGATGGCCGGCGACACGCTGTCCGCGGACGCCGAGTTGCTGGCGGTGTTCAGCGAAGAGGCCGCCGAGTTGTTTCCCTTGCTGGCCAAACAGATGCACGACTGGCTTGCCCATCCGCAGGATGAGAAACTTCGCTCGGCCATACTGCGTTTGCTGCATACGCTCAAAGGCAGTGCGCGCATGACCGGTCAGACGATGCTCGGGGAGCGCCTGCACCGGATGGAGCATGAGGTCGCTCAGCGGGCGAGAACGAACAGCCCGCCGGATCCCGATCTGCACGGGTTGCGTCGCGAGCTCGGAGAGCTGCTCGCCGAGGCGGGCCTGCCGGCTGAACTTCAACCGCACGCAGACGCAGGGGCATCGCCGTCGTCCTTGCCAGCGACCACCCTATCTCAGCCAGAGGCGTCTTCGCAGGAACGCTCACCGGCAGAAGGCGTGAACACCGCGCCCCGGCTGCGCAATGATTTGCTGGAGCGCGCATCAGGAAGCGCGGCGGAGCTGCTGGTCGGCGCGGTGCGTGCCACGGAAGAATTGCAGCGACAGCGCCAGACCGTCGCCGAGCTGGCAGACAATCTTCTTCGTCTGCGCACTCAGCTGCGCGAACTTGAACTGCAATCCGAGTCGCGCATCAGTGCGCAGGCACAGCCCAGTGCATCGGCCTTCGATCCGCTGGAATTCGATCGCTACACGCGCCTGCAGGAACTGACGCGCATGACAGCGGAGAGTCTCGCTGATCTCACCAGCCTGCAGCGCACCTTGGGCCGGCAGACCGACTCGGCAACAGCCATGCTGTCACTGCAGGCACGGCACGCGAGATTGTTGCAATCCGATCTCAGGCGAGCGGGCATGCAAGCGTTCTCGGGCATCGAGTTACGTCTGCGGCATCTTGTCCGGCAGGTGGCCGCAGAGACAGGCCGTGACGTGCGGTTCGAGCTTGACGGGGCGCAGATCGAGATCGATCGCCAGCAGCTTGAGCGGCTCAGCGGTGCGCTGCAGCACCTGATACGTAATGCCATCGTGCACGGCATCGAGCTGCCGGATCAGCGCGAGCAGGCGGGCAAGCCACGCTGTGGCGTGGTCCGCCTATCACTTGCACAGCAGGGCGGGGAGCTCAGGCTGCAGATCAGCGACGACGGGCGCGGTCTCGACCTCGCCCGCATACGCGCTCGTGCGCTTGAGCTTGGCGTGCTGGACTCGGCAGCCGTGATTGACGATGCCGGGCTTGCCGAGCTGATTTTTCATCCGGGTCTGTCCACCGCTGAAGAAATCACCGGACTTGCCGGACGTGGCATTGGCATGGATGCGGTGAGAGCCGCCGTGATGCACATGGGCGGCGCGCTCAAGGTGGACAGCCTCTCCGGTGCCGGTACGTGCATCACGCTGGGTCTTCCTCAGCTGCTGTCCACTCAACAGGTGCTGGTGGTGTCCGCAGGAACGCAGCCGATCGCGTTGCCCGCCTCCATGGTGCAGCAGCTGATGCAACCCTCGGAGGCGGTGCTGCGGCAAGCGATCCAGGAGGGCAGCATTGAATGGCAGCGCCAGACCATGCCCTTGCGTAGCCTGAACGAATTGCTCGGCCTGAGCGGGGTTCCTGTCATCGGGACGGCGGCCGCGCATCGTGCTTCGGTGGTGATCTTGCGTCAGCTTGATCAGTGGCTTGCCATGATCGTTGGTGAAGTGCTGGGTCACCGGGAAGTCGTTGTCAAGCAAGCCGGTGCGCAACTGGCCGGGGTCACCGGACTGGCCGGTGCAACATTGCAAGGCGACGGCAGTGTATTGCTGATCATGAATCCGCTGCAATGGTTCGACCATCTCGCACCGCATCGGCGGATTCCTCGGATGTCCGCAAGCAGTGATCCGATTTTCGACAATGCGCCGCTGGTCATGGTGGTGGATGATTCATTGACAGTGCGTCGCGTGAGCCAGCGGCTTCTTGAGCGTCATGGTTACCGCGTGGCGGTGGCGCGGCACGGAATCGAGGCGCTGGAGCAATTGCGCGAGATCACACCTGCGGCGATGTTGCTGGATATCGAAATGCCCCGCATGGATGGCTTTGAGCTCCTGAGTCGCCTGCGCGCTGATGCGCGCCTCCAGTCCGTGCCGGTCGCGATGGTCACGTCGCGCGCTGCGGAGCGCCATCGTTCCCACGCCATGCAGCTGGGGGCCAATGCGTATTTCGGCAAGCCTTATCGGGATCAGGAGTTGTTTGACTGGCTGGCCTCGTGCGCGCCTGCACCGCAAGCGCTTCCGACGGCTGCCTGAATCAGTGAATGCGGGACGCGCTCAGGTAGTGAATCTCTGTCTCTGAAGTGCGCGCGTTAAAGCACTCGTTACCAAGGAAACCCGATGAAAATTGAGTGGACTACCGATAGCAAGCCGCCTGCGCTGAAGCGTCCCCATGACCGAATCGCGCTGGTGCTGCAAGGCGGTGGCGCACTCGGCGCGTATCAGGCAGGCGCCTTTGAGAGTTTGTCCGAGACGCGTTATCAGCCCGATTGGGTCGTTGGCGTGTCGATTGGGGCAATCAATGCCGCCATCATCGCTGGCAATCCGCCCAAGCGGCGCGTCGAGAGGCTGAATGAGTTCTGGCGATTGGTGTCCTCTGGTTTGCCGCAAGTGAGCGATGCCTTGTCACTCACGCCCTGGCTGCGCGCGATGACCGAGATTCATGACACGCGCACAGCACTGAACCAGCTCAGTGCCTGGCATGCCGCATGGCTCGGCATTCCCGGGTTTTATCAGCCGCGCGTGCCGCCGCCACCATTTCAGCTGCCCGGCACGCCTGCCGCGCTGAGCCTGTACGACACCACACCACTGCGAGAGACACTGGAGACTTTGATCGACTTTGATCTGGTCAACAAAGGCCCCGTTCGTCTGTCTCTGGGTACGGTGAATGTGCGCACCGGTAATTCGCATTATTTCGACAGCAGTACCGAGCGTATCGGGCCGGAGCATGTGATGGCCAGCGGCGCACTGCCGCCGTCATTCCCGCCCATCGAGATCGATGGCGAGGCTTGGTGGGATGGCGGCATACTGTCGAACACCCCGTTGCAGCATGTGCTCGAAGTGCGCAGCCCGGCCGAGTGCCTGCTGGTGTTCCAGATCGATCTGTTCAATGCGCGGGGACCGGTGCCCGTGAATTTTGATGAGGTGCTGAGGCGGCAAAAGGATATTCAGTATTCAAGCCGCACCCGATACACCAGCAATGTGGCTGCCGATCTGACCAACCTGCGTCGCGCCATCGTGGATCTGATGGCCAAACTGCCCAAGCACCTGCGGGATGACCCTGAGGTGCTGAGGCTTAAAGAGTTCGCGAATGTGGCGCCCATCGATCTCGTTCATCTGATCTACCGTCAGGGGCCCGAGGAGAGAGAATCCAAGGACTATGAATTCTCTCGCGTGTCGGTGCTGGAGCGCTGGGAGGCTGGCCGTCGCGATATGCAGGACACGATCACTCACCCCGACTGGCTGAAGCAGGCCGGACGCGAGAGCGGCGCGATGCAATACGATCTGATCCGGCACAGCCGACCGCTGAATCCGCTGGCGGAGTGACTGGCGGGCTCGGTGGGGATGCCTGTCTATTTTTTGACGACCGCATAGCGGGCCAGCGTTTTTTTGCGCGCCTCGTCATGCGCGACGATCGGACGGGGATAGTCCTTGCCCAGCGTGATGCCCGCCATCGACAGCGTCATTTCCGGTGCCAGCCAGGGCGCATGAATATGTTTGCGATCCAGCCTGGCCAGTTGCGGCAGATAGCGCTTGATGAACTTGCCCTCCGCATCGAATTTTTCCGATTGCGTGATCGGGTTGAATATCCGGAAGTAGGGCTGGGCATCGCAACCCGATGAAGAAGCCCATTGCCAGCCGCCGTTATTGGCCGACAGGTCGAAATCATTCAGCTGCCGCGCAAAATACGCTTCACCGCGTCGCCAGTCGATGCCCAGATCCTTGATCAGAAAACAGGCCGTGACCATTCGCAAGCGGTTATGCATGTAGCCCGTCTGGTTCAGCTGCATCATCGCCGCATCCACCAATGGGTAGCCGGTGCGCCCTTCGCACCATGCGGCAAAGGCCTGGTCGGCATCCTTGCCGGTTTCCCATTCAATGCGATCGTATTCCGGCTTGAATGCGCCACTGACCACGTGCGGATGGTTATGCAGGATCATGAAATAGAAGTCACGCCATACCAGTTCCGATAACCACACCGCAGCGCCTTCCCCGCCTTCGCCCGACTGCATGGCCTCGGCCGCCAGTCGTGCCAGCGAGCGTATCGATACTGTGCCAAAGCGCAGATGCACCGACAGATACGAAGGCCCTTTGACGGCAGGATAATCTCGCGCGTTCTTGTAACGTGACATTCGCGGAATGAAGTCTTTGAGCAGAGATGCGCCGCCCTTCATGCCGGTCGGTATCTTCAGTGCTGCGAGATCGCATTCGTCAAAGCCCATCGACGCCAGCGTGGGCATGACCGGTACGGGGGAGGGCAGCGACAGTTGACCCTTCGCAGGCTTGCAGACCAGCGGCGCCAGCGCCTCCAGGTTCAGGTCGCCGGAGGGCAGCGAGAGTTTTTTCAGCCAGGCATTCTTGTAGGGCGTGAAGACGGAAAACGGCTTGCCCGCCAGTGACAATACCTCGTCTTTGGCAAAGATCACCTGATCCTTGAACAAATGAAGAGGCCGGCCTGCGCGGTGCAGCGCTGTCGCGACCTTGGCGTCTCGTTCCACGGCAGCGGGTTCGTAATCTTCATTGGCAAATACGGCATCCACCGACAGCTCGTCGGCCAGCGCGGGTATCTCTGTTTCGGCGCGTGCATGGCGCACGATCAGCCCGCCGCCGTTGCGCTTGAGTTCTGCATCGAGTTCTTGCAGGCTGGCGTGAATGAACGCCACTCGCCTGTCCGCGCTGCCCGCGGCCAGCAAGGGATCGAGGATGTCTTTATCAAAAATGAAAACGCAATACACGGACTGGCTGCTTGCGAGTGCATGGTGCAGTGCAGCGTTGTCAGCATTGCGCAGGTCGCGGCGGAACCAGACCAGGGCCTTGTTGTAGCGGTTCATTGGTGTCTCAGAAGGGAAAAGCAAAACGGACAAAAAGCCGACCAGTCAGCCAGCGGGGGAGTGTAGCCGTTTCGCAAAAAAGAGGTCGCGGCCGCTCCGTTCATAGCGGTTGTCGAAGGACGGTGAGCGGTCTGGCAAAGCTGATAAAATCACGGCCATGGCCAAGCAAGGCAAGCCTCAGTCACCTTCCTCCTCCGCGCCAGCCGCGGACGCCGGCGATTTTTCCTCCGATACCGGCAACGCGCTTCCACCGCTGCAACTCGCCGATCATTTCCTCATCGCGATGCCCTCGATGCTCGACCCGATCTTCGGCGGCACGGTGGTCTACATCTGCGAGCACAATGACGGCGGTGCGCTGGGCATGATCATTAATCGTCCCACCGACATGACCATGGATGTGCTGTTCGAGCGTCTGGATCTGTCGCTGGAAATCACTCCCCACGGTCCGGCGGCCGTACGCGGCCCGGTGATGTTCGGCGGTCCCGTGCAGGTCGAGCGCGGCTTCGTGCTGCATGCGCCGGCAGCTGACTACAACTCGTCGCTGACGGTGTCTGACGAGGTGGCGCTCACCACCTCGCGCGATGTGCTGGAAGCGGCCGCGCGTGGCGAAGGCCCGCAGCGTCTGCTGGTCACCCTGGGGTGCGCGGGATGGAGCGCGGGCCAGCTCGAGGACGAAATACTGCGCAATGGCTGGCTCACGGTGCGCGCCGATCCCGCGATCCTGTTCGATACGCCGATCGAGGAGCGCTTCGCGGCAGCGATGAGTCTGTTGGGCATCGATCCCACCATGCTCTCAGGTGAAGCCGGGCATGCATAGCGCCTGCTCCGTCAGGCTGTCAGTTGCGCTGCACCGCTTTGCCATCGACCTGACAAGACTCTCTTGCCGTGCAAGCGTGTATCGCGCATGAGCACGGTGATGGCCTTCGATTTCGGCTTGCGCCGTATTGGTGTCGCCGTCGGAAACCGCCTGCTGAAGCAGGCTCAGCCGCTGGCCGTGATCGATGCAGCGACGAATGACGCGAAGTTTTCCGCGATCGCTGCGCTGATCCGCGAGTGGGAGCCTGACGCGGTGGTGGTCGGTCTGCCGCTGCATCCTGACGGCGCGGAGCACGACATGAGCGTGCGCTGCAAGCGATTTGCGAACCAGATCCATGGCCGTTTCGGCTTGCCCACGACGCTGGTGGACGAGCGCTATACGTCAGCAGTGCTGAATGCGGCACGCGGCGAGCATGTCGACAGCGAGGCGGCGGCACTGATACTCCAACAATACTTCGATACTCATGACCCATCCTGAACTCGACGCCGAGAAGCTCTACCAGCAGCTCGAGCATGAACTGAAGTCGGCGCTCTCCGGAGCCGACCGCCTTGTGCTGGCCGGCATTTACTCCGGCGGTGCCTGGCTGGCAGAACGTCTCGCTAAAGCGCTTGACGTGGGTACCGTCGGCTACATCGATGTGTCCTTTTATCGCGATGATTACGCCAGGCGCGGCCTGAAGGAAGAAGTCCGGCCCAGCCAGATACCTTTCGAGGTCGAGGGTGCGACCATCCTGCTGGTGGATGACGTGCTGTACACCGGACGCACCACCCGCGCGGCGATCAACACCTTGTTCGACTACGGCCGGCCCGGCAAGATCATGCTCGCCGCGCTGGTGGATCGAGGAGGTCGCGAGTTGCCGATTGCCGCCGACTTTGTCGCAGCGACCATATCGCTGCCCGAGCAACAGACCCTCGTGCTGCAGAAAAGCGAGGATGGAAAATTTTCACTGACCGTAGACCATGCATAACCCCCAACTCAACAAGCACGGCGAGCTGCAGCACTTGCTGACACTGGAAGGCCTGCCCAAGGCAATGATCACGCGCATACTTGACACAGCCGCGTCATTCGTCAGTGTCAGCGACCGCGAGGTGAAAAAAGTCCCCCTGATGCGCGGCAAGAGCGTCTTCAACCTGTTCTTCGAGAATTCCACCCGCACGCGCACCACGTTCGAGATCGCTTCCAAGCGGCTCTCGGCGGATGTGATCAATCTGAACATTTCTGCTTCATCCGCCAGCAAGGGCGAATCACTGCTCGACACCATCGACAACCTGGCGGCCATGCATGCCGACATGTTCGTCGTACGGCATGCGCAATCCGGCGCTCCCTACCTGATCGCGCGTCACCTGACCGAAACGAACCAGCAGCATGTGCATGTGGTGAATGCCGGCGACGGGCGCCATGCGCATCCCACGCAGGGCCTGCTGGACATGTACACCATCCGGCACTACAAGAAGGATTTCTCCAACCTCACCGTGGCCATCGTGGGCGACGTGCTGCACTCGCGCGTGGCCCGCTCGGACATCCACGCCCTGACCACCCTGGGCTGCGCCGAGGTGCGGGTGGTGGGCCCGCGCACCCTGGTGCCCGGCGACATGAGCCACATGGGCGTGAAGGTGTTCCACACCCTCGAGGAGGGCATCCGCGGCTGCGACGTGGTGATCATGCTGCGCCTGCAAAACGAGCGCATGTCGGGTGCGCTGCTTCCGAGCTCGCAGGAATTCTTCAAGAGCTTCGGTCTGACGCCGGAGAAGCTGCAACTGGCCAAGCCCGACGCCATCGTGATGCACCCGGGGCCGATCAATCGTGGGGTCGAGATCGATTCGGCGGTGGTGGACGGCAAGCAAAGCGTGATCCTGCCGCAGGTGACCTTCGGTATCGCGGTGCGGATGGCGGTCATGAGTATCGTCGCCGGGAATGAGGCATGAACAAGACCACCCCCGAAGCGGCCTGCGGCCGCTGCCCCCTCCAGGGGGCGCCCTCGGCGGCCCGGCGGAGCCGGTTCCGCGCCGGCCCTGATTTTGGGAGTACTTTCCGATGAAGATATTGATCCAAGGGGGACGCGTCATCGACCCCGCGCGCCAGTTCGACGAAGTCTGCGACCTGGCCCTCGCTGCCGGGCGCATCGTGGGCATCGGCCGTACCCCCGAAGGCTTTGTCCCGAACAAGCTGATCGAGGCGCGCGGCTGCGTCGTCGCGCCCGGCTTGGTGGACCTGGCGGTGCGCCTGCGCGAACCGGGTCACGAGCATGAAGGCATGCTCGAAAGCGAGATGGCCGCGGCTGTCGCGGGTGGCGTGACCAGCCTGGTGTGCCCGCCCGATACCGACCCAGTGCTGGACGAGCCTGGCCTGGTCGAGATGCTCAAGATGCGCGCCGAGAAACTGCATCAGGCACGGGTGTTCCCCCTGGGCGCGCTGACGCGCGGCCTGGCCGGCGAGGTGCTGACCGAAATGGCCGAACTCACCGAGGCCGGCTGCGTGGGCTTCAGCCAGGCCGAGGCGGGCCTGGCCAACACCCAGGTGCTGCAGCGCGCCTTCCAGTACGCAGCCACCTTCGGCTACACCGTGTGGCTGCGGCCGCAGGAGGTGTACCTGGGCAAGGGCGTGGCGGCCAGCGGACCGCTGGCCACGCGCCTGGGCCTGGCCGGCGTGCCGGTGGCAGCCGAGACCATCGCCCTGCACACCATCTTCGAGCTGATGAAGGTCACCGGCGCGCGGGTGCACCTGTGCCGCCTGTCCAGTGCTGCAGGTGTCGCCCTGGTGCGCGAGGCCAAGGCCCAAGGCCTGCCCCTGACCTGCGACGTGAGCATCAACTCGCTGCATCTGACCGACACCGACATCGGCTACTTCGACAGCCGCCTGCGCCTGTCGCCGCCGGTGCGCCAGCAGCGTGACCGCGATGCGCTGGCCCAGGCGCTGGCCGATGGCACGATCGATGCGCTGGTGTCCGATCACATGCCGCTGGACGAGGACGCCAAGACCCTGCCCTTCGCTGAAGCCGAGCCCGGTGCCACCGGCCTGGAGCTGCTGCTGGGGCTGGCCCTCAAGTGGGGTCAGCAAAGCGGCGTCGGCCTGGTGCGCGCGCTGGACACCATCAGCAGTGCGCCGGCCCGCGTGCTGGGCGCGTCGCTGGGCACGCTGCAGGCCAGCTGCGGGCAGCTGGTGGAGGGGGGTGTCGGCGACGTCTGCGTCTTCGACCCCCTGACACACTGGCAGGTGCAGGCCTCGAGCCTGCGCAGTCAGGGTAAGCACACGCCCTTCTCGGGCTATGAGCTGCCGGGGCGCGTGCGTTACACCTTCGTGGGCGGCCAGGTCGCCTACGACGCCTCGCAAGCGTGAAGCTGCTACGGGTGGTCTGGGCGCTGGCGCGCGTGGTGTGGCACGCGCTGGCGGGCTTTCTCACCGTCGTCTTCATCTTCCCGCGCCTGACCGTCGAAGCCCGCCAGGCGCGGGTACAGGCCTGGGCCCAGGGCATGCTGCGCGCCATGGGCCTGCGGCTGCGGGTGCAAGGCCAGCCCGTGGCGCAGGGGCCGGCGCTGGTCGTGTGCAACCACATCTCCTGGCTGGACATCCTGGCCCTGCATGCCGCTCGCCATTGCCGCTTCGTGTCCAAGGCCGATGTGCACCACTGGCCCCTGATCGGGCGCATGGCCACAGGCGCGGGCACGCTCTACATCGAGCGCGAGTCGCGGCGGGACGCCTTGCGCGTCGTGCACCACATGACCGACAGCCTGCGTGCAGGTGACGTGCTGGCAGTGTTCCCCGAAGGCACGACCAGCGACGGGGTGGCGCTGCTGCCGTTCCATGCCAACTTGCTGCAGGCCGCCATTGCAGCCGACGTGCCGGTGCAGCCGGTGGCTCTGGCTTACCTGGACGACGCCACGGGCCAGCGCTCGCTGGCGCCGTGCTACATCGGTGACGACACCCTGGTCGGATCGATCTGGCGCACCCTCGCGGGCGGGCCGATCACGGTGGTGGTCCATTTCGGTACGCCGCAGGCCTGCGCAGGCCGCGCCCGGCGGGCGTGGGCTGCAGACCTGCACGCAGCGGTCGAAAGCCTGCGCCAGCGCTGAGCTTTCTGCAGCGGGCCCAGCGCCAGACGGTTGCAGGGCTTACCCCGGCACACCTTTGGAGGGGGGCCGGGCTCTGCTATCCCCCCACACAATTTGCGCAGTCCGGATCTCTGCATCCGGCTCCATCCCTATCCGGAGCGACTGACCCGTCATGACCGAGCCCCGCCCCCATCCACGACGCGCCTCGATCCCCATCCTGTCCTACCACCAGACCGATGTCCTGCCGCCTCGGGGCATGCCTTACCGGGGGCTGGTGCTGCCACCCGCACGTTTCGCGCGGCAGATGCGTGCGCTGCGTGCGCTGGGCTATCGCGGCCTGTCCATGCGGGACCTCGCGCCCTATTTGCGCGGCGAGCGTGTGGGCAAGGTCGTCGGCATCACGCTGGACGACGGCTACGTGAACAACTTCGACCACGCCCTGCCGGTGCTGCGCGAGCTGGGCTTCACCGCGACTTCCTTCGTGGTGAGCGGCCAGCTGGGGGGCGCCAATGTGTGGGACGCGGCAGCCGGTGTGCCGCGCGCGCGCCTGATGAACGTGCACCACCTGCGCGAGTGGATGGCTGCGGGCATGGAAGTCGGTGCCCACACGCGCAATCACGTGAACCTGTCACGGTGCGAGCCCTGGCGGGCCCGCTCGGAGATCGCCGATTCCCGCGATGACCTGGAGCAGGCGCTGGGCGTGTCGGTCCGCAGCTTCTGCTACCCCTATGGCTGCTACCGTGACGACCATGTGGAGATGGCTCGTGCGGCGGGCTTCGAGACCGCCACCACCTCGGACAGCACTCGCGCGCGCTGCCAGGGTGACCTGCTGCGCTTGCCGCGCTTGACGGTCTGGCTGTCGACGCTGACGCCGTACCTGCTGGCGCGTGTGTGCCTGGATGTCGAGAGCTGGCGGCGTCGCCGGATGCCGCGCTTGCCGTCGGCGCATCCGGCGGCCCCGGTGATCCCGAATGTCTCGGCCACGGAGCGAGCGACCGCCGGCGAGCACCTGTCCTGACCGCGGCCTCAGGTGCCCGCCGCTGGGGCGCCAAGCCGGCGTGCCCGTCGCAGCATCGGACGCAGCGGCTGCATCCAGGACGCCGTCTTCGCCCAGCGCAGGGTCGCCGCACGCGTGGCCAGCCATGCCGTGCTGAGTGCCGGCCGGTGGACCCAGCCCTCGGACAGGGGCAGGCCGCTATCGGCAAAGCTTTGCTTGTAGGCGTCCGCACCCTTGCCCAGGTCCAGCCACCCATGGCCCTCGTCGGCTGCGGCCTGCGCCACCTGCAGCAGCAGCTGCACGCCGGGCGAGTAGGGCGCCCAGGCGTGGTCATACACCGGGAACCACCAGTGCCAGACGCGGCGGCTACGCATGCCCAGGTGCGCAGCGACCAGGGTGTCGCCCGCGTAGAGCGCGGACAGCCGTCCGCCGAAATGCGGCCCCTGCGTGTTCGCGATGCGCTCGGCCAGCGCACGGGCCCAGGGCTGCGCGAAGAAGTCGGTGACGCCGGTGCGCCGGCATTGCTGCGACTTCAGGCGCAGCACGGTCTCGAGCACCCGCGGATCCTGGGTGTGTGCCTCCAGGCGCACCGGGCCGACCTCCCGCGCGAGCTTGCGGGCCTTGCGCAGGCATTCGTCCAGGCGCCGGATTCCGTTGCATCGGCGCGCGGCCAGGTAGGCCGCCATTCCGCGGGACAGGTCCAACGCGGGGGACAGTGCCTGCGAGCAGGCACCCGCGGGCGCCTGCTCGCGTGGCAGGTGGTCAAAGCGCCACGACGACAGGCGCGCACCGCGCAGGAGGTCCGGCCAGTGCCAACGCGTGCCGCGGGCGCAGACCACGCCGTGGTGGTCCGAGAGGCTGCCGCCCACGGGCAGGCCCACGCCCCAGCGCGCCTGGAAGGGAAAGAAGCCGGTCACCTGATGGTCCCGTTCCAGCACCGCGATGCGCACGTCGTCGCGCACCGCCCCCACCGCCAGGGTGAATTCAGGCGTGAAGTAAGGGCTCTGGAGCGCAGGGTGACGATCCTGCATCGCGCGCCAGGCGGCCTGTAGCGGTGCGTCGAGTTGCGCAGGGGTGATCAGTGAGATCTTCATGGGGCTTCCCGGAGTGGGAAGCGATCATGCGTGGGGCCTGGCCGTGCGCGGTGGCACGGTGAAAAAGCGTAAGGCTCAGACCTCGCCGGCTGGCAGCGGCATGGGCGCAGGTGCCATGGGCGGTGCCGACGCGGCGCTGCCTCGCTCGAAGGTGACCACATGGTCCACCTGCGCGCGGATACCGATCCACTCGCCCACCTTGTGGTCGTGGTGGCTCGGGACATGGGCCATCACGGTCTCGCCTGTGCCCAGACGCAGCGTGTAGAGGAAGTCTGCGCCGCGAAAGGCCTTGCGCACGATCTGCGCCTTCACTGGCGCGTCGTCGTCGTGCACGATGTCGTCGGCCCGCAGCAGCACTTCGCACTGGCCAGCCTCGAAGGCAGTCGGCAGCGGGCACTCGGCGACATCGGTCAGGGCGCCCAGCGGCGTGTCCACCACGACCTGGTCGCCGGCCTCGCGCAGGGTGGCGGGCGCGAACACGCCATGGCCGATGAAGTCCGCCACGAAGCGGGTGGCCGGGCGGTGGTAGAGGGTGTAGGCCTCATCCCACTGGTGCAGCTCGCCCTGGTGCATCACGCCGATCACGTCGCCGATCGCGAAGGCCTCGAGCTGGTCGTGCGTGACGAAGAGGGCCGTGGCGCCCGCCGCTTTCAGGATGCCGCGGATCTCGTGGGCCAGGCGCTCACGCAGATCGATGTCCAGATTGGAAAACGGTTCGTCCAGCAGCAGCAGTTCGGGCTTGGGTGCGAGCGCGCGGGCCAGGGCGACGCGCTGCTGCTGCCCGCCGGAGAGTTCGTGCGGCATGCGCCGCTCGGTGCCGGCCAGGCCGACCAGGGTCAGGACCTGCGCCACCCGTTCGGCGCGTTCGGCGCGTGGCAGGTGCGCGATGCCGAAGGCCACGTTCTGGCCCACGTCCAGGTGGGGAAAGAGGGCGTAGTCCTGGAACACCATGCCGATGCGGCGCGATTCGGCGGGGACCTGCACACCATCGCCGCTGACAAGCTCGCGCGAGATGCGGATTTGGCCGCTGCAGGTGGCCTCCAGGCCGGCGATCGCCCGAAGCAAGGTGGTCTTGCCGCAGCCCGAGGGGCCGATCAGCACGCCGATGGCGCCGCGCGGCAGGCCGAAGGACACCGCGTCCACCGCGGCCCGTGGCGCGCCGGCGTACCGCACGCCCACATCGACCAGTTCCAAATGCATGAGGGTGATTCTAGATGATTACAATTCTCATTTGTATTATCAGGGCTCTGCGGGCCTCTGTTCTTGACCTATCTCATGCGCCGGCTTCATGACCTGCTCCTTCTGACGCTTGGCCTGCTGCTGCTGGTGCCGGTGGGTGGCGTGCTGGTCTCCTGGCTGCAGTGGGACGCCCAGAGCGCGTCCATCCTGGCGGGCCTGGCGTCCACCGTGTTGCCGGCCTATGCCGTGGCCAGCCTGGTGCTGTGTCTGATCGTGGCGGCGGGTGTGGCCGGGGTGGGGGTGGCCACGGCGGCTGCGGTGACCCTGTTCGACTTCCCGGGACGGCGCACTTTTGAATGGGCCTTGCTGCTGCCGCTGGCGATGCCGGCCTATGTGACTGCCTACGCCTACACCGACTTCCTTCAATTTAGCGGCCCGCTGCAGTCCTGGCTGCGCGCTGCCTTCGGCCTGGAGGGGCGCGTGTTCCCCGAGGTGCGCAGCCTGCCGGGCGCGGCCTGGGTGTTCGTGTTCTCGCTCTATCCCTATGTGTACCTGCTGGCGCGTACCGCGCTGGGCGAGCGTGCCTCGCATCTGATGGAGGCGGCGCGCCTGCTGGGGGCGCCCCTGCGCCGTCGCATCCTGCAGGTGGCCCTGCCCCTGGCGCGGCCTGCGGTGGCGGCCGGCGTGGCGCTGGCCTTGATGGAGACCCTGGCCGACTTCGGCGTCTCCAGCTACTTCGGCATTCAGACCTTCTCCACCGGCATCTACAAGGCCTGGCTGGCGATGGACAACCGCGTGGCCGCCGCGCAGCTGGCCACCACGCTGCTGGCGGTGGTGGC
>JACCDI010354067.1_pt1 | contig 20631 bp, 23 predicted proteins | sample 7442791 | NCBI WGS metagenome assembly JACCDI01 (sample SAMN15323434, study PRJNA562643) | freshwater metagenome | isolation source: river surface water | place: USA:Blue River Watershed | collected 2017-08-15
AAGTTCGCGGGAATTCTCTAACTTTTCACCTAGTAGTATTCGCTTTCTATTGGCCCCCGTAGTCCAATGGCAGAGACAGAGGACTTAAAATCCTTCCAGTATCGGTTCGAGTCCGATCGGGGGCACAGATTCGTGCGTAAATCCTCACACGAAGCCACAATTGATTCAATCATTCAAATTGTTAATTCATACACAATGCATACACTTTAGGTGAAGGATTCCAAGGCGATGATCAGGTGCTCAGTGGCTTCCGCGCCTAATCATCTGCGCTCGAGCAAAGCTCAATCCCCATCTGTCTCTGCCGTTAGTCTATAAGAACCCGGGATTGTTAACTCTTACCGCCAAGGTATCTGTATTTCTCCTAGAAGAATTTTCGCCGTAGCGTAGAGTTGTACTGTGAAAAATCGACTAGCAATCATCGTCTTATTGATGGTGTCTTTAGTCGTTGCCGGGCTCCCTGTAGCGAAAGCAGATGTAACTCCTGGGTCGAAATGTTCGAAAGTTGGGGAACAGCAAATTTACAAAAGCAAGATGTACACCTGCATCAAGCTAGGAGAGAAGTTGCGTTGGAGTAATGGAGAAAAAGTCTCTCTTTCTTCTGCCTCATCCACGAAAAATCCTACAATTGAGAAAAATTCTCGAAAACCTTGTCGAGCAGACCAAGAAATCACTCTTGTCCAGATTGAACGATACTTATTTTCGGCTAGGCAAACCTTGGGTGAATTGCAATTGAAGTGGCAGTTGGCGAATTCGACTGTAGGGATTGATTCAAAGCAATCCCTTTTGATGAATCAAATTGAAGTTGAGATGGATAGCCTTGATTTGTACATGCAGAATTTAGTTGCCAATCGAGAAAAAATCAAAAAACTATGTATACCTAAAGGTGAAATTTCAACTAATGGCAGGTCAAAAACAACGCCACAATCAAAACGTCAATGTACAACAACTGAAATCTCAATGATACGCAGTCTCTTAAGCAAGCATATAGCACTGAACCGACAAGTCGAGTTTTTTCAAGCTGAGATTGACTACCAAAAAGATCTAATTAGTAAGTACCTTCTAATTGGAAAAATGGAGTCTATCGCTCGTGCAAATTTTGTTATTGAAGAACAAAGCAGTTTAATGAGTTCCACATATACACAAGCCTCTTTAGTGAAGCAACAATTTGATATTGCGAACTCAGCTTGCTTGAATTCTGGAATTAAGTCGATTGAAGATTCAATTGCTCAAGCAGCAAATGATAAAGCTAAAGCCGAAAAAGCAGCAGCCGAAAAGGCAGCAGCTGATAAATCTAAAGCCGAAAAGGCAGCAGCCGATAACTTAGCCAAAATCTGTATAGTTGGGGGTATCTGCAAAGTTGGTAACACTGGACCTGGTGGCGGAGAAGTCTTTTACGATGCAGGAAGTCAGCAATCGTGGGGAAGGTATTTAGAATTTGCACCCGAGGGTTGGTCTGGATCGGAAAAAGACCCCAAAATATCTTGGTGCAATGTAAGTGACGTTCTTTTGACCAATGCCCCGACAAGTAACGGGTGGTTGTCTTTCGGCCAAAAGATTGGTGACGGTCTTGGCCAAAAGATTGGTGACGGTAAAGGCAACACAGATTTAATGGTGGCAGGTTGTAGCGCAGGTGCAGCTCTAATGTCTCGTGCCTATCGTGGTGGAGGACAGAATGACTGGTTCTTACCTTCGAGTGGTGAGTTAAATGAATTGTGTAAATATGCAGGGGGCCAAGTCACGGGAGATTCAAAAGTGCCTTGCCAACTATTTTTTCCGGCTCCATTGAGAGGATTTGGCAAGACAAGTGACTCAAACTTCTACTGGTCCTCTTCTGAGACCTCTTTCAACACAGCGTTGGCGCAATTTTTTGGTAGTGGCAATTGGAACTACGCCTATAAATCAAACGCGTACTCCTTTCGCCCAGTCCGAGCTTTCTAGATCTTAAAATCCTTTCAGTATCGGTTCGAGTCCGATCGGGGGCACGTTACATAGGTTTAGTTATCTTCGCTCGAGCAATGCCCTTGCTCCTCCTATCTCTACCATTGGATTAGGGGTGACCCGGGATTGTTAACTCTGAGCGTGTAGGTATTTGTACTCCCCTATAGAAATATTTGCTAAATAGGATAAATTGCAACCATAACTGACCAATCTGGGGGAGAAAATGACCAAATTCAAAACTCTAATTGTATTTGTAGCAGTTATTGGCTTGTCAGGCTGTGGAAGCAATAACACACCAACTAGTGAAGAAGACTTGCCTGTCAAGATTACCCAAGCCGAGATTGCCCAGTTAAAGGCTGAACTTCCAAAACTAAATGTAAATGAAGATGGATTCACAAATTCAATTACTTATTCATCAACTCCAAGTAATAAGTGCTCTGGACATAATTTTTGGTTCGTGGTCAAGACAGATGTGAAGACAGGTAACGGAGCAAGTGCCTACCTTTTTGCGTCCAGCGTCGATGATATAAATGACAATATTGGAAATCCTTCGAAACTGACTTCCTTGACAGGAAGTGAAAGACGCATATTTGCTCAGGACACAGGAGAAAATCTTAACAACACATCCTGCGCAGGGTCTGCCTGGGCCTACCCATCCAAGTTTTGGATAGGCGGTTCAGACGTAGATTCCCTCATCGCATCTCTGGAAGACGAATCGAGTCAATATCGATTGACTGCTGATACCTATATGTCTGGATATCGAGATGTTTCCCTTTCGGATTCGCAAAGAACTGCAAATCTTGCTGTCCTGCGAATAGTAAAGGGGTTCTGGGGCCAGGGCTTAACACCAAGGGACCTAAAATGAAGAAACTCGTTATCGCAAATTAAATTCTGAGGCTCTAGCTAGATACTTTTCTTGAGTTGAGGTGACTTCGCACTGGCGGAGTCCTTCGATTACTCAAACTTCTGCGAGTTTTACCCAGCTCCTTGTATTGGCGCTGGTGGCGTGTTGTCTGTAGCCGCCGCTACAGGATCTATACCAGTCACCTTGACAATATTGGACCAATCTGTGGCACCACAGTTAGAGTCTTGAAACCTAGCAACCACCCATCTCTGTAGCGCATCACCTCTCGTGATTATTACGGGGCTCGATTCGCCAAAGCCAGCTTGTCGCCATCCCTGCACAGTTCCAGGAAGCGATGGTTGCATCTGGGATTCTGAAACAAAATCTGCTATCTCTATATTGTCGAAGTTTTGACCTAATGGTTTCTTGAATGAGACCAGGTATCCCAATGTTCCAGGACTTACAGTAATAATCGGATTCGGAAGCGAAGTTTTGCAAGCCGTTGCAGAGACACTCGGTGTTGGTGAAGCAATTGGTTTTGCCGGCTGAGAAGCCATCGGAGTTGGCCTCTCTATTTTGTAGGTAGCACCATTATTCCAATACATCTTCTTGCCCAATTTGATGCAAGTAAATATCTTGTTTTTATAAATCTGCTTTTGGTTAACTATTTTACATGGGGACCCAGGGGTAACTTTCGAAGCCGCAATCGCACCAGGGCTTAAACCTAGAATTAACCCGAGACACAATAATAACAATAGCTTTCGCACGAAATACCATCCTTGTCTCGATTGGACTGTTTGTTGGCCTGGGAGAGATTCTTGTCGAACCTCTTAGACACTTCCTCTACGGTAAGGCTAAGTTAGAATTCAAACAACCTCCATTTAACGCTTCAAATTCCCGTTTGATTAAGGAAGCAGATCCCAAATCTGCTTCCAAAAGTCTAGAATAACGTTGTATAGCTGCTTGGTAAGTTCCGGCATTTTTTCCAGTCGAAATCGCAAAGCTTAAATCAACTTTTAATTTCTCAATATTTAATCGGCTTATGCGAATCAATTCTTGTTTACTCGAATATTGAGAAATCATAACAAGAAGTCTACTAATCTCGTTTTGAGTGCAAGGTTTCCTATTTTGATTTGTAGAACTTGAGGTGGACGAATTTTCACCTTGTCGACTACAAGTTGCCAAGATGCTTTTCTCTCTGATTTTAAGATTCTCTGAACTCTTGTATAGCTCTTCTAATTTAGTCTCGAGTGACTTCTTTTCAATAGTTAACTTCTCCATGTCATACTTTGCATCTCTAGCATATGCGTTCCCAAGATCATTAATAGTTTTAGCAAGATAATCTCGGTAAGTACTAATCATTCTGTTTGTTGCTATACCTTGGCTAAGAAGGTTAATGAGGTTTGCCTCTTGTGCACCAGTACAAACCGGCAGTTTCGAAGTTTGTGAACCTCTTGTAGTGGACGTACTCCCTGAAGCCTGCGGTACAGCGGAAGACGCTGAATTGGAGCCAGATGCATCGCTCCCGGACCGAGGAACGTCTTGCTTGTATCCATATTTATCTAAAGCAACGGTAAAGAATGAGTGGTTGGTATATGTATAGGTTACTGCATTTGAAAAGTACTCATTTGTACCACTTACGACTTTGACTCGTAACTTGATTTCACGAATGGTAGCGTCATAGACATCTCCACCAACTACGTATTCTTGTGAATAAGGAAGAGGACCTGAAAGCCAGTCGGCGCCCGAGTATCCGGTTGACTTCTTATCAAGAAATTTAATTCTTCCATCTTTTGTGATTTCACCATAATGATGACTCTTGAGTTTTAGTGGATAGCTATAAGTATGCCTATTTTGGGAATTAAAATATGACTTGGAGGTTGGAAACCAATGATTAGATTGGTCAAAATCTTCCCACGTTTGGTTATTCAAGACTTGTAATTGAATAGTTCCCTCAAGTTTTTTACTGATTAATGTTTTCATTCCACAGTTATACATTTTATCTCGTCGTTGCGATAAATCTAGTTCAACTGCGAATAGACCTCCGCTGCAAGGCTTTTCCCAATCATTAGTCTTCACCAAGATGGCTGATACTTTAATTGGAGTAGCTGCTAGGGCTTGTTGAGGAACAATCATGGAAAACAATGTAAGCAAGATGAATGGCGCCGATCTCTTCATAAGTTCTCCTCTGATCTCACAACCGAATCAACCCTAGAATTTTTTGACTCCAGGTGGCAACCCATGTGTTCTACAGAATTATCACACTGCGAAGATAGTATGTACAGGTGACCAGCCGAATCATTGGACTACTGCGAGCCTCGCACTTTGGCCCCAACCTGCTAGTCACACTCATTAGCCTCTTCTTTGCTCAGCTTTATTGGTGGGAAGGCCCAGCTTACGTTATTGCTATTGGGGTCTTTTGTGGTCAGCTTGTAGTTGGTTGGAGTAACGACATTATTGATTACAAAGATGATTTGCTTCATAACCGGCAGAAGAAACCTTTGGTATCTGGTCAGATATCGCTCAGGTTATTGCAGAACTCGTTGCGTGCGATGCTGCCTCTTGCGATAGTGATTAATCTCTTCGGACCACTTGGCTTTGTCGGAGGAGGACTCTCAGTCCTGGCAATCGGTTTGGCAGTTGCTTACAACTTCTACTTTAAGTTCACTATCTTTTCGTGGTTGCCGTATGCGATTGCATTTGGATCTCTTCCTTCATGTATGGCGCTGTCGAAGGGGCAGGCGCCGGAATTGTGGATGTGGCTGGGTGGAGCTCTACTTGGAACAGCTGCACACTTTCTTAATGTCATCAAAGATATGGATCAGGATCAGGCCAGTGGAATTAAAGGTCTTCCACAAAGGCTTGGAACTAAGGCTTCCGTCGTGACTGCGATAGCCCTGATTGCTGCCGCTGTAACCGTAATTCTTTTGACTTTTACATCTTTGCCAATTGCTGCGCCTTGAGTTGAATTTGTACGCCCAAGACGAGCGTTTTTAGAACCTCACCCCGACCGAAGGCTCCCTCCACCCCCATAAAGCGCAGGTCACAGGGGCTTTTAAGGAGTTACGCTCGAGTAAATGTGGAAATTTTCTGGCGTTGCCGTACGTTATGTAGTGCACGGGGAGCCCCTTCCCGTACTTATATAAGGAGAAATTAATGCGCAGTTCTAACCCAGTCCTTACCGGCCGCGGTTTCGCTCGTATCAACCCAGATGTACTCGGTAATCGCGGAACTGAATCACGCGATCTCAATTCAATTGAGAGCCGCCCTTCATCTGCACCAATGTCAATTGACGATGTCGTCATCAAGACAGCTGGTCTATTTGCTGTGCTTCTCGCAGTAGGAGCGTTTGCATGGCGTGCAAATAGCCCTGGACTTGCACTCATTGGTTTTATCGCAGGCTTTGCACTTGCGATGGTAAATACTTTCTCAAAGAAGGTTCGCCCAGCACTTGTTATTGCATATGCGGCGTGCCAAGGCCTTGCGCTCGGAACCATCAGCGCCGTTTTTGAAACTCAGTACGACGGCATCGTAAGCCAGGCAGTCTTTGGTACAGCGTGTGCCTTCGGTGGAGTTCTTCTTGCATATCGCAGTGGCAAGATCCGCGTAACACCTAAGTTCACACGCATCATGATGGGTGCACTTATTGGTTACCTAGTATTTGCAGTGGTCACACTCTTTACAGGTCGCCCAACAGGTGGACTTGGATTCCTTATTGCAGTTGCTGCAGTAGGTCTTGCAACGATGTTTATCGTGATGGACCTCGACCAAATCGAAAAGGCAGTTGCTGCACGAGTTCCACAAGAAGAGTCATGGCGAATGGCTTTCGGCTTGATGGTCACACTCGTATGGCTCTACCTTGAAGTATTGCGACTTATCTCAATTCTTCGTGGCCAGGACTAATTAAGTAAAACTAGTTACTTACTAGATTGCCCGAGATGCGAACTCCGCGTCTCGGGCAATTTTATTGAGACAGCAACTGCTACAAGCATGAGCGCCGCAGTTACTAAGAACGCCGGGCGATAGCCATATCCATCTGCGATAGCCCCAAGAATAAGTGGCGCAACCATTGCTCCGGCATCTCCTGCCATCTGGAAGAGGCCAATGACTTGGCCACCTTTACCTTCAAGAACATCTCCGACAATTGCAGATGGAGTAGTTGATAAGAATGCTCCACCAAAGCCCACGATCACGCTGGCAGCTAAGAACATCCAAGGCTCAGTAGTTAAGGCGAGAGCGAGAATAAAGAGTGTGAGGAAAGAGGTACCAATCACTGCTGAATAACGGCGGCCGTTGATATCAGATAACTTTCCAGCTTTCATGAGAAAGATTCCGTTGATGACTGTGCTGATGGTGAATCCAAGGCCCATAAAGCTTGGGCTGACTTTGATTTCTTCCACCATAAAGAGCGGCAAGATGGATCGGCTCATACCGAAGAGCACCCATGATGTAATGAAAGAGATGATAAGCGCGCTGCGGTATGGCTTCAGGGCAAGCGCTGATCGCAGAGTAATTGTTTCTCGCTCTTGCGTTGCAGTTGGCTTGGCTGCAAGTGTGGAATTGCGAAGTAAGAATGCACCGGATGCGCTAGCACCAATCAGAAGGAAGCCGTAGATAATCATTGGTGCGCGCAATGAGAAACCAGAGAGCGCTCCACCTACTACTGGACCTGCCATCATTCCAACGAGGAATGAACCGTTATAGAGCGATTGAGCTCGAGCGCGATGATCATCATCGACTGCGCGCAACAAGATCGAACCCGCAGCCACCGAGAACATAGAAGATCCAAAGCCACCAACTGCGCGAAAGATTAAGAGTTGTTCATAGCTCTGGGCAAAGCCTGCAGCAAATGAGGTAATCGAGACAAAGCCGATACCGAATGAATAGACCAATCTTTCGCCAAAGTGATCAACTAATTTCCCCGAAATTAATCCAGTAGCAAAGCGAGCAAATGCAAAGGCGGCCAAGATGGCACCGACCTGCGCATGGTTTACACCGAAAGAGCGTGCAAACAAAGGCAGAGTTGGCGAGATGATGCCAAAGCCCACGGCGACAAAGAATGAGGCAAAGACAAGCACGCCGACTTCACGGGGAAATTCCGAAAAAGGGTTGTTGACCTTACTCTTGAGATTTTTCATAAAAATATCACGGTCAATGCAGCGTGAGCGATTGGCGCATTTTTTATCATAGGCGGTAAGTTTACTGCGTGAAATCTGTAATAGCTGAAGACCTAGTAAAGACCTATGACAAAGGTAACGTTAAAGCCCTTGATCATTTAAGCCTTGATGTTGAAGAAGGCACTGTATTGAGCGTGCTTGGACCAAATGGTGCGGGAAAGACAACGACAGTACGTATTTTGTCGACACTGTTACGCCCGGATTCTGGTCGAGCAACTGTTGCCGGCATTGATGTAATTAAGTACCCAGATAAAGTTCGTGAAGTTATTGGCCTTTCAGGTCAATATGCAGCAGTCGATGAAATCTTGACTGGCTATGACAACTTGGTGATGTTTGGCCGGCTTTATCATTTAGGTAAGAAGCAAGCAGTTGATAGAGCAAATGAACTCCTTGAAAGATTTTCTCTCACCGAAGCAGCTAAGCGTCCAATTAAGACTTACTCCGGTGGAATGCGTCGCCGCCTCGACTTAGCGGCATCTCTAATTGTGAAGCCAAAGGTGCTCTTTCTAGATGAACCAACAACTGGCCTTGATCCACGTGGTCGCCAAGAGATGTGGGGCGTCATTCAAGAGTTGGTAAAGGGTGGCGTAACGCTCCTGCTTACCACTCAATATTTGGAAGAAGCAGATCAACTAGCTGATGAAATTGCCGTAATTGATACCGGCAAAGTCATTGCTCGCGGAACATCAGACGCTCTCAAGAAGCAAGTGGGTGGTGAAAGACTTGAAGTAGTTGTCGAAACCCAACATGTTACAAAGACTCTAGAGATTGTTGAAAAAGTGAGTGGTCATAGCGCCTCTCTTGATGAAGGGCTGCGCCTGATTGCCTCCCCTGTATCAACTGGATCTGCAGCTCTCTTTGAAGTTCTCAAAGCACTTGATGCTGCAGGAATTCATCCTCTCGATGTGGGATTAAAGCGTCCATCCCTCGATGATGTCTTTTTGGCACTTACCGGCCATGTTGCGGAAGAGAAAAAAGCTGAAGAAGAGAAAACTTCTAAGCGAGTAAAGGAGAAGAAGTAATGAGCGCCTTTCAAGACACGATGGTGATTACTCAACGTCAGTTGCGATTGCTGACGCGAGTCCCTGAAGTACTTCTCTTCTCAACTATTCAACCAATTATGTTTGTTTTGCTCTTTAGATATGTCTTTGGTGGCTCAATTGATACTGGCCAACCAGGTGGATATGTGCAGCTTCTGATGCCAGGAATCTTCGTACAGACGGTGGCATTTACCCTGGCTGGTACTGCATCGGGCTTGGCTGAAGATATGAAGAAGGGTTTGATTGATCGTTTTAGATCCTTGCCGATTTCACAATCCGCGCTTGTTGTCGGAAGAACTCTTGGAGATTCACTTCTCAATATTGTTGTTCTCTTTGCTATGGGAATCACCGGCTGGCTAGTTGGATGGCGACCATCAGGAGGAGCATTTAACGTCTTCCTCGGTTTCGCATTCTTGCTTGGCTTTGGATATGCATTGTCATGGATTGGTGCCTTTGTTGGGTTATCTGCAAAAGACTTCCGCGTTGTGCAGAATGTCAGCTTCTTAGTGACATTCCCGCTGACATTTCTCTCTAATGCTTTTGCTCCGACAACTGGGATGCCTCGCCCGCTGCAGTACTTTGCAGAGTGGAATCCAGTTTCAACGATGGTGGCTGCCTGCCGTGAACTATTTGGTTTAGAGAATCAATTTGGAGCAACAGCTGGCTCTTTCCCAAGTGAGAATCCACTGATCACTTCGTTGATTTATATGTTCTTGATTATGGCTGTATTTGTCCCGCTGAGCGTGCGCAAATACCGTAAAGCTGCTGGCTAAGCGTAAAACTCAGCAGCTTTAATCTCGACCTTAATTTCACGGCCGTTTGGCGCTGTATACGAAACTGTTGTGCCAATTTCAGCACCCAGAACTGCTGCTCCTAATGGAGATTTTTCAGAATACACATCGAGATCACCTGATGCGATTTCGCGTGAACCAAGAAGGAACTTCATCTCATCTCCTGCAATCACTGCAGTGACAACCATGCCAGCTCCAACTTTTCCGTCTGCACTCGCTGGGGGAGTTCCGATGTGAGCGTTTTCTAGCATCTGCTTTAACTGGCGGATGCGCGCTTCCATCTTGCCTTGTTCATCACGCGCTGCGTGATATCCGCCGTTCTCTTTCAAATCGCCTTCAGCGCGAGCTGCTTCAATCTTTGCAGTAATTTCTTTACGTCCTGGACCTTCAAGGTGCGCGAGTTCAGCAGCAAGACGATCTGCTGCTTCTTGGGTAAGCCAGGTCTGTTGTGAACTCATAAGAGGTAATGCTAGACGATAGCCAAAAGTTAGCGAATTCGGCAGCGTGTAATACCGACATTAACGGCATCAGCGCGGGTAGGAATCGCCACATTGCGCTCAAGAGACTTGGCGCCGGCTTCAATCAGATCATCAACCTGGCCGACGACGTTTTTGTCGAAATCGCGAGCAGACAAAGTGCAGATAACGACAGCGTTGCCATCTTCACGGTTGATGGAATATCGAATGGTGGGGTTACGAGGGTCGCTATTTTCAAATGAGATTAGATCGTGTGAAAGTGCAGGGCGCGCATGATGAAGCCCTGCCCATGCGACCCATGCCACACCAGCGACGAGAAGAGTGACGGCGTACTTCACCCAAGTGCTCTTTGGCTTGATTCCATATCGATCGTTGTAATCGAATTGGCTCTCGTTGTAACTCATGGGAGAATCATGTCATGGCTAGAGATGTTGAAGTAGGTGTAGTTGGCTCGCTGACGATGATTGTCCTTTTCTCATCGGTCTTCTTCCTGCTTCGCAATTTCTATAAGCGCTTCAATCGCTTCAGAGAGAACGATGCGCCGGTGCAGGAGAATGAGGGCAACAATTAAAAAGCCGCTACAAGCAATTACAGTGCTTGTACTTGCTGCAATTTTTTTCGGGCTCGGATTCTGGCAGTTGCAGAGAGCACAAGAGCTACAAGAGGCAAAAGAGGTAGTTGCCGATACAAATATCTACCCACTTGCTCAGATGACTTCGGCGACAGGTTCTATCCCGGCTGAGAGCATTTTGAAGTTTGTCACAACCACGGGCCGCTACATCGCAACATATAAAGCGCCCAACCAGAAAGATGGTTCAGGAATTCTTGCTGATTGGGAAGTTGCCCTTCTTGAGGAAGAAGGAGGCGCTGCGATTCTGGTTGTCCGTGGGCTTTGGGAAGAACGATTAACTGCACCCGAAATCGCGATGGCAAAGAATGTCACTGTCACTGGAACGCTTTTGCCAAAACAGAATGAAGATCGCGCCGAGAATATTCAGGGACAGATATCGCGCGTGGATAGCTCGCTCTTGGTGACTTCATATCCGGGCCAGCTCTATGACGGATTTATTCTGGCAACAGGCGAGGAGTTAAATGGCGAGCAAATTGAGCGGAGCAGAATTACAGCGCCTGAATTGACCGCGGGCGTACCTGGTTACTACTGGCAACATATTTCCTACGTTGTCGTCTGGTGGTTTATGGCAGCGCTGGTGCTCTGGGCACCTTTCTATCGCCGCAGGGATTAGGCTTAGGGCTATGGCAAAGACAGGAAATGCAGCGCTTCTTCGTTTTCGAGTAATGGCAATCGTCTGCGGAGTTAATCTCCTGCTCTTGGTGCTGGGTTACATGCCAGCCAAGTACATCTTCGATGCTGTCGATAGCAACAAGTGGTTGATCGCTATTCCTATTTCACACGGCTACCTTTACATCGTTTATATCTTGACCGCCCTCCAAATCGGAGTGCAGAAGAAGATGTCGTTAATGGCGATACTGGGCCTTACCTTGGCAGGGACTCTGCCGGTGGCTTCCTTTGTGGCCGAGCGCCGCATGATGCGTCGATTCGGCTAGATTAACTTTTCATTACGTTAAATCTTTTGGTGGCGTGTCGCACCAAAAGTCCGATTCATTAGTTCTATCTTTTACGAGTCAGAAGCTCTATTCGAACTACTGCACTCGTGCAGGCGATTAAAACTAAAGAGAATGGTTAAGCCTTGGCTACCTCAAAGTCAGCAGCATCAGGCAAGAACAATTCAGCGCGTAAAACATACGTTTTAGATACATCGGTCCTACTGGCAGACCCTGGGGCAATCGCTCGCTTCGAAGAGCATGAAGTAATCATTCCCATCGCTGTTATTGGCGAACTTGAGACAAAGCGTGACCATCCTGAACTTGGCTACTTTGCCCGCGCTGCCTTGCGCGCACTCGATGATCTGCGCATTGAGCATGGTCGCCTCGATGCGCCACTGGCTGTGACCCCAGAAGGTGGCACTCTCTCAGTCGAGCTCAACCACACAGATTTAAGTACTTTGCCTCATGGATTTCTGCGTGATGGCACCAACGATTCCCGAATCCTGGCAATTGCAAAGAACCTGATGTCTGATGGAAAGCATGTCGTTCTTGTTACCAAAGACCTGCCACTGCGCGTGAAGGCTTCCTCTGTCGGAGTTGAGGCGCAAGAGTATTTGGCTGAGTTAGTTTCCAATAGCGGCTGGACCGGCATCGAAGAGATTTCGGTAGGGCACTCTGTAATCGATGAGCTCTATGCATCAGATCGCGCAGATCATGAATCAGCTCACCTACATCCTGTACACACCGGAATCGTTCTTCACTCTGAAAAAGGAAGTGCGCTCGCGCGAGTGACAGCAGATAAGCAGCTGCAATTAGTTCGTGGCGACCGCCAAGCTTTTGGACTTCACGGTAGGTCTGCAGAACAAAGGATTGCCCTTGATCTCCTGCTCGATGAAAGCATCGGCATCGTCTCACTCGGTGGTCGCGCTGGAACCGGAAAGTCTGCACTTGCTCTCTGCGCGGGACTCGAAGCAGTCATGGAGAAGCGCCTTCATAAGAAGGTCGTCATCTTCCGTCCGCTCTATCCCGTTGGCGGACAAGAGCTGGGATATCTGCCGGGAAGTGAAGGCGAGAAGATGTCGCCTTGGGCCCAGGCTGTCTTTGATACTTTGGGCGCGCTCGTGAGCCAAGCGGTCATCGATGAGGTCATCGATCGCGGCCTGATTGAAGTTCTGCCGCTGACCCATATCCGTGGCCGCTCGCTCCACGACGCATTTGTGATTGTCGATGAAGCTCAATCCCTCGAACGCGGCGTGCTTCTGACTGTCCTGTCTCGAATTGGGCAGGGCTCTCGAGTAGTCCTGACCCACGACGTTGCCCAGCGCGATAACTTGCGGGTTGGCCGCCACGATGGAGTCGTCGCGGTGGTGGAAACGCTCAAGGGCCACCCGCTCTTCGCCCATGTGACCCTGACTCGCTCAGAGCGCTCGCCTATCGCAGCTTTGGTCACCGAGATGCTCGAGGGGCCACAGGCCTAAAGGGTCGCGTCTCACCCCGTTACCTCCCCTGTTTATATCTCACAGCGACAAATCGGACATATAAGACTTTGCCCTAACTGACCTGCGCTTTTATCTATCCACAGCGCATGACTTTTCTGAGAATTTGCGACTCACGCGGGGCAAAATTTGCGACAGGTCCTATCCCTTGCCACCCTTTCACCATTCCCCAATAACGCGGGCCTCGATTATGTAAATTTTTGAGGCCACGTTGCCACGCGAGTACAGAGTAGGAGCAGATCAGATGACACGAGATATCCGTAACTTCTTCGCCGCTCTTGCCTGCCTCAAAACTTCCAAGCACTTCAAGCCGGCGCTCTGGACGATGGTCGCTTCGATGCTCTTTATCGCGACCTCCCAGACAACTGCCTACGGCCTCGAATTTCCTATGACCACTCGCCTTGCCCTGCCAGCTTCTAAGAACCTGACGGTTGCTGGCACTATGCCATCGGCTGCCTTGATAGGTCAGACCTCTGAGATGGCGTTGGTTGCTTATGCGATGCAGCAGGTAAACCAAGCTCGCGAAGAGTACGGCGCCAAACGAGTTGCCAAGGCGATTATGAACGTCGAGTACGCCTGGGACGATAAACAGTATTCCTGCCTCAATAGCCTTTGGACCAAAGAGAGCAATTGGAATTACAAGGCTCGCAATAAGCGAACCGGCGCCCATGGAATTCCTCAGGCGCTACCAGCTGACAAGATGGCAGTTGTTGGAACCGATTGGCGCACCAACCCAGTGACTCAGATTCGTTGGGGACTTCGCTATATCGATATCCGCTATGACACACCATGTAACGCGTGGTCAAAGTTCAAGCGCCACCGCTACTACTAAGCCGGCCTCACTTTAATTTTCGGGCTTGATCCCAATTGTTAGCGGGCGCATAGTCTCTGCAAAGAAATCATTTCCCTTATCGTCAACGACGATGAAGGCGGGAAAGTCAACAACATCAATTTTCCAGACTGCTTCCATTCCTAGATCTTCAAAATCGAGAACTTCAACTTTCTTTATGCAATCTTGAGCAAGGCGAGCTGCCGGTCCTCCGATAGAACCTAGATAGAAACCACCATGTTTGGCACAGGCATCGGTAACTGCCCTTGAGCGATTGCCTTTTGCGAGCATGACAAAAGATCCACCATGAGCTTGGAATTGATCGACATAAGAATCCATACGACCTGCAGTTGTTGGACCAAAGGAACCAGAGGCCAAGCCAGTTGGAGTCTTGGCAGGACCTGCGTAATAAACCGCGTAATTCTTCATGTAATCCGGCATCGGCTTACCTGCATCAATCATCTCTTTAATGCGGGCATGTGCGATATCGCGAGCAACCACAATCGTTCCCGTCAGGCAAACACGGGTCTTTACAGGGTGTTTCGAAAGCTCGGCGCGGATGGCATCCATCGGTTGATTGAGGTTGATTGCAACAACGTTGGCATCGAGGTGCTCATCAGTTGTCTCAGGCAAGAAGTGAGCAGGCTCTGTCTCAAGCTGTTCCAGGAAGATGCCATCTTTAGTGATTTTCGCCTTTGCTTGGCGATCGGCAGAACATGAAACAGCGATTGCGATAGGTAGAGATGCGCCGTGGCGGGGTAGTCGTACGACGCGGACATCGTGGCAGAAATACTTTCCACCGAACTGTGCGCCGATTCCTAGCTTCTGAGTTAACTTAAAGACTTCTTCCTCTAGCGCTAAATCACGGAAGCCGTGGCCAGTTGCAGCATCTCCTTGCGTTGGCAAGTGATCGAGGTAATGGGTGCTGGCTAGCTTCGCTGTCTTTACAGTGTGCTCAGCGCTGGTGCCACCAATCACAATTGCCAAGTGATAGGGAGGACAGGCTGCAGTTCCAATTGAACGGAGCTTTGCATCGAGCCAATTCATAAACGAAGTTGGATTCAATACAGCCTTAGTCTCTTGATACAAGAATGATTTATTGGCGCTACCGCCGCCTTTAGCAATAAACATAAAGTTGTATTCATCTTGGTGATCGCTATCTGCATAAATTTCAATCTGGGCAGGCAGGTTATTGCCGGTGTTCTTCTCTTCCCAAGTTGTCACAGGCGCCATCTGCGAATAGCGCAGATTTAACTTTGTATAGGCGTCATAAACGCCTTGAGAAAGCGCAACCTCATCTTTGGCAGTAGTCAGAACATACTGACCCTTCTTGCCCATGATCAGCGCGGTGCCAGTGTCTTGGCACATCGGCAATATGCCACCAGCTGCGATATTGGCATTCTTCAGAAGATCGAGCGCAACAAAGCGATCATTAGCCGAAGCTTCTGGGTCTTTGAGAATCTTCGCTAGCTGCTCAAGATGCTCGCTACGTAGGTAATGTGAAATATCGTGGATGGCAGTCTCTGTCAGCATTGTCAGCGCTGAAGGTTCTACCTGCAGAAACTCTTTATCGCCGAGCTTTACAACGCTCACACCTTCACGAGATATCAGGCGATACTTTGTTGTGTCTTCTCCGATCGGCAAAAGATCAGAGTATGAAAAATTTGGAGACATTATTCAGCGCCTTTTTTAGCGGCTTCAATCTTCTTCTTCGCCCCGTCTAACCATTCTTGGCAGATCTTGGCCAACTCTTCGCCACGTTCCCAGAGCTTGAGTGATTCTTCTAAGGTTGCGCTGCCATCTTCGAGGGATTCAACAATTTCGGCAAGCTCTTCGCGGGCTTGTTCGTAGGAGAGCTTCTTCTCACTTGCTGCCATAGGAACAATCTACTCTCAATCGTTGCTTGCTGTGACTGTGGCGCTGGTCTCGCCTTTGGCTACGCGGATGCGTAAAGCGGTGCCAGCCTTTAACTTGGTGGCATCGCGCAGAATCTTTCCATCAGTTAACTGCACTACTGCATAGCCACGGTCCATCGTTGATTGTGGCGAGAGTGAACGTAAATGATCACGAACACCCTTCAACTCCTTCTTCTCAATTTCAATCAAGGATGCAAAACCTCGTAGCGCACGATCGCGCAGCGCCTTTAACTCATCGCGCCGGGTGGTAACCATGACCATCGGGTCTTTCATCACGGGGCGGTTACGAAGTTGGGAAATCTGCTGTGATTCAAAGTCAAGGCGGGCCACCAAAGAACGCAGCGCGCGATCGCGCAACTTCTCAATATCGCTAATTTCTTGGGCAATATCAGGAACAACTCTCTTGGCAGCATCTGTTGGCGTAGATGCACGGTAATCAGCAACAAGATCAAGTAAGGGCGCATCTTTCTCGTGACCGATAGCGCTGACAATAGGAGTCTTACAAGATGCAGCTAAGCGCACGAGTGATTCATCGCTAAAGGGCAAGAGATCTTCAAAAGAACCGCCACCACGAGTAATGATGATGACATCAATGAGTGGATTAGCTTCTAACTCTTGTAAGGCTTGCGAAACTTCGACAACTGCAGCAGCGCCTTGCACGGCAACTTCTCGAATCTCAAATTGCACAGCAGGCCAGCGACGCCGCGCATTTTCAACAACATCTTTTTCAGCATCAGTATTGCGTCCGCAGATCAACCCAACAGTGCGTGGCAACAGCGGCAACTTCACTTTGCGATCTGAGTTAAAGAGCCCTTCGAGCGCCAACTTCTCTTTCAGCGCCTCAAGGCGAGCAAGGAGTTCACCGACTCCTACTTGACGTATCTCTTTTGCTGACATTGTCAGCGAACCATTCTTGGTAAACCATGATGGTTTGGCATAAATAACAACGCGAGCATTAGCTGGAAGTGGTTGCGCTGTTGCTAAAACAGATTTGTAACACATCACAGAGATACTCATATCTGCCGATGTATCGCGCAGTCGCATAAAAGCCATACCGCCGCTGCGTTCATTTAATTCTGAAATCTCGCCCTCAATCCAGATAGGGCCTAAACGATCGATATATTCCTTGAGCGCTTCAGAGACGACCCGAACTGGGGCGGGGGATTCGCTTGAAGTTTCGAACATAGCGCGAGCCTAATAGACTCACCCGCATGAGCAAGAGAGTTCTCCTAGCTGCGCCGCGTGGGTATTGCGCAGGCGTCGACCGAGCAGTTGTGGCCGTTGAAAAGTCACTCGAACTCTATGGAGCTCCTGTCTATGTCCGCAAAGAGATTGTCCATAACAAGCATGTGGTCTCAACTCTCGAACAACGTGGCGTTATCTTTGTTAACGAGACCGATGAAGTTCCAGAAGGTGCAACCGTTGTCTTCTCAGCACACGGTGTATCTCCTGCAGTCCACGAGGCGGCAGCTGCTCGTAATTTGAAGACCATTGATGCAACGTGCCCACTCGTTACCAAGGTACATAACGAGGTAAAGCGCTTTGCAGATGATGAGACCGAAATTTTATTGATTGGCCACAATGGCCACGAAGAAGTCGAAGGAACTGCTGGTGAAGCACCCGGCAAAGTACGCATTGTCGACGGACTCGATGAAGCGCGCACCGTTCAACCAACTCCTGGTAAGAAGTTGGTCTGGCTTACTCAGACCACACTTTCTGTCGATGAAACGATGCAGTCTGTTGCGATTTTGAAAGAGCGCTTTCCTGAGATTGCTAACCCTCCATCTGATGACATCTGTTATGCCACCCAAAATCGCCAAGAAGCGATTAAGGCGATTGCACCGCAAGCAGATCTCGTCATCGTTGTGGGATCTACCAACTCTTCAAACTCAGTGCGCTTAGTTGAAGTGGCCCTTGAATATGGCGCCAAAGCTGCCTATCTCGTTGATTATGCAGCTGAAGTAAAAGATGAATGGTTTGAAAAGGCTGAAACTATTGGCGTTACCAGCGGCGCATCAGTTCCTGAAATTTTGGTTGATGATTTGCTCAAGCATTTGCAATCACTTGGTTATCACGATGTGCAAGAAGTGCGCGCTACTGAAGAGACCCTTCTCTTTGCCCTACCTAAAGAGCTTCGCGCAGATTTAAAGGCTGCCAAATAGTGGCCACTTTCGTAGATATTCAGGGCGAAAAGTTAGCCGTTGAAATCTACGAACCAACTACAAGTATCGCAGATGTAGTTCTTGTGCATGGCTGGACCGGCAGTAAAGAAGATTTCAATCTGATTGGTCCCTTGCTTGCAGATATGGGATATCGCGTTTTGACCTTTGATAATCGCGGCCAACATGAATCAGCGCATAGCGTGCGAGAAGGTGCATATGAAGTGCGCTCTCTGGCGCTAGATGTCATCGAGCTAGTGAACAGTTTTGGTTTTATTAAGCCACACCTTTTTGGACATTCATTCGGTGGCTTAATTTCACAGCGAGCAGTAGTTGAGTCTCCTGACACATTCTCATCGCTGACTTTGTTCTGCAGCGGTCCGCATGCGATTCCGGGCAAGCCAGAGTTGCAAGCGAGTATTGAGATATTGGCTAGTATGTCGATGCAAGAATCTTGGGATCGCTTTAAAGAAGAGACAGATAAGTTGCTACCGCGTTATGAGCTGTACAAGAAGCGTTGGACCGCATCTGACCCGCGTTCAACGCACACCATGGCGCTACACCTACAGAGTGCGCAGTCATTGATAAAGGAGATTGCGGCACTCAATATTCCTGTGCATGTTGTATACGGAGAAACCGATGATGCCTGGCCTTTAGATTTACAGGATCAGATGGCGAAGGATTTAGCTGCGCCCCGCACGATTATTAAGGCGGCGGGACATTGCCCTAATGAAGATCAACCGGAAGAGACTGCGAAGGTTTTAGCGAACTTCTGGAGCGCTCTGTAAACGCTTTGATGGGCGGTTCTTCGCCTTCTCGTTAAAGAACATAAACCAGCCATAGAGAGCGCTGCCCAGTAAGAACGGCGCAACGCTGGCAAGAGTTGCAATGAAATCAATTCCGACGCGTGATGGACGAAGGCCATCAGAGAGAATTGTGAGCAAGAGAGCAGTTGCCGCAAAGGCAAGAGGTGGAGTAACTGCTGAAACGTAACGAGTGCCGGTACGGCCATAGGCGATACCGCCGAAGGTAACTAGACAGATAGCCAGCCCAGAGAGAATTCCAGCGCCATCGCGTACCCACATCTCAAGGCCGACGAGTACGAAGAGGAAGAAAGATTGCAGCACAACAACGCCCTGCTTCTTAAGGCCGGGACCTGGAATTGCAGGTTTCTTAATCGCTGTTGCCATCTCTTTACTCCTCTACAACTTCGACATCAATATAACCATCATCGCCATCTAACTCTGCGTTCTGTAGTTCTCGCACGCTAGCGGGCGCTTCTGGGTATTCGATTGCAAGTTTATCTTTATCGCCAGTAACGCCCAACTTGTGGATGCGGCGAGCAGGTGCGAGAACAGTCTTTTCGGCAGTTGGCACAAGATCTTCGTAGGCTTTAGAAGTTGTATTAATCGCTTTACCAACTGCGACAATCTTTGTATGTAACAGGGTGAGATTTTTCAGGAAGGTGCCGGCAACTTTGGTGATGTCATCGGCATTTTCAGCGAGTTGATTGCGGGTAAAGATATGTCCCACTGTGCGCAGCAGCGCCATCATGGAAGTTGGAGTTGCCAGCGTCACGCCGACCTTAAATGACTTTTCGAGAAGTAGCGGATCGATGCGAAGTGATTCAGCGAGAAGGGTTTCAAATGGGAGGAAGAGAACGACAAAATCTGGCGAACCTTGTGATTTGTGGTAGCCGCGCTTTGCAAGGGCATCAACATGCTTGAGCAGATCCTTGGTGTGCGCAGCCAGAAGTTCATCGCGCAGATCTTGGTCTTCGGTAGCAAAGGCTTCGAGGAAGCGATCGAATGGAAATTTAGAGTCAATGAAGAGCTTTGAGCCGCCAGGCATTGCGACAGTGATATCTGGAATGCCCGATGAATCAGCATCTGTTGTGGAACGCTGCGCCTGAAATTCGTGGCCCTCGCGCAAGCCCGCTTGTTCGAGCAATAGTTGTAACTGCGCTTCACCGAACTTGCCGCGAGTCTGCGAGCTAGCAAGTGCGCCAGCAATCTTCTTAGTTTCATCAAAGAATGAGGCGGATGCTTTACGCATCTCATCGATAGTGCCGATGAGTTGAGTTTCAGATGCCACTCGCTTTTCAGATGCATCTTGTGCCTGCGCGCGCAGACGTTCGACCGTTGATTTCATCTCTTCAAGTTGCGTTGCAATCTTTGTTTCATTTTCGGACTTTGCTTCTGCAGCCTTTAAGCGATCTTCAGATGCTTTAAGCAATACACGTACATCATTGAGTTCTTGTGCAAGTTTTTCATTACCGCCACCTGCTGCACTGGATTTAATCTTTGAAATCCAGATACCGAGGGCGAGGCCAATAAATAGGCCACAAATGAGAGTTATTAAGGTCACGAGTGCGCTGGACATGGGGCAATCGTGGCAGG
>JACCDI010800555.1_pt1 | contig 20627 bp, 17 predicted proteins | sample 7442791 | NCBI WGS metagenome assembly JACCDI01 (sample SAMN15323434, study PRJNA562643) | freshwater metagenome | isolation source: river surface water | place: USA:Blue River Watershed | collected 2017-08-15
AGTGGCATAACCTGTATTTGGGGAGCACAAGCTTTAAAATATTTATACTTCAACAAAAGAGATTCTGCTAAATGGGCTTTAAAACAAGGCAAAGCCAGAGGCGGTTTCGGTGATTTTTTCATGGCACTTAACCGCCTAAACATTCAGAAATGTCGAAAAAATGCTTTTTTATTTTTAGAAGGTGACAATTACATTTTTTATTGTCTATACCTGCAGATAGTAGAGAAGTTCAGAACTGATGTTAAAATCGTATCTCCTAATTTACTGAACACTTATTGGTATCCACATTTATTAAAAAACAATTTCAATATTGAATTCGATTTATCTGATAATGAAATTGATTCTTGTGGCAAGATTGAATGGAAGGATTCAATAATGACTATTAATAATTTCTCATGGAAAATAAAACCAGACAGTGAATACAAATGTCTATGGCGCCAAGACCAATTATTATTGAGCATTCTCAAGCAAAACCAACTCAAAGATGAGATAAACTTAACTTATCATCTTTTAAATTTCAATAATTTAAGTTTTGGCGACTCCATTTGTGAGGCTTATTTCCTATTGCGATTAGGCACATTTCCTGTTGAATTTAATTTTGAGGACATAAATGCATTCAGTCAATACTTGTACTTAAGTGACTTAATTAATTTTAAAAGTGAATTAGAGCTAATGGAATTTAATAAAACTCAATTTTACGTCTTACGGTTTATTGAATTAATCATACAATATGACAACAAAGAAAATGCAGAAAAACTAATGGCTATGTATGACAAACATTTTGAATACTATGGTCGCGCATACACAGATAATAATCTTCAAAAATATTACAACGAGGTTAAACAACAATTCACCAAAGAATAAAGGCACATGAAAAAACCCAAAATACCATTCCGCAACAGGAAGAAACACACCCTTTCGGCTAAGTCGGGCTTACCACCAGAAAGCATGGTGTACGTTGGCAAAGAACGTCCGGGTTCTATCAGCATTAAATTACTGGATTACGATGGGCAGAAAATTGAAGAACGAAAGGTGGACAACATACAAGAATGCGAGCAATACAAATCTACCAACTCCGTTACCTGGATCTCTGTAACCGGTATTCACGAGTCGGCTAAGATTGAAGCAATTTGCAATCTGTTCAATATCCATCCGCTGATTCAGGAAGATATATTAAACACGCAGCAACGGACCAAAATTGAAGAGTTTGATGATTACCTCTTCGTTACATTTAAAAACATTTATTTTTCCGAACTCAATCAAAGTGTAGAGACCGAACAAATCAGTGTCATACTCGGCAAAAACTTCGTCCTCTCTTTTCAGGAAACGGAGAGCGTTTTGTTTGACGAAATCTACCACCGCATCCATACCGCCAAGGGCACTATCCGGCAGAAGAAAGCCGATTATCTGCTCTATAAAATTCTAGACACTGCCGTCGACCAATACTTTATCTTAATTGACAAAATTGGCGACAGCGTAGAAGACATTGAAGAAGAAACGATGCATTATCCCAACAATGCTACTTCGTTTAAAATACAGGCTATTAAAAAAGAATTATTGTTGCTAAGCAAACATATTTTACCAATGCGAGAAGCATTGAATAAACTGGAGGCTGGTACCAGTGATTTGATAGAGCCACGCAACATGAATTACTTTCGCGACGTATACGACCATACCTATCAGGCTTATGATACCATTGAGAACTATCGGAGTTTATTAAGCGACCTGATGAATATCTATTACACCACTATGAGCAACCGACTCAATCAGGTGATGAAAGTCTTAACCATTATAAGCACCATCTTTATGCCCCTGAGTTTCATTACAGGGGTATTTGGCATGAACTTTAAATATTTCCCTTACCTCGACCATCCGGATGCTTATTATTTCTTCTGGGCAGTGGTTGGACTGGTAAGCATCGGCATGTTGATTTATTTCAAACGCAAAAAATGGTTTTAACAAAAAAAGGGACCGTTTTTAGCGGTCCCTTTTGTTTGGTGTTGTTATAGATTTAGTTGACTATTAGTTTGAAACTGTGTACCGTCTCGCCCGTGAGTACCTTCACCATGTAAAGTCCCGTCGGCAGATCTGTTAATTTAACCGATTGGTTAACATCACCTTCTGCAACGATTTTACCATTGATGTCAAGGACCGAATAAGTAGCTGATTCGTTTACCGAAATATTCAGAATACCATTCGATGGGTTAGGGTAAATTTTCACGATATCAGAGTTCAGATTGTTAAAATCTACTTTCTTAATACCAGACAATTCAAAACCTTCTTTCGTATCGATTGATTTCAATCTGTAGAAGTTAAGGGTTGAAGGGTTGGCATCAATAAACTGATAATTGTTAACGTTAGCAGAGTTGCCTGTAGCTTCAACAGAACCTAAAGTGATCCAGTTGTTGCCATCAATACTTCTCTGAACATCAAATCTGGCGTTTTCTGATTCTTCAGAAGTTTCCCATGTTACTAAAACTGATTTTGCATCAGCTTGAGCTTTGGCATCGAAATCAACCAACTTCACTGGCAGTGGGGTTAAGTTATTTCCGATTGCAAAAGGAGAGAAAGTTCCTGTGTAACCAGTGTAAGTAAGACTGTTAGTAGTGTATGAAGTAGTACCAGTTTGTCTGTTCCAGATACCGTTTTCGTAGTGGTACAGAGTTGGCGTACTTAAAGCATACGTTTCGCCATTGTTCCAGTTGAAGACAAAATTCAAACCATTACCACCATTGGCGTTGGTTTTGTGAATTTCCCATGTACGTTTAACACGAGGCTGAGTAGCTGTTGAACCGGTTAAACCGTTGCTATACACTTCGTCAATCACGCGCACTGACATATAATCAGGATTACCTGTATTGTTGGTAACGGTCATTGGGTTGTAGGCAGAGTTTCCAACTGGGAACAATTTAGTAGCGCCATTTGGAATGTTAATTTTTAACTCACCTGTACCAGGTGTTCTGATGAAACTATTAGCATCAGCACCATCAACTCCACTAACTGTTAAGTTGTAGTCACCGATATTGATGATACGACTTGTGCCATTGAAGTTTAAGTTTCCGATAACACGGCTTTGATCAAGCATCAAATCATTTGAAGCCGATACGTTAATCACCACATCGATACCATTGTCGGCAACGCCACCGCACCAGTTAGAGGCAGTCTGCCAAGCAGAACTTGCACCACCATCCCAACGAGAAACGGTAGTACCATAAACTGTGATTGTACCTTCGGCACTGTAAGTAGAACCGCAAGTACCATTGGTAAGCAATACTCTGTAGATTCTGTTTGCACCTACACCGGTGTAGTTCAATGTAGCAGTTGTATTGCTAACATTGGTCCAGATAATACCACCGTCTGTAGAGTACTCCCAACGGTTAATTGTACCGGTATAACCACTTAAGGTTAAAGTACCGCTGTTAGAAGCACCACCGCAATGCTCGGTGCTAGAAACTGTACCACCAACCGGAGCAGTACCGCTCACGACAGTAATGGTGTAACCCGGGGTGAAAGAAGCAGATCCACAACCGTTGTTTTGAACAGCTGCTCTGAAATAGTATGTACCAACAGTGCTCAGAGTATGGTTCAACGAAGTTGAAGTGTTGCTGATATCTGTCACACCAGTCGTAAAATCACTGCTGGTTGACACTTGCCATTTGGTAACACTACCAGAGTTACCATACAAAGTAAACTCGGCCATTGCACCGGCACAAATTGAATTGTTAGCGGCAACGATATTACCTGTAACTGTAGTGGCGACATAAACTGGAGTAGAAGATGTGGCTAAGCCAGAACAACCACCTGTTGTGTTAACCACTGCTCTGAAATAAGTAGTAGCGGTAAGGTTGGTTGCTGTGTAAGAACTAGATGTGCTGCTGATGGTTGTAGCTGCTGTAAGGAAGTTGTCTAAAGACTTTTCCCAACGAACTACTGTGCCACTCAAGCCGCTTAATGATAAGGTGGTGCTGTTAGTACCTGTACAAACAGTTACATTACCGCCCGTGATAGTGCCAGATGGGGCTCCATTGATGTAAAGACTTCTGGTAAATACTACCTGAGAAGACGTTAAATCGTTAGGCATACCGCCGTACTCGAATACGGCACCGATGGAAGACGAGTTTGGGAAATCATTCCATGTTCCTCCTGAAGAATACATATGACCGTAGTCTTCTTCACCTGGAGAACCTGAAGATGTTCCAGGCCAATCGTTTGGCTCACCGCCAGCCCAGTTGTTATAGACACCACTAACGGCGCCTACACTACCTGCAAAAGCATTGGTGTTGCTAATCTTCATACCTCTTTCAGGACCGGTAACCCAGTAGAATTTACCGTCTGCTGCAGTCTGACTGGCAAAAGCCGTATAACCTAAAGCAGAGTTCAACTGAGAAGCATTGTCAGAACAGCCAATCCAAGAATTCTGACCAATCAGAACCGAGATAAAACTGTTTTCTGCCTGCGAAGTAATAGTAGCCAAATAACCTTCTCTACCGAAATAAGAACGGCCGGCAGCGGTTGATTTAGCAGTAGTCCAGCTACCTGAAGTACTGTAATACTCATAATAGTGACCGTTCAGTGCATTGTAGTATTTGTTACCAACAATGAAACTAACTTGTCTGCTTTCTGGGTTACAAACTGCAGATGTGGTTTTAAGGGTAACGGTACGCAATAATGCTTGCCAATTGGCTGAAGTGGTAGTACCGTTAAAAACTAAACTGCGTGTAGTGGTGTTAAACGCTACAGCAGTAATGCCAGATGGTAGTGTACCTGTGTAAGACAAAACGTCTCCACTTGTGTAACTACCAGTAATAGTAACTGTAAAACCGGAAATAGTTCCGTTTGCAGTTAATGACAGACCAGCATCGACAACACTAGCAGTGTTGTTGTTGATGGTGTTAACAGAGGTCGTTCCGCTCACGCTTGCTTGTGAAGCTGTCTGAGCCGAGGCATCAAATACTAATGCTAACATTAGTAAAAAACTACATGCGAGTTTCTTTGATGCGGTTAGAAATTTAGGTGTACTTGTGTAATTTGGATTCATAAAAATGAATTGGGTATGGCAAAGATGAAACGAAAACCTTGTATTACCAAGGGCTGCAGCACCACAACAAGCACATCTAGTATTTTTTACACATAGTTAAAAATGCCTTTTTGGATGTTTTTTCCTTACCGTTTTTCACACATCTAACTAAGTGCTTGTTTTCAAACATTTAATCAAATTGAAGCTTTCCGTTTTTCTATATTTTAGTACGTTTTTTGCCCAAAATGAGACTCACGCCTATCCATTTTCTACCTAGTACTTTTTTCCCACTTAACAAATGTGCAATTTGTTAAAATAATCCATTTTCCAAGATTCTATTTGCATGCATTTATCTGAAATTTTGAAGATTACAACAACTTAAGGAGTATTTCATACCAACTTGAGACAGTACCGAAAAAAAAATCAAAAAAAATTGGATTTTTTTTCAAAATAAGCAATTTTGAAGTCAAAAAAGGCCCTTTTTTACCATAAATACTGATTTTTTTTACTTCAAAAACACCTCAAAAACGTCATGCTTTATACTTTTTGAGAAAATTTTTATCAAAATGCAAGTTTTTTACTCTTCTTCGCGCCCTTTTATCATCACCTTCTCAGGAACTATTATAAGCTCCTCATCTACAGGCACATGCTCTAGATTTGGCTGCCCGGCATCTACCCAGGCCGTATAAATTAAACTGGCCAGTAATTGTATCGATGCCCGCATCCTCTGTTCTACCATATCGCCCAAAGCCAAATGGTAGGCCTGACAGAAAGCTTTAGAATAGACTTTCACCATCACCGCGCCTCTTTGCTCCCAACTGTATTTATTGAGTTCTCCTACTTGCTTACTGACCCTACGCTCTGTCCTAAGCACCGAATCTATCAAAACAAAACTCGCTTCATAGGCATTCCAAACTGCTTCTCTGGTATTGTTTAAATATGTACCCTGACCGGTATACAGGTTATACGTATCAAAATACAATTCCGTTAAGCGACTCTCCCACAAAGCATGTATGCCCTTCTGACCAGTCTTCTGCCCATTGTAATTCGATGTGGCGTGCAAAGGCACATGACAATAGCCTACATAATGCCCTAAATCGGCACTCAATTTTAATATTCTACCGACATCCTTGGCTTTAAAAGCTTCGGTCAGTTGATTCATCACAAACAAGATATTCCACGGCACTATCCCATGCGCCCTTATGGTATCTTCACCATATTGTTCGATGGCTTTAGAATAGTATTTGGGCAAAGTGTCAAAAGGCACACTTATTTCGTAATGATCGCCATCCAGAAAATGTTTACAGGCTTCTGTTTCCAGTATATAACGGCGTTTATCCGGATCTGCCGCATGATCTGACAAATAGCTCGCGTAATGCTTATAAAACCCAAACAAAGGCTTAGGAATAGAAAAAATGGCAATCTCATTGATTTTTCGATGACCAAAAAAGCCCCATGCCTGTAGGACAGATGGAATGACCACGCACATTAACAAAAGAAGTAATCTCATCGCCCATCAAAGGTAATGAGGACCCTATTTACTATCCTTAAGACAAACCTTTATAGTCGCTTATAAACGTTTCAGAAATTGTTCTACCGCTATGGGCATACCAACATGCTCCAATTGATGGATACGTTTTTCTACATCCTCTAATGTAGCATTTTCAGGTATCTCGAATTTATCCTGATACAAGATTTCACCTTTGTCGAATTCTTCGTTCACCAGGTGGATGGTGATGCCGGTTTCTTTCTCTCCCGCCGCTAAAACCGCCTCGTGTACAAAATGACCATACATGCCTTTTCCGCCGTATTTAGGCAAAAGCGATGGGTGTAAATTGATGATCTTATTATTGAAGTGCTGAATAAAATCGGCTGGCACTAACCATAAAAATCCCGCCAATACAATAATATCAGGCTTTAGTGCTTCTACTTGCTCAATCACATGGGCACTTTGATAGAAATCGTGTCGATTGAATAAGTGCACTGACACTTGCTCGGTCTCGGCCTTCTCTATTACACCAGCACCAGACTTATTACAGAATACCGCCACGACACGCGCAAAATCACCTGAATTAAAATATTTAATTAAATTCAGTGCATTGCTGCCACTTCCCGATGCAAACACAACTATTCTACGCATATCAATGGATACTTAAGGCTATGGACTCTATCAATCTCAAATCTTTTTCCTTGGTATTCAAATTCGGTTTGTAAACAAAACCTTCGAAGGCAAATACTTGCTTGGTACCCGGAATCGGTATAACGTAACGTATAAACGGTCCGCCCATGATCAGCCCTTCCATATTCCACCAGCCTCTTACTTTTGTCCCCATCATGTCATTGATTTTAATCGGATCTCTGAATCTTGGGGGATAAGCATCACTTTCGGATGTTCCCATATAGGTTCCCTTAATTTCGCCTTTGACATGGTATTTTAGCACCGAGTCGCGAACCGTGCGAATTGCAGTGTAGGAAAAATCAGTGGTATCTTTATACGTATATTGATGCGCCAGCAGGGCAATGGTTTTTGGTGTTTCGCCTTCAGTACTGTTATATTCAAACCACCAGAATCCATCTTTGTGTTCTTTCAAAACAAATTGAGATGGAATCTTCACGCCAAGTTTTAATTCATCCTTGATCTCTTTAAAATAATGGTCGTTTTCGTTGGGATCTTTAAACAGCTTATCGTGTTGATCTTTGATTTCAAAATCCAACAAGGCATTATTTAATCGTTCTTCGCCTAATAGCAGTTTACGCTTTAAATCATCCTCATTTTTACCAAACAAATACAAGATGTGTTGGTATTTGGCATATACATCTTGCTTGTCTTTGATGACTGGATTAGGATCGTTGATATAGTCGTCAATTTCCCTATCACTAAATCCCTCTAAAATATCCGACATCTGCTTTTTACTTTTCTGTGTTACCAATACCAAAACAGATTTCTGGTTAGAAAAGAATTTAAAAAACTCATCAGGATCTGGCTTTAATAATTCAAAGAAAGGTTCGCCACCAGGCAGGTGCAACACTTCTTTCAGGAACACAGAATCCAAATTTGAATTCATGGCTGCATGCACATCTTTCGTGGCAACAATTACCAGACTGCCGAGTTTGCCTACAGAAGGTTCCAGATTTTTATCGCGGTTAGAACAAGAAGATAAGACCAGAATGGAGAGACAGAACGTATAAAGGTATTTTAACATGGTTAATTAATAGGTGTAAAGTTTGATGAGTTTACCTTTGCCAATTGGCGTTCTGTCGGAGGCTATGCCATTAACAAGACAGGTTTTCTCAATATCGAAATTTTTAAACTTCGAACAAATATCGGCAATCGTTTGAGATTCGTAATCGGTGATGTAAAACAAAAAGCCCAATGCTCCACTGCTTACAGGCAATACGGTTTGAACGGTTTTGTAAATCTTCACTTTTCTACCAGCTTTTACTTTGGTTGAAGACAAACCATTCCACTTTTTTAAGGATGACACAGATACACCATAGATACCAGCAATGGTGGTGAGAGTCTGTCCTTTCTTAACTGTATGAAATGTCACATCGGTCTCTGAACGGATATAATCATCCGGTCTGAAAGAGTTATTGCTAATAGAATAGATACTATCTTGCCACTCGGCCAACTGCATGGCTTTTTTGTATGGCAATACCACTTTTTTATCTTCAATATTCTCGGGAATAAACCCATTCTTGTAGACACTGTTCCATTCTAATTGTTCTGTTTCTGATACGTTAACCAGGGCACATACATACTTCATATCGACAGAACAGCACAGATACACAGGCACCAAAGTTTCGTGTGCTCTTAGTATATTGGTATTCTCATCACTTGGCGGTGAGTAAGTCATAAGAAATGCAGTAGCCAAAAACTTCGGCACATAGTTTTGTGTTTCTTTTGGCAGGTAGCGTCTGATTTCCCAGAAGGTCCTTTTGCCGCCCGAATTGCGAATGGCTTTGTTAACGTTACCCGGACCGCCATTGTATGCAGCAAGCGCTAAGAGCCAGTCGTGGTAAACATTGTACATACTCAACAAATAATCACACGCCTTTTCGGTACTTTTATAAATATCTTTTCTTTCGTCCAGTTCAGAATCGATGGCCAGATCCATCATTCTGCCGGTAGCCGGCATAAACTGCCACAAACCTGTCGCACCACACCAGCTAACAGCATTGGTACTGAGCAATGACTCAACAATAGAGAGATACTTAATTTCGTCCGGCATTTTCTTTTTATCCAACACCTCTTCGAACACACGGAAATAGAGATTTTTGCGGTTCCATGCTTTATAAAGAAAAGAACTGGAAGGATCTTTCATGTACCCCATCTGTTGTTTCACAGAAGGATCGAGTTTGAAAGGAATGGTGGTACCCATTTCGGCCACCAGTTGATTGAAACGCGCTTCGGTTAAACCCAGCACTTCTTCGGTACTTAGCTTCGGCATTGGTTTGCCCAAAGTTGTCTCCATAAAAATATGGGTCAAACTGTCAATTCTGTTAATCGAATTATCCTGAGCAGAAGCACTGATTAGCAAGCAAAATAGCGATATGAAAGATAGAGGTTTTAACATGATTTGTACACCCTGTAAAAAGCATTGCAAAGCTATGGCTCCCAAACGCAAAAAACAATGATTTTATTATCATTTTAGTTTGAAATAAAGCTCAAAATCCTTATTTTTGTACAAATCACCGCAACTTATGTCTGACCACTAAAAAAGGCTTGTCACTTTCAACGAACTGGCCAAGGAAGCTTTTGCCATGCAACCCATGGAAATGGCCGCGCCTCTCAAGAAAAACAATACCAGTCTGTTCATCGGCATACCGCGGGAGATCACTTCTCAGGAAAATCGTGTTCCTCTGTCGCCGTCCTCCATTGAGTTTCTGGTGCACAATGGTTGCGAAATCATGATTGAATCGAAAGCCGGCGCTGCCAGCAATTTTAGTGATGAGCGTTTCAGCGAAGCTGGTGCCCGCATCGTGCATTCTCACGAAGAAATTTTCAAGGCTGACATCATCCTTAAAATAGAACCACCAACGGATGCCGAGATTGAGCTGATGCGCCCGGAGCAGCTGTTGATTTCTGCCTTGCAGCTCGACCAAATTAATCCTGTTACACTAAACAAATTGCTCTTAAAAAGGGTCAATGCCATCGCATACGAATTCCTTCAAGACGATTCTGGCTCCTACCCCATCATTCGCGCTATGAGCGAAATGGCCGGTCATGCTTCTATTCTCCTTGCTTCAGAATATCTCAACAATGCCAATATCGGTAAAGGCGAATTACTGGGTGGATTCACAGGCATTCCACCTACTCAAATCGTGGTGATTGGCGCTGGTGCCGTTGGCGAATACGCCTGTAAAGCAGCTGTGGGACTGGGGGCTAATGTCAAAGTATTCGACAATGAACTGTACCGTCTCCGTCGCTTACAAGACAATTTGGGTGGTAAGATTTTCACTTCCACCATTCAGCCTAATATCTTAGCCGAAGCGTTACGCAATTGCGATGTAGCCATCGGTGCTCTGCGCGGCGAACAAGGTCGCAGCCCTGTTGTAGTGACAGAAAAAATGGTGTCACAGATGAAGCCTAACAGCATCATCATTGATGTGAGTATCGACCAGGGTGGCGTATTTGAAACCTCTGAAATCACCAACCACAAAAACCCCATTTTCAAGAAACATGAGGTCATCCATTATTGTGTACCGAATATCACTGCCAGAGTTTCACGTTCTGCCAGCTATGCGCTCAGCAATATATTTACACCCATCTTAAATGACATGTCCAACTATGGCGGATTTCACGATCTGATCAAGATTGCAAAAGGTTTTAGAAACGGTGTATACATCTACAAAGGTCATTTGGTAAACAACTCATTAGCCACCAAATTTGGCATGAAGTACAAGGACCTCAATTTATTGTTAAACTTGTTTTAGAAGCGGGTAAACAGAATAATAGAACCGCTGTATTTATCGTGCATAGCACGTCTGAATGGATCAAAGCTCACGCTTAAAAAAGAGATCCAACCCAAGGCCAGTTTTACAACCGAACGGAAATAGGCCTGAGCGATACTCAATTTTCTTTTTGGATCTTCAAATTGTCTGATGGTCATGCCCATGGTTCTGTGCCCTATTGTTCCGCCGGTGGCAGACATAAAAGGCTCGTAAATAAAGAGCACGACAAAAAACAAAATGATTTTTAAACCAATCAATGGCGCAGAATACGTATCCAGAAATGTCAGGGAAATAAGAGCCACTAAAGCGATAACGATACCCAGATCAAAAAACAAGGCCTGAACCCTGTTGAGAATACTCGGAAATAAAAACTCCTCGTTGATTTCTTCTTGATGTAGGTTTTCGTTTAGCATAATTACACACGAATGTATAATTATTTTTAACTAATGGTTATTAATCAATGAAATATGTTTCCACAAATTACTCGTGTAGAATCCACAAAACGTCCAGCAATTCGACCATATTATCGTATTTGCTCTTGCCCATCAGCGTTTTATAATTATCAGTTAAACGCACCAAACACTTGCGCACTTCAGTAGCCATGCGCATTCCTTTGGCAGATAACAACACGATGGTAGAACGTCTGTCTTGTTTGTTAACCTGAGTCTTCACCAAGCCCAACTCACTCATTTCTAAAAGCAGTTTACTGATGGCTTGTTTAGAAACACCGCAGGATTCTGCTATTTTAACCGTAGTACTGCCTTCTTTGAAGAGCAACAGAAATACGGGCAGATAAGATGACTTAAAGTTTTTGTAACCTCTGTAGTGCACCTCTGCTTCGATCTGTGAATCCAGCTTTCTACGTAGCTTGGAAACCAGAATGATCAGGTTGTGAAAATTGAGATTGGGGTTTTGGGGACGTGCCATAATTTTGATTGTTTTTAGTTGGCCATCATCGATTCAATTTCTTCCACTTCGAGTGGCATTTTAATTTCATCCATTAAATCGAGGGGACCGTTATTAGTGATTAGAATATTGTTTTCCAGTCGGATGCCAATACCTTCTTCCTGAATATAAATACCAGGTTCGCAGGTAAACAAATTGCCGGCTTGCATTGGCTCGTAGCGCATACCCACATCATGAACATCGATACCCAGGAAATGGCTGGTACCGTGCATGAAGTATTTTTTGTAAGCTGGCCATGCTGGATCTTCATTTCTGATATCATCCATGCTTAACAAACCCAGATCCACCAATTCTTTCTCCATCAATTCCTTCCCTACTATTTTGTGGTATTCCATTAACATGGTGCCTGGCACAAGCAATTTGGTTGCTTCGCGCATGACACGCAATACGGCATTATAAACTTGTTTCTGACGTGTTGTAAACTTCCCATTTACCGGAATTACTCTGGTCATGTCACTGGCGTAATTGGCATAATCCACACCACAGTCTACCAGCAATAAATCGCCATCTTTACAAGGTTTATTATTATCAACATAATGCAATACACATGCGCTGGCACCACTGGCTACTATTGGGTGAAAAGAGTGACCGGTTCCGGCATTTCTGATATACTCGTGAATCAACTCCGCCTCTACCTCATATTCCATAACACCTGGCTTAACGAAACCCAATAAGCGTTCGAAACCTTTCTTGGAAATCGAAATAGCATGTCGGGTGAGACCTAATTCTAAATCCGACTTCACACTTCTCAAGCGCTGCAAGATTGGCGCAGCTCTGTAATAGGTATGCAAAGGATAATCGCGTTGAATGTCTCTGGCAAAATCCAGATCGCTGTATGGCGCTTTGTAAGCGTAGCGGTCGTTTTCGTTTAAGGTCAGATAAATATTGTCGGCATAATTAATTTTTGAACGGATGGCTGTTTGAAACACATCGTTCCAGAAAATAGATCTGATACCAGAAGTGGCAGTTGCTTCTTCTTTGGTGTATTTATGACCTTCCCAAACCGCTATCGTGGCATTGGTTTGCTTCAAAAACAGGCACTCGCGGTAAGCCTCTTCCGGGCAATCCGGATACAATACTAAAATAGAGTCTTCCTGATCGATACCAGTTAACCAGAACAAATCCGAATGTTGCTTGAAATCCATTGTAGCGTCGCCGTTTCTGACAAACTCGTAGTTAGAACGGAAAATGGCGATACTATTAGGCTTCATTTGTGCAACAAATTTGGCTCTGTTTTCTATAAAGAGACGATTATCAATGCTTTGGTATTTCATAAATCCAAGGCGAAGGTAAATAAAAATTGTGATTTAGTCGTATAAATTGAAAAAGTTGTAAATTTGTCTTTATTAAAGTCATGAAATTAAAACTTTTACTATTCGCTGTTGCAGCCTTAGTTCTCAGCAACATTTCTCTCTCAGCAGCCCGCATCAACGGTCAGCTCGACGCCTACCAAATGGGCCATTGGGCAATGAAACAACACAACAGCATTTGCGCTTTGGTGTATCCTGCTATTTCGAGCAATAAAACTAAGCCGCTTAACATAACAAAAGATGAGGCATTAAACTTGCTTTCAACCCAGTATCCTGTGTTTATTTCTACCAATCCCGACGACCCCACCGTTGGATATGACAGTATTATCACCTACCCGCAATACGGCGAATATGTGCAGTTCATTCAGAAAGCCACAAGTTTCTGGATTAAACCTACGCTAGATAAGCAAGCCATAGAGTTGGATGCGCGTTTTATCACTTTGCTTAACGCCGAGCAAAAAACGTACTTAAAATTGTATCAAAACAATGGCGATATTCGTTATGCAAACATTCCGTCTAAGAGTGCAGAACTCCTATTAAACTTCAACCTGAAACTCTACAATTTAGGTGCCTTGCCTGGCACTTTACTTTACAAAAATGATTCCTTCAAATCTACCTACGGCATAGAAGATAAAAAGAAAAGAGCCCGCGAAGAAATTGTTGTATTCATACAATCTGACCCCAACGACCCAACCATTGGTTACGATTCTGTATTCTACAACGACTATCGCAGCAATGTGACTGACACCAATAAATACCAGGCCATGTGTTTTGTGATGTCTCAAACCGGAGCCGCCTTTAAACTGGAAGCTTTAGGTGCCGGTTTTGTCAGCAAAAGTTATTACAACAGCGACTATATAATCAGCGGTGTTGGGGTTTACGGCTACATCAAATACCCACTAGTTACAACATTGAATCCAACAGAAAAAGCCTTTATAGAATATTGCATCGCCTCTGCCATCGAGTCTAAACTCACCTTAAACGACGCCAGCTACGGCTATTATTTACAAGCCTTCGGCATCAAACCTAAAGGCGCACTTGAAAAGGTTCGTGGCATGGAATTCAAGATTGATTCGCCGGATAAATAAAACAATAACCAGTCACCACCTACGGGGCTCCCAATTTTTTATCGTCAACCCAGGCCTCAAATTTTCTTCGAAAATTTTACAACCTGGGCTACAAAAGCCTTCGGCACGCTACTATGTAGCTAACAGTAGGGCAGCATAACACCCTTTTATTTAAGAGAATTAAACCACCAGCAACATTGTATTTTTTTTAGTACATGTATACACTTAGTCCCGTAGGGATGACCCGAAGGGCTTTGTAGCCCAGTCAGAGATTTTTCAAAGAAAAATCGAGGGCTGGGTTGAGTATGAACAAAATTCCGCGAGCCCCATAGGGGTGAGCGTATAAACATTTGCTTAGGCGGTGCCGGGAAAATACCAGAAAGAAATATATAAAACCCAATCTACTCCACAATCTGACCATCACGCATCACCAGCTTCCTGTCGGCCATATTGGCGAAGTCCTCGTTGTGCGTTACGATGACAAAAGAGGTTCCGAAATCATCTCTTATCTTTAGAAACAAATGGTGCAATTCGTTGGCGTTTTTGCTGTCCAGATTACCACTTGGCTCATCGGCAAATACAATTTTAGGTTGATTGATGAGGGCGCGGGCAACAGCGCATCTCTGCTGTTCGCCGCCGGATAATTCGTTGGGCTTATGGGTAAGTCGGTGACCTAATCCCAAGTATTCCAACAATTCTTTGGCTCGTTGCTCGGAAGCTTGCTTGTTTTTACCGGCAATAAATGCAGGCATACAGACATTTTCCAGACAATTAAATTCGGGCAATAACTGATGGAACTGAAAGATGAAACCGATGTTTTGGTTTCTGAAATCTGCCAAAGCAGAAGATTTAAGTTTGGCGACATTGACCCCATCGTAGAGAATTTCGCCGGTTCCGGCCGAGTCTAATGTGCCCAGAATTTGCAGCAAAGTGGTTTTACCGGCACCCGAATCACCCACTACCGACACAATCTCGCGATCGGCAACGCTAACATTGATGCCCTTCAGCACCTGAAGTTGACCGTAATGCTTAACGATATCCTTTGCCTGAATCATGGATTGCGAAATTGCCTCATATTTTATTCATATCAAAACAATATTTTTTGTAATTTCGCCCACGTTTTTTCGAATTAATAAATTATCATTAAATGAATATTCACGAATATCAAGCAAAACAGATCCTTAAATCCTATGGTGTAGCCATTCAGGAAGGTATTGTTGCAGACTCTCCAGAAGGAGCAGTGCAGGCAGCTAAAGACATCCAGGCCCAGACTGGCAGTTCTTGGGTGGTGGTAAAAGCCCAAATCCACGCCGGCGGTAGAGGTAAAGGTAAAATTGAAGGCAGCGAACAAAGAGGTGTGGCAGTTGCCAAATCTTTGGACGATGTTAGCACCATTGCTAAAAACATGCTTGGCAACACTTTGGTAACCATTCAAACTGGTGCTAAAGGCAAAAAAGTGAATAAAATTCTCGTTGCTCAGGACGTATTCTATCCTGGTGCCAGCGAACCTAAAGAATATTACATGAGTGTTTTGCTCGACCGTGCCAAAGGTCAGAACGTGATCATCTACACTACCGAAGGTGGTATGGACATCGAAGAAGTAGCAGAACACAGTCCTGAAAAATTACACAGAGAATGGATCGATCCAAAAATCGGTTTCCAAGGTTTTCAGGCCAGAAAAATTGCTTTCAACCTCGGCCTTAGCGGTCAGGCGCAAAAAGAAATGGAAAAATTCGTTACTGCTTTATACAGAGCGTACGAAGAGACTGACAGTGCCATGTTCGAAATCAACCCAGTATTAAAAACTTCTGATGACAAAATCATCGCTGTGGATGCCAAAGTTGACTTAGACGAAAATGCTCTGTACCGTCATAAAGATTACGAAGCTTTAAGAGACGAAAGCGAAGAAGATCCAACAGAAGTAGAAGCTAAAAAATTCAACCTGAACTATGTAAAACTCGACGGTAACGTTGGTTGTATGGTAAACGGTGCTGGTTTAGCGATGGCTACTATGGATATCATCAAATTAAGTGGTGGCGAACCTGCTAACTTCTTAGACGTGGGTGGTACAGCTAACGCAGAAACTGTAGAAGCTGGTTTCAAAATCATCTTATCTGACCCTAACGTTAAAGCTATCCTGATCAATATCTTCGGTGGTATCGTAAGATGCGACAGAGTGGCTCAGGGTGTTGTGGATGCCTACAAAAAAATGGGCAATATCCATGTGCCTATCATCGTAAGATTGCAAGGTACTAACGCCGAAGAAGCTAAAAAACTGATTGACGAAAGCGGTCTTGAAGTTAAATCTGCCATTCTTTTGAAAGAAGCTGCAGAGTTAGTGAAGTCAGTTTTAGCGTAATACACTTTTTGAATTTTTTTTGAGGGATTATTCCTTCAAAATCGTAATTTTCGCCCTGAAACAACAATAATTAATTATGGGTATTATTACTGAATTTAAAGAGTTTATTAACAAAGGCAATGTCGTAGACTTAGCCGTAGCCGTTATTTTAGGCGGTGCATTCCAATCAATCGTTACATCCCTCGTGGATGATATCATCATGCCAATCATCGCTATGATGGGTGATTTTGATAAGATTGAAGATTTAAAAGCCGGACCTTTTACCTATGGTAAATTTGTAGCCTCTACTTTTAAATTTTTACTGATTGCGTTTGTATTGTTCATGATTGTTAAAGGCATGAACAAAGCCAAAGAGAAAGCTAAAATTTAAACGAATTCAAATTAAAAAAAATGCCAGGACAAACGTTCTGGCATTTTTTTAACCTTATCGCATCATGAAACACTTAATTCTATCAGCACTACTACTGGGCGCTAGCGCTGCAATGGCCCAAAACCCTTCCGACGAAGACGTCAAGAAAAAAGCAGCAGAAGGCAATGTGATCAAAGACATCAAAGACACCGGCTGGGTGCGTGGTGGTTTCTTTAGCACCAATATATCCAATACATCATTCTCATACTGGGCACAAGGCGGCACCAACAATACTTCATTCATTGTTACCTCCAGTTTATTTGCCATTCACCGAAACGCCAAAGGCAATCAGATTTGGGAAAACTACCTCGACCTGGCCTATGGTTTAATGCGTAACGGGAAAGCCAAGATTGACGACCCATCTAATCCCGGCAGTCGCATTACCAATCCTTTTATCAAGAACGAAGACAAGCTGGTTTTCCTCTCAAAATTTGGTAAGAAAATCAATGATAAACTTAATTATTCAGTGCTTTTTTCTTTGAATACGCAGATGTTCCCTGGCTACGAAGCCACTGATATCCTTAGAAGAAACAACCACGTTTCCAATTTCCTGGCACAAGGTTTTGGCTATCTTTCTGTGGGTATCGATTACAAACCTAAGAAGTTCCTATCCTTATACGTCTCTCCTATTACCGCCAAATACACGGTGGTGAGAGAGCAGCGTTTGGCTGATTTAGGTCTATATGGTATGACGCCCGCCACTTATGACACCACTGGCGCATATCTGGGTCAGGCGCCCCGCAAATTAACAGACGGACAGACCTTTAGAAAAGAGTTGGGATGGTATATCAACGTCACGTTCAACAAAGAGATCGCCAAAAACATCACCCTTCAATCGCGCCTCGAATTCTTCCAAAACTACAAAACTTTGGCACCTCAAAAAATTGATGTCAACTGGCAAAACACCCTCAACATGAAGGTCAACAAATACATCACAGTTGCTTTAATCAATCAGATGATTTGGGATTATGATGTTGACACAGTTGGCGACGAAGAAGGTGTTCAGAGAAACATTCAGTTAAAAAACTTTTTCGGTGTCGGATTTTCCGCGAAATTTGGAGATAAATTATAGTTATGCCAATATTAGAATTGTATCCCGACAATCCCAACGATCGCTATCTCGAACAGATGGCGACTGAACTACGTGCAGGTGAAGTGATCATCTGCCCGACGGATACAATTTATGCGTTTGTATGCACCTTATCGAACAAAAGTGGCATCGAAAAAATCTGCAAACTGGTAGGTAAAAAACCCGAGAAGGCCAATTTATCTATTATTTGTTCCGACCTCAAGCACATCAGCGATTACACCCTTCAGTTTGACAAAACCATTTACAAACTGATGAACAGGAATTTACCCGGACCATTTACATTTATCCTTAAAGCCAATGCTAAGGTACCGAAACTGTTCTTAAACAATCGTAAAACACTTGGTATCAGGGTACCCAACCACAAGGTGCCACTCAAATTGGTGGAACTTTGCGGTGAGCCATTGGTAAGTGCCTCGGTTCATGAGCCAGGGGTTAGCGACCGCATGCTGAGCGATATTACAGAGATTGAAAACCATTACAGACATTCAGTCAACTGGTACATCGACAGCGGTGTTGGAGGAACACAGGGATCGGCTATAGTAGATTGCAGCACAGAGACCCCAGAATTGCTGAGAGAAGGCCCTATCCCTATTATTTAACATCTATTTGATTAACAAATACATACCCCTTTGAGCTTAGACAAATACTCAAAGGGGTTTCTTTTATGTAAAAAAACGGGTTATTTGAAAAAAAATGCTTAAACTTGCATTTGAATTAGCACTGTAAAAGCGTGCTGAGAAAAGCAAGTAACAAATGGCCTCTAACGACATCTCAATAAAAGTGAATATAGGTGACAGAGTGTATCCACTGAGAATACAGGCCTCTGAAGAAGAATATGTCAGAAAAGCTGCAAAGCTATTGAATGAAAAAATGGGATTTTTCAACAGCAATTTCTCTGTAAAAGACAAGATCGACGGCCTGGCTATGGCTGCACTTGAGTTTGCAGTAGACGCCTTGAACAAATCGAATGAAAACATACAATATCAGCACCAGATGCCGGATTTAAGCTCAATTGAGACGGAGCTTAACGGCATTGAGGAGATTCTGCAATCTTAAACCCCGCTTTTTTCGGAACTTTTACGACTAATTCAATATTAAATAACTATTGAAATGAGCGTACTATTTATCGCAATCGGACTGCTAGTGGGACTTGCCGTCGGCTATTTTGCCGGAATGCCACTGGTAAGAAAGCAACAGCAAGCACAAGCCAATCTATTACTGGAAGAAGCTAAAACAAAAGCAGAAGCCATCAAACAAAGCAAAATGCTGGAATCCAAAGAAAAATTCCTGGCATTAAAATCAGAACACGAAAAAGAAGTTCAAAAAAGAAACTCCGAAATTCAGGTAGCTGAAAACAGAATCAAACAAAAAGAACAATCTTTAGACGACCGTATTCGCACCTACAAAACCAAAGAGGATGAACTTGAAAAAGTAAAATCTCAACTGGCCGCTCAGCAAAATGCTTTGAGCAAAAAGGAAAACGAAATCGAGCAAGCCCGTCAACAACAGATCAAAATGCTTGAAAAAGTAGCCAATCTGTCGGTTGAAGAAGCTAAAGCACAAATGTTGGAAGCAGTAAAAGCAGATGCCCACACCGATGCCATTGCACAAAGTAAAATCATCGTTGAAGAGGCTAAACTGAATGCTACCAAAGATGCCAAACGTATCGTTCTGCAAACCATTCAAAGAACAGCTGCTGAAACAGCTATCGAAAACACCGTTACTGTATTCAACCTCGAGAACGACGACATCAAAGGCCGTATCATCGGTAGAGAAGGTCGTAACATCAGAGCTCTGGAAGCTGCAACTGGTATCGAAATCATCGTGGATGACACCCCTGAAGCAATCGTTTTGTCTGGTTTCGACCCAGTAAGAAGAGAGATTGCCCGTTTGTCTTTACACAGACTGGTAGCCGATGGTCGTATCCACCCGGCCCGTATCGAGGAAATCGTTGAAAAAACGAAGAAAGACATCGAACAGGAAATCATCGAAATCGGTCAGCGTACTGTTGTCGACTTAGGTATTACCGGTCTGCATCCAGAATTGATCAGAATCGTTGGTAGAATGCGCTACCGTTCTTCTTATGGTCAGAACCTCCTCAAGCACAGTAGAGAAGTTGCCAACTTATGTGCCACTATGGCAACAGAATTGGGCTTGAATGCCAAACTTGCTAAACGTGCAGGTTTACTCCACGATATTGGTAAAGTTCCGGAAGATGATGCCGAAACACCACACGCATTGTTGGGTATGAAATGGGCCGAAAAATATGGCGAACACCCTGAGGTTGTAAACGCTATCGGTGCCCACCACGACGAGATTGAAATGACCAGCATGCTCTCTCCTATCGTTCAGGCTTGTGACGCTATCAGCGGTTCAAGACCAGGCGCAAGAAGAGAAGACACTGAAAACTATATCAAACGTCTTAAAGACCTCGAAGCATTGGCCATGGGCTTC